>Ga0210409_10000544_pt1 | contig 58939 bp, 51 predicted proteins | sample IncBWH17MmetaG_FD_161649 | JGI IMG/M metagenome (GOLD analysis project Ga0210409, IMG submission 161649) | Forest soil microbial communities from Barre Woods Harvard Forest LTER site, Petersham, Massachusetts, United States - Inc-BW-H-17-M | ecosystem: Environmental > Terrestrial > Soil >... | reverse complement strand
GTTTGTGCCGATGCGGTCGCCGATGAAGCACCACAGGCAACAGCGCCGACAACGAGCAGGCGGACGAATCGCGTACGCATTGGACCCCTCCAATTAGGGCGATGGACACGGCTGCAATTTGTGTTAGTTCCCACTACCGGAGCGAAGGCGGTCCCTGATCTCGTCCGGCAAGTTGCGCACGTCGCGTTTGTCCGCGTCCCCAACCATCCTGGCCGCCAGGCAGTTGGCCATTCGACGACCTGATCCATATCTTGAGGCTCATGGTCGGCAGGCGTGAGCCGCTCAACGCTCTCACCACACTCCGATTTTTCGCCGCGTTTCGCGTGATGCTATATCACGCCGTCGCGTGGGACCGCCAATCGTTCTGGCTCCGCGGTCTCATGGCCACGCCAATCGGCGTCAGCTACTTCTTCGTCTCGTCAGGCTTTCTACTGACGTACACGTACGCGGACCGACCGATCGCACTTCGCGAATTTTGGACGCGGCGCGCCGAGCGCATCCTCCCCGTGTATTATCTGGGCCTCGTTGTGGCAATCCCGATGCTGATCGCCACCGGTGGGATCTCCCTGGGCCGAGTCGTGGCGACGCTCGCGCTAGTCCAAGCATGGAACCCGCGCACCGCCTTGTATTGGAATTTTCCAGCGTGGGCGCTATCGGCCTTGGCATTTTTTTATTTCGCATTGCCTTTTGCGCTGCGCATCACAACGCGGATGTCGTCCCGCCGCATCCTCGTCCTCAGTGCCATCGTGTGGGCGCTGTCAGTCGTGTCCGGCCTGGTCTACGCATGGCTCCGCCCCGATGGTCTCGCGTCCGTTACGCTCTACACGCGAGCCGACTGGCTCAACGTGCTGAAATTCAACCCGCTCTTACGACTGCCCGAATTTCTGCTCGGCGTCTGTGCCGGCCAACTCTTCCGTCGCTGGGGCGGCTTTGGACCGCGCGCCGTGCGCATCTTCTCTATCACCGTCGTGGCACTCGCCGCCGCGCTCCTTCTCGTCCAGCTACTCCCGTATCCGGTCGCCAACAGCGGGTGCATGGACCCGCTGCTCGCCATCGTGCTCGTTTGCTTGGCGACCGATAATGCCGTTACGCGTTTCTTCTCGCGCCCGGTGTTCGTGCGGCTCGGCCAATCCAGCTTCTGCCTCTACATGGTGCACGCGCCATTGCTCTCGTACGCACAGGCCCTCTTACCGGCCTCGTGGCGCCACAGGCCAGTGTATCTGCTCGCGACGATTCCGACGATCGTGTTCATCGCGCTCGCACTCTACACCTGGATCGAGGCGCCGATCAGCGCCGCGCTTCGTCGTCGGCGGTCAGGCGCGCAGCGCCATCGTCAGCAGACTTTTGCGCCCGGAACGCGACCGCCCTGATCCCATACTGTTCGGCTCGCGTCATGGCTCACCGCCCAGAACTTGCTCGTCGGATGCTTGCAAGGGCGCCCTCAGCCAGTCGTAATACCCGATCAGGCGACGCTCGGCATCGTCGAATTCAGCGTGGTAGTGATGCGCATGGGGGTCTTGTACCCTCGCCGTCCCCGCGCGAACCCGCGCGACTGGAGGAGTGCCTCCACCCCGTCCAGCGGACCGTACACGAAGAAACGTCATGACGGTCCCAGACCACCTGCGCGCCGTCATTCGGTGCGCTCGCCCAAAGATCGTGACGCCCATCGCCGGAAAGGAAGTCCGCGAAGACCGCCATGAACGTTCTCAGTTCCTCGGACGTGAGTGCACCAGACTGATAGCGCCCGGCCCCGGCTCGTCGTTACGGGCACGAGATAATTCATGCAACTGCTCTCTATTCAGCGTTCTCGAATTGCTCGGTGCGCGTGTGCGCAAGGCGCTCTTCATCTAGCTGGGTCGACCCCGAGCCGAAAAGTCATCGCCCGAAAATCGATCGTGAAACCGCCGGACGGACCCGCGATGTCCTGCCCCAGGTTGCCGAGGAACGGGTCGAATACTGGGTCCGTCTCCTGACGGAACACGGAGACGCTGTCGAGTGTTGTCGTTGTGCCACCGATCGTCATCGGCACCCTCGTGAGCTCGAAAACGGAGAATTTCTTGGCGCCCCCCGCGCCGCCAATCTCGATCGTGTGGGGTGCCGCCGCGGCCATGCGGTGGGGATATGCGAGGCAGAATCGAACGCTCAACGAGCTATGGTCCGCGCCGCTGTCGAAGTGGTAGAGGCGAACGGACCCGTCGATCGACACGGCGAGTATTGGGCTGAGCTGCTCGAGGAACAGGTTGGAGTGTGGCGTCGGTGTGCCGGTGGGATGCGGACGGACCCGCAGGCTGTCCGGAGCGATGGCGATGCGGTCGAGCGCCTCGAGAACTGGATACCCGAGGATCGCACTGATCTGGAATGGCACCTGGGGGATGTCGAGCGCGCTGTCCGCGAGCACCAGCGTGGCGACATTCTGAATTCGCGCCGGCCCGAGCCGGAGCTCAGGGATGATCGCGACGTGCAACGGCACGTAGGTGCCCGTAATGCCTTTGGTGCGGCCCGTGTCGCGCGAGAGGTGGAGTCCCAGCCGGCGCGCCGTGCTCTCGGTGATCGTCGTGAAGTTGGCGCCCGTGTCGACGATCCACCACGCGGAATCAGATCCGACGCGGATCGGGGTTTCGAGTAGTCCGATCGAATCACGCCGAACGGGAACGGCGAATGCTCGGGGGACAAGCGCGCGCTGCGGGGGCGCCGTGCGCAGAAGGTCGCGGACCTGGATGTCGCCCCGCAGGTCTTCGAGCTCCGCGGCGCTCATCGCCGCACCATTCTGTCGCTCGAGACGCCGCAACGCATCCGCCGCGGCGCCGTACCGATACGTCTTGGTGTAGTCGTCAGCGAGCGTCTCGAGGAGGGCACGGACACGCGCCGAGTCGGCTGTCGGGTCGAGGCGCCCGAGCAACGGCTCGAGCAACCGGATCGAGGCCACGTTCTGATTCTGTCGGTTGGCCAGTACCCCGCTCAGGAACGGCGTAGGGTGGTCGGCGACCCACTGCGCGAGCTCCGGGTATCGCCGCTCGTGGAGGAGCCAGTCGGGCCAACCCGGCGCGGTCGGCGGGGGCTCGGGAGGGTCGTGGGCCGGTGCGGTGCAGGCGCCTTGTCCCGACGACGCCAGTGGCGCGAACACGGCGCATCCGAGGACGAGCGCGGCGGCGCGGGATCGGTTATTCATCGGTCGGTCCTCGCTGGTATTTATTCAAAAATTACTCAAAATTACAATAATGAAATTCTCAACCAAGCGCTACCTGGTGCGCGACGAGGGACAGTTGCGGGCCCTGGCGTCCCCCGTACGTCAGGCGATCATCGACGCCGTAGTGGCGGCGGGACCGTGCGCGATGAAGGACATCGCGGCGTACGTCGGGCGGCCAGCCAACGCGCTGTACCACCACGTACATGCCCTGCGCCAGGTGGGCTTGTTAACCGAACGGCCCGCGAAGGCCGGGCGCGGCCGCCCCGGGGTGTTGTTCGACGTCCCGGGCCGGCCAATGGTGATCCGCTACGAGCCGGAGGTGACGCGCACCGGGCCGCCCATGCGCCGAATCGTCAACGCGATGACGCGGGCCGCGGCGCGCGACTTCGCCAAGGGCTATCGGCGCGGCGTAGCCGTGTCCGGCGAGACTCGGAGCCTGTGGGCGGCGCGCTCCGAGGCGTGGCTGACCGACGCCGAGTTACGCGCGGTCAATCGGATGCTCGTGCGGGCGATCCGGCTGGTCCAGACCGGAGCGCCGCGCGCTGGTGCCCCGGCACGCTTGCACTCCCTCACGTTCGTGCTGGCGCCGCGTACGTAGGCAGCTCAACTCTAGGTGTCGCGGAGCGCTCGCTCGGTGCACGTACGTACCGCATCAGGGATCGTATCCGCGTTGTAGAAGCGATCGTAGAAGTCAACGTCCACGTGACTGACTTGATATCCGATGATCGTCCGGAACGGGGCAGTGTAAGCGGGGAATCGACCGTACCGCCGAAAGACGTAGTCACAATACGCGATGGTCGCCTCCACCACCGCCGGGCTGGGCGGCGGTATGTCTGCCACCCGAGAGGCCCCGCACTTCGTTGCAACGAAGGCCCGGACGGCACTTTCCATAGATGGGTAGTACGGCGGGCAGAATGGTTGCAGTAATATCCGGTCATCTTTTTCCAACCCGACCGGATACTCGAGCACGGGATCTCTCGCCAACCAACGCGCCAGCACAGAAACAACCCGTGGAGCGCCCGCGTAGCGGCTGGCCGACATCGGAAGCATGCGGAAGCCGGCCGCACGAAACCAGCCGTACTCATGGCGCGCAAAGCTCGGGAAGCCGCCCAGTCCGAGCGCTTCGGTCATGAGCGCCAGGTTCTGCAGAACCATGCCGTGCTCGGTCGCCATTGATTCCAGTAGCGAGGTCTCCACCATCTGAATCGTCGCGCTGCGGAGATCCCGCGGATCGTCATGCAGGTGACCGCCCTTGCTGCGCGCGAAGCGACCGACACCGGCGGGCCGCAACCACGCCCGCTCGTCGCGCACGAAAACTCCCATGTCCTCGCTGAACAGCTCGAGCAACGCATTGATCGTGAGCGCGGTGGTCTCGATGATCGGCAAGATGTACGTGGTTCCAGGAGCGTAGAGCGACCAGCGATTGATCGAGAAATTGTGGCTCGGGTCGAGTGGCGGAGCGGTTCGGCGATCGGACAGTGCTATCCGTCCGCGCCGGTAGAGCTCTGTCATGGCGCCATTTTGGGCCAGTCGAACCAGCTCCGGGATCTCCGTGACGGCAAAATCCTGCGGACGCTTGAGCAGCCAGGTGCCGCGGTCGTTGGTGATCAGAACCGCCACGGCGTGAACGGCATCGGGGCTCGCGATCGTGCGGCCGAGCCGTCCGGCTAACATGCTGCCCCCTTCGCCCGGTCCATAGGACAGATCGGCGAGCGCAAAGCCGGTAATGCCACAGGCCGCGAATGCCAGGGCCGCTTCCTCATCCTCGGTGAGAGGCACCGGCCGGTGCGGGCTCTCGTACTGGAATGGCCCCGCGGGAATGTGCATTCCCAAGCCCAGTCGTCGCGAACGTCGACTGCGCAACACGTCGATCAATCTCGCTTGGAGCGGATCAAGGAACATCGTTAGGCCGATCGCGCTTCCGCTCGCGTCAGAAGCAGTGCGATGTCGGGCCGCACTGCGCTCAATGCCTGTGCCGCGTCACGGTCGATGGCCAAGAGCCGCACACGCGTGCGCGCGCGAATACAGCAGTCGGGACTAGGTCTGGTCGCGTCGCCGAAGTAGGCCCCCGCCTCCAGTGAGCCAACGCGGACCTCAACGCTCGGCTCGCCCGAGACGAGGTCCACGACTCCCGATTCGACCAGGTAGTGATAGCGCCTCGTGTCACCCACAGCGACGATAACCTGCCCCGGCTCGTACAGGACGTGAGAGATCGCACCGCGCTCGCTGATCCGGGGATTCACGATGTCTCGCCCGAGGATCAACGTCAAGCACCAGTCGAACATCAGTCGGACGCGCCGCGTCCAACTGGGGACGAACATGGTGAGCACAATGAAGCGCCAGGCGATCCACGCGGGGAACCCGCAAGCGGGAACGCCTTTGAGATGGGCAATCGCGTTGCGGTGCCCGAGTGTGCATGCCTCGCCGAGTCCGTTGAACGAATAGGATTGGAGCGGCTTGCCTGCGGTCGCGCGAACGATATTCGCGCCAATGTTGGCCCCAGCCTTTTGCGCGTAGTGTGCAAGCGGAGGGCATGCGCCGCCGTCGGGATGTGGAACGGCGGCGCAGTCGCCTCCGGCCCAGATATTCGTTGCGCCACTCACGCGGCAGAACTCATCGGTGACGAGCCGTCCCCGCGCGTCGCGTTGGTAGGGAAAGCAATCCAGCAGCGGAGATGATTTCATCCCCGTGCACGTAATGATGGAGCGGGTCGGAATGGTCTCTCCCGAATTCAGCACGGCCTGGTCACCGGTGGCTGCCGCGAGGGTCGTATCGAGATGCATCTCGAGGCCCAAGCGCGCCACGCGCTTCTCGGCGTACCGCACCAGGTACGGATGACGCGCCCCCAGTTCCGGTAGGATGCGTGGACCAGCTTCGACGAGCACCACTCGGAACTCGTGGAGCTTCAACTCCCGGTACCTGGTTTGCGACAGGAGGCGAAAATAATCCAAGAGGTCGCAGGCGACCTCGATGCCGGCGTAGTTCCCGCCGGCGACCACGAACGTGAGTAATCGCCGGCGCTCTTCCGGATTGGTCTCGATGGATGCCATCTCGAGGACACTCACCAGATGGTTGCGCAGGCGGTAGCAATCGGCGAACGTCTTCAAGGGGAACGCGTGGTCGGCGAGGCCGGCATAGCGGGAGAAATCCTCGACCGAGCCAACGCCGACTACGAGGTGGTCATACGGCAGCGTGTACGCCCGGCCGTCGAGCGAGCGCCGCGTCAGCACGCGCTGGTTGCTGACATCCACGGATTCAATTTCGGCATTATGCAGCTGTGCGGGCGCGATCATTTCGCGCACGGAAGAATTGATTTGCTGCGGCTGTATCTTGCAGGTCAGCATTTCCGCGATCAGGCCGTGCACCGTGGAATAGTTGTCTCGGCTGATCACCGTCAACTCGGCCTCGCCCTTTCGCACCGCCGCGCGCAACGCGCGAGCCAGGTAGATGGCTACCCAACCACCTCCGAGGCACACCACACGCACTGGGGCGCTCACTGGGGTTTGGTCTCGCCGCGGCGCACCGCTATCCGGCGCGGGATGGGGAATTCTCCGATGCGTCCCTTGAGTCCGCGCTCACTCAACAGGTGCCGGAACGCTTTGGGCCCCGCGACTTTCGCCAGGGCTTGGACGCGGGTACTAAAGATGCGAGCGGTCTCGATCAGCCATGTCAGAGGGCGAATCGCGGGCACCAGCAGAGTCCAACGAGTCTTCGGATAACCAAGTTTGGCTGCTCGTTGGTCGCCAATCAACGCTCGAGATATGCCGTAACACAGCGTGACGCCGCACGGGCGCCCTACCTTGAAGTTCCGGACGTACTCGATCGACGTCTGCATGAGGGCATCGACGAGCGCGCGCGAATCGTCGTCGGGTTGGGGCTCGAACGCAAAGATCACGTCCAGCAAACGGCGGCCCTCGAGCTCATCCGCAATCAGGAGCTCGTTCTCGATGCCCAGCAGATAACCCGTGTAGCGCCACAAGTGGACGAGGGCCTCGCGCTCTTCGCGTTTGAACCGATAGCCCAGGCGACTCAGCCCGGCGAGCACGCCCACGCTGAACATCAAGTTCGTCCCTGTCATGTGGCATTGGTTGATGGGGGCACCCCATGCGTCCAAGCGCCACTGGCCCGACTCGAGCAGCAGTCGCCTCACCTGCGCATGTATGAGGCGTACTCGCACCGTCATGGCAAATCCATCGGAAAAGCGGGATAAACCATCGGGCTGACAGACGGCGAAGACATACCGCGTCGTATCCTTCAAGCGCTGGGATGCGCGGTGCACCAGTCGGCCGGACAAGGCGAGCGGCTTGTTGCCGGCGGGCCAGCTGTAGATCATTGGCAAAGACAGCATCGCCAGGACGGCGAAGCCGAGGCGGCAACGCAGGAACGTCGCTCCACCGAGAGCGCACCGGTCGCGATCGACCCAGAACGGAACGCAGTCCAGCTGGTGAAAGAGCTCTCGCAGCGACTCCGGCGCGTGCGGAACCGCCTCGATTCCGCTTGCCAGCGCGGTGTCGAGCAGCGCGCGCCATTCGCTCTCGGGCATGAGGCCGAAATCGCCCATGACCGCTTCGGCGAGGGGGTCAGAGCGCCAAAGGAAGTGCGCATACCTGTCCGCCCCGCCCATGTCGGGGCCTTCGGTATACCCCGACGGGATGCGGGGCTTCACTATCACAGCGGACTCACGCACCACCTTTCCGACTTGCCATTGTAGCGAACCGTAACGGTGAGTCGACTGGCCTAACAACATCCAAACAACCCGGTCGGGCGAGCCGTGGATGATGGGAGCGCTCCTACGTCGATCTTCAGGGCGATTCGCGATCAAATCGGCCTCGCGCTCGAGCTACGGCAGACCACTGATGTCGAGGTCGTCGTCATCGACCACGCCCAACGGCCTGCCGTTGCCCAAGCTCGTTAGGGTGCCCCCTTACGGTAGCGTTGTTCCGCAACCGACGATGATGTTGAGTATCCTGTGGCCGCCGTTCTTGAGTCCAGCGTATGAGATAGCCGGTGGCGCCTGACAGTTCGTGGGGACGTTCGACACCGTGATGCTGCCGTCTCCAGCTGGCACGTTGTCCAACGTGTACGTACCGCTCGTCGTCGTCTGAACGGCCGGCAACGCGCTTGCCGCCGCCGGTGTCACGGTCACCGTCGCGTTCGCCACCGCGCCGCCTTGCGAGCCCTGTATGGTGCCCGTAACGGTCGCCCCGTTGGCGGGTCCTGAAGGTGAGGCGGTGCAGGCACTGAGCCACAACACGAGTCCCACGACAGCCGCGCGCCGGATACGCGCATCCCGAAGCGTCTTCACGTTTGCCTCTTCGTTGTTTGGTCGTTGTTGTTCGATCGTGCTTAGATAGCGGCAAATCGCGGCGATCCGGCTCATCGCGTCGACCGGCTTTGGCCTAGCTATTAAGCTCGAGCGGCGAGGCGGTGAAGGTCGTCTGGCCGAGAACGCCACAGCTCGTAGAATCGCGCGATGTCCTCGGGCTTGTCGTCGGTGGGGCCGCCGCCGACATTGATGCAGCGCGCGACGTCGGCGACGATGAGCGTCATGGTGACCACAAACGAGGCGTGTCGACGTTTGTTCGTGGTGATGGCATATCGCCTCATGGGGGTACGATGGCCCACAAGACCGCGGGAATAGATCCGAGTGTCCGTCCGAGTGGGGACGGCTGCGTCGAGTGCCTGGCTGCAGGCGGTTGGTGGTTGCACCTCAGGCGTTGTGCGGAGTGCGGACACATCGGCTGCTGCGACAACTCGCCGAGCCAACATGCGACCGCACACCATCGCGAAACCAGCCATCCGATCATCGCCAGTTTCGAGCCGGGCGAGGACTGGTTCTACGATTACCGCACGCAGGCCATGCTCGACGGTCCTTCCCTCGCACCGCCGCGTTGGCACCCGGCGACCCAGCCCGTGCCAGGGCCGCAGGGGAAAGTCCCCCGCGACTGGGAGTCACGCCTCCACTGATACGCCGGGCTTGTCAGTTGCTGAGACAATAGTTATCATAGCAACTAATGCCAAGCGTAGTGAATCGCCCGAGCGCCGTCGGGCGCGAGATCCGACACCGACGGCCGTTCCGGTCCCCGAGTCAGGAGGCCACGATCGCGCTGCTCCGAACGGCGTCCGTCGTCAGCCGGGCGCTGGCGCGCGTTGTCGAGCCGTTCGGGTTGAGCCTGGCCCAGTACAACGCGCTGCGGATCGTCCGCGGGGCGGGCACCGAGGGCATCGCGACGCTGGCGGTGCGCGAGCGCATGATCGAGGAAGGGACGACGATAACCCGCCTACTCGACAAGCTGGAGAGCGCCGGGTTGCTTCGGCGGACCCGATCGTTTCCGGACCGACGCCAGGTCATATGCCACGTCACGGCCGCCGGCCGGAAACTCCTCGACCGCCTCGACCCGCTCGTGGATCAGCGCGATGTGGACGTCATGGCGGCGCTGGACTCGCACCAGGTTACACAGCTCATTGTCACTCTCGATGCCCTTCGGGCGGCGAACGCCGAGGGCACCCCGCAGTAATCACCAGTCGGAGATTGCTATGTCGATCACAGCACGCGTGCACGATCTCGTCTCGTACGTCGAGCAGGGCCGGATCATCGAGGCGATCGAGGAGTTTTACCACCACGGTGTCGTCATGCGAGAGAATCTCAACCCGCCGACCGTTGGCAAGGCGGCGAATCTCGAGCGCGAACGCAACTTCGTCGCGTCGATCGCCCAGGTTCACGAGAACCGGGCGGTGAGCGTGTTCGTCGAGGGGAACCGCGCCGTCATTCACTGGACGTTCGAGTTCACCGGAACCGACGGTAAGCGGCTCCGCTTCGATCAGGTCGCGCTGCAGGTGTGGGATGGCGAGCGGATCATCTCGGAGCGGTTCGTTTACGACCCGGCAACGCTCGCAGCCGCCTGACAGTGCTCGGGGCGGCGTGGCGCCGGTCGACGTTTTCAGTGGACGGCGCCGATCGAGCTGTCACGGTGACGGGAGCTCTGATCGCCGCCGCGTTGCCTACGTTCTGGTAGCCGGCGTTCCGTCGGACCACCGGGTCACCGTCACAATAAATAAGGTGAACGGTTCCGCAGGCCCGCCTTTGGACCCGACCGCGACGGGGGACTGTGGCAGATCTGCACCCCAGTTCGCCCCCGACATCACCGGCGTGTACACCATCACGTGGGCCAGGTGGCCAAACGGCGACATAGCACATGTGGCGCATGCCGAAAGCTAGAAGTAGCGATGTCAAGAAATAGTTACTGACATCGCACCGGTCGCGCACATCACGCGAACCCGTCTCGCGACAACGCGAGCCGGATCCCACTCATAGGTGCCATGGAACCACGGTCTCCTTTCACCCTGAGGTGCCGAATACGCCTATGCCTAGTTCGCGCTTCACACTCACGCCACTGGTGTTCTGCGTCGCGGTCGCGGCGCTGTGCACCGCCGGGCCAGCGTTCGGACAGAACCCGACGATCGTCAGCGGCAAGGTAGTCGCCGCCACCGGACAGCCACTGCCGGAGGTGTCGGTCAATATCCCCGAGCTCCAGCTCGGGGTGATCACGAGGGGAGACGGCACATACTCCTTTGCGGTGCCCGCGCTGCGCGGCGCAGGACGCACCGTCACGCTCAGCGCACGCCTCGTCGGATACCATCCGGCGGACGTGCAGATCACGCTCAACCCCGGTCCGGTTACGCACAACTTCGAACTGGCGCTGAATCCCTTGCAACTCGGCGTGGTCGTCGTGACCGGCCAAGGTACCACCTCGACCACTGAGCAGCTCGGCACCGCGCGCAGCAACGTCACGCCGGTCGAGATTCAGAAGAGCAACGAGTCCAGTATCATTACGGCCCTCGCCGCAAAGTCGCCTGGCGTCAACGTCTCACAGAGCTCCGGTCAGCCCGGCGTCTCGACGTACATTCAGCTGCGCGGGCTCACGACGCTCACCGCGGGCGACGGCCAGCCGCTGATCGTCGTCGACGGCATGCCGGTCGACAATTCAATTCAGGACACCCCGGGCTTCCAGCCCGGCCTGCTCGCGGCCGCGAACGGCGGGCCGCAGATGACCGACCGCGCGATGGATATCAATCCCGACGACATCGAGAACGTCGAGATTCTGAAAGGCGCGGCGGCCGGAGCGATCTATGGGTCGCGCGCCGGACAGGGCGTGATCCTCATCACGACGAAGCACGGCCGCGCCGGACAGACCCATTACTCTCTCAAGAGCAGCACATCGTTCGACAACGTCTCCGACTTGCCGTATCTGCAAACGACGTACGGGATGGGGACCGGCGGGAAGTTGTTCTCCTGCGGTACCACGGCGAACTGCTCGCCACCCAATCGCGGCGCCTCGTGGGGTGGTGTGCTTCCCGCCGGCACGCCGACCTACGACCACACCAACGAAATGTTCAACACCGGCCACGTGTACGACGACGCGATCACCGCGTCGGGTGGCAATGACAAGACGACGTTCTTCCTCTCGGGCGCGTACAACTACAACCGTGGGATGATCGTCGGCCCCAACAATTCGTACGGCCGGACGTCGCTGCGATTCAACGGATCGCACCAGATGGCCACCGATCTGCGGTTGTCCGTCGACTTGGCGTTCTCCACGTCTAATGGCGCCTACATCACGAGCAGCAACAACGTCTCGAGCTTGCTCTTGGGCGCCTGGCGGACGCCCCCCGAGTTCGACAATCTGCCATTCCTCGACCCGGCGACCGGACTGCAGCGCTCGACGCGCTTCGAGAATCCGACAGCCCAGTCGTACTATCTGTCGCGAATCTACGATAATCCGTTCTTCGTCGCGTACGAACAAAAGAACACATCGAACGTCGCCCGCACGTTCGGTGACGTCAAAGGCGACTACCAACCGCTCCCATGGCTCCGCTTCAATGAGCAGATCGGCGCCGACTACTCCAACGACGAGCGACTCTACAGCTTGCCATGGACGTCGGGCGCGAGTGCGGGCGTCACCGGGAATGGCAATGTGGCCCCGGGAGCCGTGAACGCGGGCTTCACGAAGAACTGGTCGATCGATCAGAGCCTGAGCGCCACGGCCTTGCACACGTTCTCGCGCAACTTCGACGGGTCGCTGACGGTCGGCAACAACATCAACATCAAGGAGTACAATACCCAAGCGAGCGTCGGTAATGGTTTGACCGCGCCGCAACCCATTACGCTTGGGAATACATCGATAGCGGTGCCCCCGGTCGTGTACACGTCGGACGTTCGGCTCGCGTCATTCTTCGGTCAGGCGCAAGGCACGTTGTGGCATCAACTCACGCTCACCGCGGCGTTGCGCGACGACGGGGCATCGACGTTCGGACCCAACAAGCAGTTCAGTCTGTTCCCGAAAGGGAGCCTCGCGTGGAACGTCATTCGTGACGGCGACAACAGCAACACGTTCCTCACATCGGTCAAGCTCCGCACGGCGTACGGCGAGAGCGGGACGCAGCCAAAGCCGTACGTCTTGGGCTCGACGTACGCTGCTCAGACATTCGGCGACGGATTCAGCACCCCACTGCCGACGGCTAGTGTCAACGGTCAGGGCGGACTGGCGTCGAATCCGTTCCTGCCCAACCCGAATCTCAGCAGCGAGCGGCAGAAAGAGTGGGAGATGGGGACCGACATCGCCTTCTTGAGAACATTCGGCGACTTGAGCTTCACGTATTATCGCGAGACCACGATCGGCGCGATCTTCCCGGTATCGGTCCCATCCTACGGTGGGTACTCAACGCAATACGAGAACGCGGCCAACCTCTGGAACCATGGCTTCGAGGTCGCGCTCAACTTGCGGCCGATTCAGACCCGGCTCCTCTCGTGGGACGTCGGCGTCAACTGGGCGCGCAACCGCAGTCAGATTACGAGCCTGCCGAACGGCGTGCAGTTCGTCGACATCGGCGGCACCGGCGGACTCGGCGGAATCACTGGCGCCGCGGTCGTGGGTCAACAGGCGCCGGTCTATTACGGAACGGATTTCGTGCACTGCGGTCGCGGCATCATTATCAATGGCGTCAATATCGACAAGGTGGCCGGTGATTGTCTCGGCGCCAAGAAGGGGGCGCTGTATATCGACGCCAGTGGGTATCCGCAGCTCGACGATGCCAGCGAGCACGTGATCGGCGACCCGAACCGGAACTGGATCGGCTCGCTGCACACGGGCATCCGGATCCAGAAGTTCTCGATCAGCGCGCTGCTCGATGTGCAGAATGGAGGCGACAGCTACAACGGCACCTCGCTCGCCCTCAACTACTTCGGGCGGTCGTACGACTCGTGGTACTATCGGCAGCCAGGCCACGAGGTGCAGTTTGGACAGAACTACCTCGTGACGAGCGCGGGCGCCGCCGGCGCGGGCGCAGGGATGAAGGTCCCGCTCGATCAGTCCTGGTTCCAGAACCAGGGTGGCGTGTTCAGCGGCGCGAGCTCGTACGCGATTCAGCACTCGGGGTTCGCGAAGCTCCGCGAGATCTCCGTAGCCTATACGCTCGACATGCCGGCGATCCAGCGCGTGACCACGTTCTCGAGCATCGAGGTCCGGCTCTCCGGCCGCAATCTCCACACGTGGACGAGCTACACGGGCATCGACCCCGAGACGAGCATCTTGGGCTCCGCCTCGCCGGTTCGCGGGATCGACTACTTCAACATCCCGCAGGACCGCTCGTACGTGATCACGTTCACCCTCAACCACTAACCGGAGACCGACATGCGCAGCGCATCCGCCATCGCACTCGGTACGGTTCTCCTGTTAGGAGCCGCTGGGTGCAGCAACTTCTTGTCTGGTCCGGGCCTCGGCAACAGCGACCCGAACAGCGTCAATGGTCTGACCGACCCCGGCCCGCTGTACGACGGCGTCGAAGTCGGTCAGATGTCGAACTACTCGACGCAGTTTGCCCGTTGGATGGCCGAGTATACGCAGCAGATCGCCGGCGTGGCCAGGCAACAGCAAGGCAACGATCTCTATCTCGCCGCACCAGCCGGGACGGACGGCGTCTATGACCAGTTTTGGGCGGCGCTCGGTAGCCAGGGGCAAGGGGGAGGCGGCGCCGCCGATCTCCGCAAAGTGCAGCAGATCGCCCAGAAGCAGCACGACTCGATTTACGTGGGGATCGCGAAGGTATGGGAGGCGATGCTGATCGGCGACGCCGCCTCGATCTGGGGCGCTGTCGTGTACAGACAAGCGTTCGATAACACGCTCTATCCGCAGCCCAAGTACGACGATCAGATCACGGTGTTGAATGAGGTCCAAACCACACTCGATTCCGCGCTCATCTACTTGAACTGCGATACCACCGGTTCCACGAATCTCGGCCCCACCGGCGTGCTTCCGAAGGGGGTCGCCCGCACGGCAGAAATCATCTACGCCGGGCAAACGCCGGGTACCCTCGTCCAGACGTACAAGCAAGTCGCGCACACGCTCAAGGCGCGCTTCTACATGCACCTGGCGTCGGTCGATCAGTCGAACTACGCCAAAGCGCTCGCCGAAGCACAAAAAGGGATAGCGTCGCCAGCGAACGATTGGGACTGGTTCGCGAGCACGCAGCTCACCAATCGGTGGGTCGACTTCATGGGAAACCGTGCCGACATTGCACCGGGATCGGCGCTGGTCCACCTGATGAAAGCCCGCATCGCGAACGGGCTCGATGTCGACAACGGCCGGTTCGCCTTCTACTTCCTCGACGGTGAGTCGAACCCGAAGCCGTGTGTGCTGAGCGGCAACGCGCTGCTGCCCGACAGCGGCTGCACGGGCAACCGCCCCGGCGCCAACAGCGTGCTCCCATTCGGCGAGGGAAACTCGAGTTTCAACGTGTGGAACAACGGTGGCTCGTTCAAGCAACCGCAGGTGACGTACACCGAGACCCAGTTGATCGTCGCCGAGGCGGCCCTGCAGACGGGGAACGCGGCGTTGGCTCAGACGTCGCTCAACAACGTCCGGAACAACGAAACCTACGGTGCCGACGCGGCCGGTGAGTTCCAGAACTGCACCCCGACCTGCACGTTCGCTGCCCAACCCGTCGTGCCGGCGACGCTGGAGAACATTGTCGAGGAGGAATACATCGACCTCATCGGATACCCCGAGGTCTACAACACGTATAAGCGCACGTGTCTCCCGTGGCTCGCCGCCGCACCCGCGTCCCCGTCATCGAACGTGACGAGAGCGGCGATCGCGGCCCGGCTGCCGTACAGTCAGAACGCGATCAACTCGGACCCGAACACACCGAACGTCGGCTCGACCGCGCGAAACGCGAATCAGCCGGCGGATTGCCCAACGCTCACGTATTCGTCGACGCCAACCGCATGGTAGGGAGGATGCGTCTCCAGGTTTCGGGCACCGTCGGCCGAGCGCCTCGGCCGACGGCGCTCAGCCGACTGCGCCCGTTCGGCCCCGTGCTGCTCGTCATGGCCGCGATGGGCTGCTTCACGTACAACGACGTTCCGCGTACCGAGGCGTTGCCTGGCCGGGAGGTTCAGGTGAATCTGAACGTGATCGGCCGAACAGAGCTGGCGAACCAGGTCGGGGCGGAGGTCCGTTCGGTGACCGGCCGACTCGATGCGGCCGACACCTCCGGGCTCACGGTCGCGATCTCCAAGACGACCGTCATGAACGGCGAGGACAATGGGTGGCACGGCGAACCAGTCGTGATTCCCTATCGGTACATTGCCCAGACCGAAGAACGCACACTCTCGAGGGGCAAGACCATCGCGTTGATGGCGCTGCTTGCTGGTGCGGCGAGCGGTCTCGGGCTCCTGGTCGGTCATGCATCCGCATCCGCGTCAGCGGGCGGTGGGGTGCAGGTTCCGTCGAAATAGGCGACGACTAATCGGAGCTCGTCGGGAGCACGTACCCGACGCGCGGTACGGCCCGGATGCGGAGGCCCGTCAGCCGCCGGAGATCGGCGATGATGCCCCGCAGGCCGGGCGTTCGCACGCGCCCCGAGCGGCAGGCCTCGATCAGGCGCGTGTGCGGCACCACGCCACCTCGTTCCCTGGCGAGCGCCAGCAAGACATCGAATCGCGAGGCGGCGAGCGCGAGCGGGTCACCCGCCCGCCAGACCGAACGGGACGCCGGCTCGATCGTGACATCGCCGACGTGGATGTAGCGCGCGCGCGCCGCGCTGCTCGTCGGCGGCCGCCGGAGCAGCGCTTCGATGCGCGCGAGGAGCTCGGCCGCCGAACAGGAACGGGGCGCGCAGCTGTGCGCTCCGTCGGCGAGCGCGCGCACGGTCGCATGGGCATCGTCGGCTGGCGCGAGCGCCAGGACGGTCACCGCCAGCGACTCATCGGCGATCGCCCGGAGCGCCTCCGTCGCACCTGACGCTTGGAGGTCGACCAGGAACAGCTCCGGCCCTTCGGTGCGGATGCGGTGCAAGGCATCGTACTCGTCGCCGGCGACGACGCTCGTCAGGCCATTCGAATCGAACGCCGACGCGATCGCCGCGCCCAGCTCGGATGCCGCCAGTATGATGGCCGATGCTTGCCATCGCACAAACTGCATCAGTCCTTTGGTGACGCGATGAGGTAGCCCACCGATGGCACCGTGCGAATGATTCGCGGCCGGCGATAATCGGCTTCGATCTTCTGCCGGAGCCAGAAGATGTGCATGTCGAGTGTGCGCCGGTTGGGCACGGGGCGCTCGGGCCATACCCGCGCGTACAGCTCGCGCCGCGCCATGGCCCGCCACGGGTTTTCGAGCAGTGCGAGCAAGAGCCCGTGTTCCTTTGGGCTCAGGTGCACGGGTACACCGTCGCGCGACGCCTCGCGCGTCACCGGACAGACGACGAGTCGGCCGATGCGAATTGGCGTCGGCTGCCACTCAGCGGGGCCATGGGCGCGCCGCAACAGCGCCCGGGCGCGCGCATTGAGCTCGGTCGTCAAGTACGGGGGACTCACGCACTCATCCGCGCCGGCATTCAGCGCGGCCATCACGTGGCCTTCCCCCCGTGCGCAGACGACGAGCACCGGCATCGACGACCCGGTGAAACGCAGGCGTTTCAAGAGACGGAGCCCGGCGTCGGAGACGCGCGTGTCGAGCACCACGAGTAGGGGAGTCTCTCGGGCGATGGCGCGCCACGAACGCGCGCACGTGCTCACGGCTGAGACATCGAAGCCACCCGTTGCCAACGCCGCCGCGACCGAGTAGCCGTGGTGGCCGTCCTCGAGGACGACCACCCGCGCCGTGCCCGTCTCGAGCTCAGGTGTCCGCATGTAGTGCCGCCTGGTCCGGGATCAGAAACCCGACTGGTCGCACCGTCAGGATGTAGCGCGGTGTCCGGGGGTCGGGCTCGATCAGTTGCCGCAATCGCGAGACGTGTTTGTCAACCGTGTGGGTCTCGGTATCCGGGTACCATCCCCAGACCGTGCGCAACAATTCCGCGCGCGAGACGACGCGACCCCGTCGCATGACGAGCGCCAGCAGCAAATCGAACTCGCGCGGCCGAATGGCCAATGGCCGGTCGTCGCGGCTTGCGATCCGCGTATTCGGCCAGATCGCGATCGGGCCGAGTCGCAGCGGTTCGGCCGCGGGGCTCGCGGTTTCCGAGAGCGCGCGCCGCAGGAGCGCGCGCACCCGTGCGGTCAGCTCGCCGCCATCAACGGGTTTGGATACGCAATCGTCCGCCCCCGCCTGAAAGGCGTGGAGCAATCCCACCTGGTCGTGCGTCGTCGCGATCGACAGAATAGGCACGCGAGTGTCGCCGTCCCGGAGGGCGCGCACGAGCTGGTACCCTTGCTGGCCGCCGAGGGTGAGGTCCACGATCACCAGCGTGGGCCGCGAGCGGCGCGCAAGCGCGATGCCGCTCGCCGCATCGGGAGCGACATGAACCGAGAACCCTTCGACCTCGAGTGTAGCCTGGAGCGAGTTGCGGAGCGTGGGATTGTCTTCGACAAGGAGTAGGTCGATCATGCCTCCCCATGGCTTCCGTATACCATATGAGTGGCAGGCAACCCTCCAGGGGTTGGAAACGAATTTCAAACCTCGCGCTTGCCGTTTCCGGACACTGTTTTACCGCGCGCCGCCGCGACGGAAGAGGCGTAGGACCGTGCGCCACCATGGCAACTGGTGCGCAGCGCGCGGCGTCGACGTGGTTGCTGGTCGGTCATTTGTCAGTCGCTGCAAGCGCGGCAAGCTCTGCATGGCGATATGCCGGTGAGCGACGTATCCCTCGAGCAGCGCCGCCTCGACCGCACCACCTCCAGGGGTCGCCCCATGCGATCGCTGAAACAGGTCGTCTATCGCTCCCATCGACGCGGCCGCGCGCTCCGCGTCCTGCTCCCCGCGTGCGAGCACGCGGGTCAAGCGACTCAGCTCGGTAAGCTCACTGGATGACCACGGTACGCGACCGCGCGGCGGTAGGGTCCCAGTAGGCAGCGCGGCGACGAAGTCGAGGAGGCGGATTGACAGGTAGGACAGCTCGCCGGCTGTCTCGCGCCACTGCATGCCTTGATCATTTGAGGGCACCACCTGGACCGCTCCGCTAGACGGGATGATGGATCATACCCGAATGCTCACGGCGACGCCCGCCGGCTGAACTCGTCCCGGATGTGTCGGGCCAGCTCATCCGTGACCGCCGACCGTCCGCTGCTGGGCACCCGCAGAATGACATGAAACTGCGGCAGCGGTGGCAATCCGGAGTCCCGAAGGATCGCCAACCGCTGCGGAACGGTTCGGGACAGAAAGGGCGCGACCGCCACATCGGACTCGAGCGTCGCAAACACCGGCTCCAGGCTCCCGACCTGGCAGATCGGTCGCCACTTGATCCGTGCGCCGTTCAACGCTTTGACGGCAACGGCTCGGAATCCGCAGTCTTCCTTTCCCAACGCCACCGACAACGGCCGTCGTTGGGCCGCATCGCCGTCTCGCGCACCCACCCATACCAACGAGTCAGTCAGCAGCTGGTGGCCTCGATCGGCGTTCTCCAGCTCCGTGGTCAGCGTGAGATCGATCGCGCCCTCGCGTAGCAGCGCCCGGAGCCGCTTGGTCACGTCGCTCACCAGGGTGATCAGCACATTGGGATGCTGCTGGCGGAACGTCCTCAAGATGGGCGGCATCAGGACGCCGACCACGTCGTGCGGAACGCCGAGTTTCACCTCACCGGAGAAATCGGCGTCGCGCATTTCCGCGACGACGGCATCGTTCATGGCGAGCAAGCGATAGGCCTTTCCCAGAAACTTGTCGCCCTCGCGCGTCAGCCGCGCGATCTGATTCTTCTGCCGCTCGAACAGCACGAGGCCCAGCGCCTGCTCGAGCCGCATGATCTGCTGACTGACGGCGCCCTGGCTCCGATTGACGACCTTGGCCGCGGCAGTCATCTGGCCCGTCTCCGCCACGGCAACGAACGACCGCAGTAACGCCATGTCGAGGTTTCGCATGTGTGCTCGCTATTCATATATCTAATAATCGCCATCGAATAAATTAGCTGTTCAACTATGCGAAACTGCTCCACATTTGGCAAATGAGCGCAATACGGGACATGGACCTCTCCGAGTGGGGTCGCAAAGAAATCAAGATCGCCGAAACCGAAATGCCCGGTCTCATGGCGATCCGCCGCGAGTTCGCCGCCAGTCAGCCCTTGAAGGGAGCCCGCATCGCGGGGTCCCTGCACATGACCATTCAGACCGCCGTGTTGATCGAGACGCTCGAGGCGCTCGGCGCTCAGGTGCGCTGGGCGTCGTGCAACGTCTACTCCACGCAGGATCACGCCGCCGCGGCCATTGCCGCCAATGGGACCGCGGTGTTTGCCGTCAAGGGCGAATCGCTCGCCGACTTTTGGGACTACACGCATCGCATCTTCGAATGGCCCGACCACGACTATAGCAACATGATCGTGGACGATGGCGGCGATGCCACACTGCTCTTGCATCTGGGCGCTCGGGCCGAGACGAACCCGAGCCTGCTGGCGAACCCGTGCAACGAGGACGAACAGCACATGTTCGCGGCGATCGAGGCCAAGTTGAAGTCCGACCCGCACTGGTACTCGGTCCGCTTGGGTAAGATCAAAGGCGTCACGGAGGAGACCACCATAGGGGTGAAGCGGCTCTACGCGATGCACAAGAATGGCGAGCTGGCCATCCCGGCCATCAACGTCAATGACTCGGTGACCAAGTCCAAGTTCGACAATCTCTACGGTTGCCGGGAATCGCTGGTCGACGCCATCAAGCGGGCCACCGATGTGATGATCGCCGGCAAGGTGGCGGTCGTGTGCGGCTACGGTGACGTGGGCAAGGGTTCCGCCCGGGCTCTACGCGCGCTCTCGGCCCAGGTCTGGGTGACCGAGATCGATCCCATCTGCGCGCTGCAGGCGGCAATGGACGGCTATCGGGTGGTCACCATGGAGTATGCCGCCGACAAGGCGGACATCTTTGTCACCGCCACCGGCAATGCCCGGGTGATCACCGCGGCGCACATGCGGCGCATGAAGGATCAAGCCATCGTCTGCAACATCGGACACTTCGACAACGAGATCGAGGTGGCGGAGCTGCGCGTCCATCGGTGGGAAAGCATCAAGCCCCAGGTGGACCACGTCATCTTTCCCGACGGCAAGCGGATCATCCTGCTCGCCGAGGGACGACTGGTAAACCTGGCGTGCGGCACGGGTCATCCGTCCTATGTGATGAGCTCCTCATTCGCGAACCAGGTCCTCGCGCAGATCGAGTTGTTTACGCGCACCGAGCAATACCCCCTCGGCGTCTACGTATTACCGAAGCACCTGGACGAGAAAGTGGCACGCCTGCAACTCTCGAAGCTCGGAGCCGAGCTCACCGAGCTCACCGATGCGCAGGCAGCCTACATCGGCGTGTCCAGGCTCGGTCCGTACAAGACCGACTTGTACCGGTACTGACTCAGATGAAAGATTCAAGCCATGAAACCAAACCCACATGCGCCCCCGCAGCTCGCTCGATTCGCCTTTCTCATCGGCACGTGGCGTTGTGACGCGAAGCTCAAGCTGGATGACGGGACTTGGCAAGATCTCGAGGGGATATGGGACGGGCGCTACGTACTCGACGGGTACGCGATCGAGGACGACTTCCGCATGTATACGCCAACTGGCGAGCTGATGGTGCTGGGTATCAACCTCCGCGTCTACGATCCGCAGAAAAAGACATGGAACATGAAATGGCTGAACGCGCTGGCTGGGACCTGGACGGACTTGGGTCCGGAGGAGCTAGGCGGTGTCCAAGCCGATGACCAAGCTATCGTGTACACGCTGCGAGAGCCGGTCGCGCATCACGCGTTCACCCGCGCGACGTACACTAATTTTTCCGCTGATCACTTCACCTGGCGAGGTGAACGATCGAATGACGGGAAAGCGTGGGAAGAACTGCTGATCATCGAGGTGCACCGGCAACGACCGCGGGAATGATCTCTTGCGGCACCACTCGCACACCCCACGGGCCCCACGCCTGAAAATCACCGTACGCCGAGCCGGTGAATCCGATCACCATGTCCAGTTCGGGAAGGATCAAGACGGTTTGCCCGCCGTTGCCGCCGGCCGCGTACTCGGTCACTGCACGGCCGCCGACCGTTAGGTGAGAGATGTGCCAGCCCCACCCGTACTGGTGGTCGACACCGAAGCGGTTCTCGAACGACGCATGCACTGTCAGCGACTGCGCCACCCAGTCACGATCGATCACACGTCGCCCGTTCCACGTGCCACCGTTCAGGTAGAGTTGCCCGAGCTTGAGCTGGTCACGCGCGCGGATGTACGCCCCGCCGCCCAGGTATGCCTCACCGGTCGGCATCAGGTTCAAATGGTATAGGCGGAACTGCAGCGGGCGCGCGAAGGCCTCATCGAACAGCTCGGGCAGCCACTTACCTGATACCTTGGCCGCCACACCACCCACCAGATTCAGCTCCGCACTGCAGTAGTACGCACGATCGCCGCCAGGCTCGTGTGCCATGGGGACGTCGAGCGTGTACTTGTACCAGTCGGGCTGCGTCGTCTGGTCCTGCATGACGTCCTCATTCCCCGACGCAGTGTCCGAGTGGTCCTCGTCGCAGTCATAGCCAGCGGTCATGGACATCAAATCCTTCACACGCATCTGCTCCTTGCGCGCGTCCCAATTCGCGAAGGGCTTATACTCGGAGAAGAGCGAATAGACCGGCGTCTCCGGTGCGACCTTTGCGCCGCGATCCCTTGCCAACCCCACCAGCATGGGGGCAAAGGTCTTCCCCGCGGAGCGCATGTCGTGCGGGCGCTCCTCATCAAATCCGTGGAAGTACTCCTCGAGCACGAGCTTGCCATGCCGGGCGATGAGCAGGCTCTGCACCGCAACGGCATTGTCGGTCGGACCACCGCGCAGAATTCGCTGCACGAACGCGCTGATCGTGGCCTCGTCGAGGCCGACCTCGGCGAGCGACGCCGTCGCCCAACCATCGCCGTCGGCGATGGGCCGCCGATACCGATAGCTCGTGTCCCGAGGAGCACGTGCGTAGAAGCCGACCGCATCGTCGGCGCCGCGACGGGTGAACACGACGGGAGGCCCGCCAAAGAGCACCGCCGCGGTCAGCTGATCGGCCGACGAATCGTACGTCCCCGCTAACTGGTTGCGCTGGCCCTGCGCGAACGTGACATCTCGGCCGCGTGATTGAACCGTCCACGCGCCGCGTTGCAGCCAACCGAACTCCGGGTTGCGGATCTTGGCCGAGAGCCCGCCATCGGTACCGCGCGCGATGAGAATGTAGAACGAGACGCGTGGCTCCAGCGGGACAACCCTGCCGCGCCAGGCCCGCGGAGCGACTTCGCGCAACTCGAAGGGCGTCGCGTAACCGTTGGACAGCACCGACACGGCGGGCTGGATCCATTCCCCGGCTATGCCCTGGCCCTCGTCGCGAAACCGCCCACGAAATTCGCCGGCTTTTCCCGGAAGCACGAACGACAGCGCGGAGCCTTTTCTCTCGACCGCTAGCTCGAACCCGCCGATCCGCGCCAGCCACTGTGGGCCGCGGCCGTCAATCGAGAGCTCGCCAGCGACTGGCGACCCCACGTTCATCTCGGCGCCCCAGAGGCCAAGGAGCCGCTGCGCGGTATCCGCCGGCTGAGCGTGCGCGCAGACCGTCGACGATAAGAGCCCGATCACAAGGAGAGTTCGCATATCCAGACATGATCATGTACGGAGCAATGCGCCGTCTTGTGTCAATGCAATCTTTTGGGCCGAATGCAGCGTTGTTAAGAATGCGCCCGGCGCCACTCGCCCGGTGCGAGCCCGGTGCTTCGCTTAAAGGCGCGTGTGAATTGACTTTGGTCGCAATATCCGGCTCGCTGCGCCACGTCGGCGAGTGAATATTTTGGGCGCTCGAGCAGCCGACACGCCGTCTCGACCCGGCAGGCACGCTTGAATGCTCCCGGCGTGCTGCGGAAGTACTGACGAAACGCGCGCGCGAGGTGTACGCGATGCACCCTCACCCTTTGGGCAATCTCTCCGATCGTCAGTTCCTGCTCTTCTCGCAACAAGTCGCGCACTTCCACCAGCCACTTCGGCGGGCGCGGGTCGGGCCAGCGACGCAATCTCGTCGTTCGGCTGGCGAGCTCCAGGCCGAGTCCCTCCAGCAGCATCTCAGAGTCGGCGTCGGGCAAGCGCAGCTCCGCTCGCACATCGCGCAGGATCCCGAGCAACCGCGGTTCGCCCAACACCGCCGGCCGTCCCGCGGGCATGAGCTGTGAGATCTCCGGCGATACGGAGATCCCGAGGAACTCGCCCTGCCCGCCGACGAAATGGTCGCGATGGGTCGTGTCGGGCGGGTTAAAGATCAGCGTGGCGTGAGCGCAGATGTCGTCGGACGCCGCCGTCACGTACTGGCCACGCAGGACCTGCACGAAGTGCCCGTTCTCGTGCGAGTGGCGCGGCAGCTGCTCGGGCGATGCCGTCGCGCGCATGCTGGTGAATACGAACGAGTCGGTTCGCCGCTCGGTTTGAGCAGCGCCGAAAAATTCTCCGTACGAGAGCACGCGTGGCTGGCGCATCGAGTACAGCAAATTGTCCGTTGGCGCGTGATTTGGCGAGAGACTGCTCGCCACAAACGTCGCGCTCCACCAGGCCTCGATGCAGTAATCCCGTTAGGCCGATCTACGGCGCCCCGCTATTACTAAGACGACGCCGGCAACGAGCGCGACCACGCCAGCAGTCGGTGATATGAACCCCTTTTTCTCCGTCGACACCTGAATCGGGCCGATGTCCGTGCTGTGCCGTTCTTTCGTGTAGCTGAGCCCTTTCGCCGCGAGCACCACGGCACCGAGCACGATGAGTATGACACCAACGATCCCTGTGATACGCATTACTGCCCCCTTCTCCGAGTACCAGTCTGAGAAGCAAGAGTGATACCCGGGGCCTCGCAGTGGAGTGGCCGGAGCGCCCGCGAAACCCGAGCACCGCCCGAGACGTATGGGCGTTTATGCCCAGAATGGCGATCATTACCATGGCGTTGGTGCTGGCTGCTTCCAGCGGCGGCGCCCAGGAGCCGGTCGATGAGCCCACGTTCGACTGGACCGGCACCGTGGCACCCGGCGCGACGGTCCGGCTGGATGTCGGGGACGGCGAAATTCGGGTCACCCCGTCGGCTGACCACCAAATGACCGTGCACGGGCAACGTCGCCACGGCGGACTGGTATTCCAGGCCGTGACCGAAGGCAATAACGTCACGATCTGCGTGTTCCGGCGTGGCAGCCGATGCGCCATCGATGGCGTGCATGGACACTTCCATATTGCCGTGCAAGTGGGCATACACCAGTCATCGGCCGATCTCACGGTAGCGCTCCCGCCGGGAGCGACCTTGATCGCTCACACGAGCGATGGCGGTATCGATGTCCGTGGTGCCGGAGCCGGGGTCACGGCCGAGAGCGGCGACGGGGACATTCGCATCGCCGAGTCGAGCGGCGCGGTGCGGGCGCATACGAGCGACGGGAAGATTCGGATCGACACCATACTCGGCTCCGTGTGGGCTCGCTCGGGGGATGGCCGGGTATTCGTGAGTAATGCCACCGGGTCGGTCGAGGCCTCGACGGCCGACGGTGATGTCGAGGTGCGGCTGGCCGCTGTCGATACGGCGCAGCGGATCAAGGTGCATACGGGCAGTGGCACCGTGACCGTCTATCTGCCGGCGAGCTTTGCCGGTGATGTGGATGCGCACACCAGCGACGGCAAAATCGATAGCGAGATGTTGCTGCCCATCAGCGGGCGCCTGGATCCGAGGCACGTTCGCGCCACGCTCGGAACGAATGGCGGCGCGCGGCTGGACATCGATTCCAGTGACGGCGACATCCACTTGAAAAAAACGCTGCGGTAAGGGTCAGGGCATTACCATCGCCTGACCCGACCCAACCGACACGACGACGTCGTAGAGATCCTGCCGGTACACGGCATTCGTGCTGTCGACCGCCGGCCAGCGCGTTCCGCGGTCCGGAACAAAAACACCGCCGATCGCACCCATCCCTCCGTCCGGCAACAAGTGGCCGGTGGGATTCTCATACGCGGCGGTAATTCTATAGCGATGGCTGGGCACGATGTGAATCCCGACACTGTGCCAGCTATGAAACCACGTGGTTGGCATCGACAGCACGTGCCCGGCGCTGTCGCGCACAGGCACACCATGCCACAGCACCTGACCGGTCGTCATGTCAGCCAACTCGAGGCTGACTCCGTAGTCATGCATGTGCCCGCCGATACCGATCAGATAACCGGGCACCGCGGGGCTACTGTCCCAGTAACGGACCGTGCGACCCGGCGCGAGATCGAAGCCCTTGGTACCGTCTGGCGGATGGCCGAGTGGGAACATCGCGTCCATGCCCCACGGATAAGCCTGGAACAGAGGAAAGAGTCCGAGGTCCCTGTATCCGAGCGTCGCTCGAATCCGCACGCCGTGATGCGCCGCGCGCGTGGGGTTCGTCAGCATGCCGATCGTAAGCAGTCGTTCCCCGCTCGGGAGCGGCATGCCGAGCAATATGCCCGGCATCGTGATGGTCGGCGTCTCTTTGCTGACAGCCAGAATATGAAGCTGAGTTGGGAGGAACAACTCGCGCCGACCGGGATCCGTCAGGGTGAGGTGATGCAAGAACGTCCTGGGCAGCTCCTGTCCTGCGCTATCGAGGACGTCGACCCGCACGCTCGTCAGCGCCAGGTCGCGCGGGATCCGCACCTGATACGCCGGCAAGCTCACCATCGATTCGCCGTGCTCGGTCGACGCGGGGAGATCAGTCGCCGGCAGCTCGATCAGGAAAACTCCGCGTCGCGCATCGATCGACACGCGCGCGAGTGGTAGCGTTGCCAGTGGGGGGATAATCGGTAGGACTTGAGCCCCGAGGGGGCACGATACCAGAGCTGCCCCGAGCGCGCAGCGAACGAGATCTGTTGACCGCCGACGCATGTTATCGATAGTGATTGAGAGGGGCAGCCTGCGCGACGGAGTAGCATGCTTCCAGGGGCGGCCGGTTGCAATGCCGCGCTAGGACTGAGACTTGCTACTCAGAGGTTGAGATCACAACGTCAACAGCAGCCTCGCAGCCAGACCGGGGGTAAGTCGCTGGACACCAATCAGTTATGACGAGCCGCGCCATCATTTTGGTGGTCGAGCGTGATCCGCACGTCCGCGATCTGGAAGAGTACTTCCTGAACGAAGCGGGTTACGAGGTCGAATTCGCGCTCGACGGCGTCGCGGCCTTGGCTCGGGCGCGCGTGCTCCTTCCCCAGATCATGGTCACCGAGATCCTCGTGCCCAAGCTCGACGGCCTCGCACTCTGTCGAGCCGTGAAGGAGGATCCTGCCCTCCGCGGCACGGCGGTGCTCGTCTTCAGCATCCTGGCCGCCGAAGCCCGCGCGCGAGAGGCGGGCGCCGATGCGTTCCTCATGAAGCCGCTCGCCGACCGCCGGCTCGTGGAGACCGTTCGCACCCTGCTTGCGTCGCGCCAGAGTACTCCGCCGCGGACGCGGAGATCACCATCATGAATCGCGTGCGCACGGGCAGTATCCAGGCAGACTATGTGCTCGGCGGCGGGTTCCCCGATCACTCGATCAACATCATCATGGGGCAGCCGGGCACCGGCAAGACGATCTTCGCCGAGCAACTGCTGTTCGAGAACGCGCAGGCGGATCGCCCGTCGTTGTTCATCACGACGCTGTCCGAGCCACTGACGAAAGCCGTGCGCTACGTGCAGCAGTTCGCGTTCTACGATGAGCAGAAGCTGGGTACGGAGATCCAGTATCACGATGTAGGCTCAGTGCTCACGGCGGCCGGTCCCGATGGCCTCATGCCGTGGATGACCGACATGATCAAGGCCGCGCGGCCCAAAATCATCGTCATCGACTCGTTTCGCGCGATCCACGACCTGGCGACGTCGGTGCAGCAGATGCGCCGCATGGTCTCCGAGCTGGCGGGCCTTCTGTCCGCGTACGACGTCACGACGTTCCTGCTCGGCGAATACACAGGCGAGGATATCCAGCGCTACCCGGAATTCGCGATCGGCGACGGGATCGTCGAGTTCGCGCGCCGTCCACTGAGCACGCGCGACGAGCGCTTCTTCCGGGTGCTCAAGCTGCGAGGCAGCAGCTACCGGCAAGGTCAGCATGCGTTTCGCATTGGCGCCAGAGGGCTCGAGATATATCCGCGACTCGTGTCGCCGAACATTCCGACGACCTACGAACCGCAGCTCAAGCGCGTGTCGACCGGCGTGCCCGGACTGGATGAAATGATCGGGGGCGGCCTGTGGTCGGGATCGACGACACTGGTCGTCGGGCCGACGGGCTCGGGCAAGACCACGCTCGCGCTGCAGTTCGTGCTCGACGGCGTGCGACACGGGGAACGGGGTCTCTATGTGCACTTCCAGGAAAATCCTGCGCAGCTACGGCGAGCCATCGAGGCACTCGGAATGAGCGCCGAGGAAGCCATCGCCGACGGCCTCTGTCTGCGCTACGAGTCGCCGGTCGAGCTCGAGATCGACAGTATCATTGTGGACATCTTCGAGAAGATCCGCTCGGGGGAGGTCCAACGACTGGTGGTCGACGCCATCGGCGATCTGGCGGCCGCGGCGAGCGATCCCCAGCGGCTGCACGACTATCTCTACGCGCTCGTTCAACACTTCACGGTTCATCACGTCACGAGCCTGCTGACGTTCGAGTCGGGCGGAGCCATTACGAGCACCCTCGAACAAGAGCAGCGCTTTTCGTACATGTCCGACAACGTGTTGCAGCTGGGTCTGCACGGTCAGGAGCGGACTCGGCGAACGCTCCGCGTCGTGAAAACTCGACAGAGCGCTCATGATCCGGATGTGCGCGAGCTGGCGATTCAGGCAGAGGGCGCGCGCATTGTCTGAGAAGCGCTTGGCCGAGGAGCGCCGAACGGGCACGGACCGCCGGACGACGGGAGGATTGACGGCGATCGAGAACATCGGCGCGCGGGCGGCAGCGCGGCTGCCTCCCTCGGACCCGCGCCTGCCGCACCTCACGCAGCTGAGCCGCGCGTTCACCAACGCGACGTCGTTTGCCAGCATCTTGAATCTCGCGGTCGAGCAGGCGGCCGTCCTCCTCAGCGCCACGAAAGCCGTGTTGATGCTCAGTGACGGCGACGGCATGCTGCGCGTGCGGGCCGCGATCGGTGTCGAGGACGACATCGTGACCCGTTTCCGCCAGTCGTTCGACGAGTCCTTGGTAACGCGACTGCAGGGCCTCTTCGGAAGCGGGGCGACGGACGGATTCATTGGCGTACCGCTCGTGGCGCGGGGGCGCGTCACGGGCCTGCTGGCGGTCATGCGACCTCGCGGCAGCACGGTGACGCCCGAGGATGAGGCGTTGCTATCGGCGCTCGCCGATCAGACAGCGGCGCCGCTCGAGCATGCGTTGCTCGCCGAGCGGATGGAGCGGGCGACGCTCGTGGCCGACAACGTGCGACTGTATGAGGCGGAGCGCGCCGCTCGGATTGCGGCCGATAAGGCGCGGGCCGAGGCCGAGGCCGCGAACCGGGCGAAGAGCGAGTTCCTGGCCAACATGAGCCACGAGTTGCGCACGCCGCTCAACGCCATCGGCGGATACGTCGAGTTGATCGAGATGGGGATCCGCGGGCCGGTCACGGCGGAACAACGCGAGGACCTCCGCCGCATTCGTGCGAGCCAGCACGTCCTGCTGGGGCTCGTCGAGGACGTGTTGGACGTCGCGAAGCTGGAGACCGGCCGTGTTCAGCTCGAGATGGCGAAGGTGCGCGTGCACGAGGTGTTGGCGGGTGCGGAGGCCCTCGTTTTCCCGCAGCTCTTTGCCAAGTCGCTCGCGTATCAGTACCGGCCATGTGATCCACAGCTCACGGTCAGCGCGGATCGCGAGCGGCTGCAGCAGGTCATCCTCAACCTGCTGACGAACGCCATCAAGTTCACCTCGAACGGTGGCGAGATCACGCTGAGCGTGGATGCGACCTCTGAGCATGTGTTGATCCAGGTCGCGGACACCGGTCGCGGCATCCCCGCCGAGAGACTGCACGACATCTTCGAGCCATTCGTCCGCGTGGACAGCGGGTTCACGCGGCCGACCGAAGGAGCGGGGCTCGGGCTCGCGATCAGTCGATCGCTGAGTCGGGCCATGGGTGGCGACATCACCGTCGCGAGCGCGCTCGGCGAAGGATCGGTTTTTACTCTGAGGTTGTGCCGGTCCTAGCGCTCAGCCACGAGCGCGATTGAAATTCGCACCAGCGGGCGATAACGGGCCGCCGCGAAGGGCTGCGATGCGGCGTACGAGTCAGGGTCAACGAGAGGTTTACTCGTGTTTGCCTCGAGTTGTGCAATGTCGTGGACATGAGCGTCAATCCGACTGACTAGTACTCGCATTTCCTCGCGACGAGGCCCATTTCCCGAGTCAGTCGCGATCCGGCCGAAGTGAAAAGCCGTCTCTGCTACCGCCGTAGCTAGATAATGCCTTTAGGCAAGAGACGCCCGCCTGCGCCCGCCTGCGCCCGCCTGCGCCCGGCCAGTCTACGGCCGCCGTGCCTCCCGGGAGCCGCCGAGCTCCCGCCCAAACCAGGCCACGAGCGCCGAGTCGGCCTGGAGCCATGAGGCGTGCCGAAGAAAGCCGTGAATCTCGTCCGGCAGCACGAGCTCCTCGTAGCGCACGCCCTGCGCGGTCAGCCGGCGCGCGAGGTCGACCGTCTGATGGAAATGGACGTTGCGATCGTCGTCGCCGTGAATGAGGAGTACCGGTGAGCGCCAGTGCGCAATGTCGGCGACCGGCGAAGAGGTCCAGGCGACGTCCATCGCTTGCTTGACGTCGGCCTGCTCGTGCCCCTTGGCGAGCGGGCCATCGAGGAACGTTCCGAGATCGGCGATCCAGTCGTGCACGCCATGCAGGTCGACACCGGTCTTGAAGAGATCGGAGTTCCGGGCCAGCGCGAGCGCGGTGAGAAGACCGCCATAGGAGCCGCCCCAGATCCCAACGCGCGCGGAGTCAACCTGTGGCAGCGTGCGCAGAAACTCGGCGCCGGCCTTCACATCCTGATACTCCGATTCGCCCCATGGGCCCCAGTGCGCCGGATGTTGGAAGTCGTGGCCATAGCCGATGCCCAGGCGATAGTTCACGGAAAGGACGACGTAGCCGTGCGCGGCGAGGTACTGATTGATCGCGTAGGCGTGCGAGTAGTAATCCATGTAGTGCCAACCCAGGAGCATCTGTCGCGGCGGGCCGCCGTGCACGAAGATGACGGCTGGCTTGCGCGCGCTTCCGGGGTGCTCGAACAGTTGGCCGTGGATCTCGAGGCCGTCGGCCGAACGAAAGACGACCTTGCGCGGCACGACGAACTCTTTCGACGGGAAGTCGGATGGGATGAGCTCCGCGCCGATCGCGATCTGGGCGCCGCCATCCGCGGGGACGACGGTCGGTAGTGGCGGAGAAGCTGTGCGCGATCCGATGAACGCGATGCGGGCGCCGTCGCCGGTCACGATCGGCGTCCACTCCACGCCGTCGCCCGGCGTCAACGCGCGGGGCCCGGCGCGATCGACGCTCACGCGGAAAATGTGCCGGCGGTCGATGTCGTTCGTGTCCGAGCCCGTATTCGCCGCGTAGACTAGGGTGCGACGGTCGGGGCTCAGCGTGACGTGTTCCACCATGAAGTTGCCGGGCGTGAGGAGCGTCGGCGTGCCACCGGCGGCGGGCAGCGAATAGAGATGCGCCCAACCATCCATCTCGCTCAGGAAAACGAGGCGGTTGCCAGCCGCCCAGTGCAAATTTGCACCGCCGTCGATGTCGGGGAATGAGGCGCGCAACGCATCGCCGCTGTGCCAGACCTCGCGACCTTGCCCCGTGGACGCATCGGCGGTCCAGATGGCCCACGGCGCCGGATGCAGATCCAGAAGCGTCTCGGGTGCACCGCCTTGACCCGGCATTCTGACGAACGCGAGGTGAGCGCCGTCCGGCGACCATTGCGGCATGAAGTCGCGCGCAGTCGTCGGCGCGAGCCAGCGGATCGGTGTGGAGTCGTTGGTATAGACGCCGACAAAGCTGTGATCGCCGCGATCGGACACGAACGCGAGTCGGGCGCCATCGCTCGACCACACGGGGTTGGTGCTGGTGCCGCGGGCAAAGAATAGCTGCTTGGCCGGACTCGAGGCATCGACCGGAACGACCCAGAGCTGGTGCTCGTGCGTGAATACAACGCGATCGCCCTTCGGCGACACGACCGGCTCGTCGCCCTCGGCGAGTCGCCGGGGCTCGCCGCCGCTCGTCGAGATGGTCCAAATCTCGACCTTGGGCGCGACGGGGCTCGACGCCGGATCAGGTGGGTTGTCACCAGGCCAGTTCGAGTCGTGATCGCCGCCGCGCACGTATACCACGGTGTTGCCATCCGGCGTGAACGCGAGGTTGGTCAACTCCTGGCCGTCATCGGCCAGATAATGCGTGAGGCGCCGGGCGCGGTAGTCGGGCGCCTCGGCGAAATAGATGTTGCGGTGCCCGCGCTCGTCGAGAACCCAGGCAATGCGCGAGCCGCTGGGCGCGGCGATCAGGTTCGACGGATACGGGTACGCGAACACCTGGTCGAGCGTGAAAGGGCTCACGAGGTGAGCCACGAGGATGGCGGCGGCCGTCAGCAGACTGGGCATGCGTACTGTATACCGTATGTACACAGCAAGGGCAAGGCGGCTTCAACGCTCGCGCCGAAACGATGCCGCCTCATCTCAATGTCTGTAACGTTCGACCCCTCTCGTGGACTGATCACGTATGAGCAACGACCACGCGGCTCGCCAGGTGCTGGCCAGTGAGCGAGGTGGTGTGTTGCGCCAGTTTCGCGGGCACACCCTCGAAGACGACTTTTCCGCCTTCGTTCCCCGCGCCGGGGCCCATGTCCAGCACCCAGTCCGCGCGCGCGACGACGTCGAGATTGTGCTCGATCACGATCACGGTCGACCCATTGTCGACCATGCGATCGAGCAATCCGATGAGCCCTACGACGTCGGCCATGTGCAGTCCGGTCGTCGGTTCGTCCAGAATCACGATCTCCGAGGGCTTGCCCAGTTCCGCGGCCAGCTTGAGTCGCTGGCGCTCGCCGCCCGAGAGCGTGTTCAGCCGCTGCCCGAGAGCGATGTAGCCGAGTCCCACGTGTTGGAGCGTGCGCAGGGTCGCCAGCACTGGCTTCTCGACGAAGTACTCGAGCGCCTCCTGCACCGAAAGACTGAGGACGTCGTTAATGTTCTTTCCTCGCAGCTTTAGCGCCAGGACCTCGTCGGTGAAGCAGCGACCCTCGCACGTTTCGCAGCGCGTGGCGACGGGGTCCATGTGCTGCAGATCGGTGTAGGTGACGCCGAGCCCTTCGCACGCGGGGCACGCGCCCTTGGAATTCGAGCTGAAGAGCGCCGGCTGGACTTTGTTCGCCGTCGCGAAGGCTTTCCGGATCGCGTCGGCCATTCCCGAATACGTCGCCAGGTTGCTCCGTCGCGAGCCTGGCGTCATCTCCTGATCGACTACGACGGCGTCGGGATACCGTGGGACGAGACAGCCGTGAATCAGCGAGCTCTTCCCGCTTCCTGCTACGCCCGTGACGACGGTGAGCACGCCTTTGGGGATTTTCGCCGTGATGTGGCGGAGGTTGTTGAGCGTCGCCTTTTCGACGAGCAGATGGCCTTTCGCCTCGCGATAGGTCGTCTTGAGTGGCGCGCGTTGCGCGAGGTGTTGTCCCGTCTTGGTGCCCGATTGCTTGAGCGCGGCGAACGTTCCCTCGAACACCACGGCGCCGCCGTCCTTGCCGGCGCCCGGTCCCATGTCGACGATATGATCGGCGATCGCCATGACGGCCGGCTTGTGCTCGACGACCAGGACCGTGTTGCCCTTGTCGCGCAGCATGACCAGCACGCGGTTCAGGCGTTCGACGTCGTGTGGGTGCAGTCCTATCGTCGGCTCGTCGAAGATGTAGACCATTTCGGTGAGCGCGGCACCGAGGTGGCGGACCATCTTCACGCGCTGGGACTCGCCGCCTGAAAGCGTCGCGGTTTCGCGGCTCATCGTGAGATAGCCGAGGCCGATCGCTACCAGGTGCTCGAGCCGCTCGACAATGCGCGCCTGCAGGGGCGCCACCGAGGGGACGTTCAGCTGCTTCATCCACTCGAGCAGTTCGCTGATCGGCATCAGTGAAGCATCAGCGATGCTTATCTTCCCGATCTTGCAGGCGCGCGCGGCCGGCGCGAGGCGCGTGCCGGCGCAGGTGTCGCACGGGCCGCGCGATACGATGCGTTCGAAATGCGGGCGAAGGCTCGCGTTCATCTTCTCCGCATCTTTGCCGAGGTAGATGCGTTTGAATTTGACGATGAGCCCTTCGTAAGGGCTTTTCATGGTGCCGAGCGACTTCACCTTCAGCTTCGGATCGTCGAGATACAGAAACTTCTCCCACTCGGCCTTGGTGTACTTGCCCAGTTTCTTCTTGGGGTCGAAGAGACCGGAGTTCGCAAGGATCGACCAGTGGTAGCCTCCCACGTTGAAGGACGGATACTGGATCGCGCCTTCGGCGAGCGATTTCTTCTTGTCGACCAACGCGTCGATGTCGATTTTCGATACGCGCGCGAGGCCCTCGCATTCGGGGCACATACCGCGCGGGTCGTTGAACGACAGCGCGAGGGCATGCGGGACTTTCGGCGCACCGATGCGCGCGAACAGGACGCGGAACATCGTGAACACGTCGGTGGCGGTGCCGAGCGTGGAGCGAGGGTTGCCGCCGAGGCGTTGCTGGTCGACGATGATCGCGGTCGAGAGATTGTGCAGGGCGTCCGCGTCCGGCTGGCCGTAGCGCGGCAGGAACAACTGCACGAAGGTCGAGAACGTCTCGTTGATCAGGCGTTGCGATTCGGCCGCGATGGTGTCGAAGACTAGCGAGCTTTTGCCGCTGCCCGAGACGCCCGTGAAAACCGTGATCTGTCGACGTGGGATGTCGAGCGAGATGTTCTTGAGGTTGTTCTCACGGGCGCCGCGGACTTCGATGTTGCCGAACGGAGAGCTCATGCCGGCGCTTTCTTCTTCTTTTTGGTCTGATTGTACCCGACGGCGGCACGGACGAGTTTTGTGAGGCCACGCGCGTTGACCTTATCGCCCTCGAAAAAATCGATGGACCGCCATGCGCCGCCGTCGAGGCCGGCGTTGAACAAGTGGTCAGGATCCGGGAGGCCTGCCCCATGGGTGAAGGTCACCTTCACTTTGTCCTTGTGGGCATTGGCGACCGCGATCATTCCGTCGCGAGACCACACGGGGCTTCCCCGGTACTTCCACTCCTCGATGATCTCCGGGTCGGCCTCGAGGATGCTCTTCCGGATGCTGGCGAACGTCTTACCGCGCCAGTCCGAGAGATCGGCGATCATCTCGTCGATACGTTGCGATGGGTTCATCGTGCGAGCTGGCTGAGTTGAATGAGGTTGCCGCACGTGTCTTTCAGTTGGGCGATGGTCGCGCCGGTCACCTTGGTTGGCGGCATGGTGAACTCGGCGCCGCGCGATCTGATGCGCTCGTAGTCGCCCTTGACATCGTCGGTAATAAAATTGGCCGCGGTCTGGTTCTGCTGAAACATCGCCTGTTGGTACGCCGCGGCCGCGGGATTGTCGTTCTTCGCTAGCTGTAACTCGACACCGTTCGGCTCATCTGCCGAGGCGACCGTCAGCCAACGATACGGGCCCTGCGAAAAGTCGGCCTTCTTGACGAAACCCAACACGTCCGTGTAAAAACTGAGCGCCTTGTCCAGGTTGTCGACATAGACGCTGGTGAGCTTGATCTTCATACGACGTTCTCCTTTTGTCTCACTCGAGTTCCGCGGCCACTTTCTCGAGGCCACTGATGAAATTCTTCCAGCCGTACTTGGCACCGTTGTAGGCAGCGACGTTTTCCACAGGGAACCCCGCGTGCTCCATGCGCACGAGCGTGCCCGCCTCCGTCGGCGTCAACGTCCAGGTCACGACGCTCTCCAGCCCCATGGCGGCCCACGTGTAGGACAAGCGCTTATTGGGCTCGTCGACCACCAACACTTTGCCGTCGATAACGCCGTCCCAATGGGGCACCGGTTTGGAGCGGAACGTGAACTCGTGGCCCACCGCCGGCCGGAAGTCGTTGTCCATCAGCCACTCCTTGATCAGCGAGCCCTGCGTGAGCGCGCGCCAGATTTTTTCTGACGGGTGCGGCATCTCGCGTTCGATCACAACGGAGCGCGTGGCGGCAGTGTTCACGAGTCCATCCGGTTCAGGAGGTCTTCCAAGCGGTCAAACTTGGCGGGCCAGAACTCGCTGTAGAAACTCAGCCAATCCATGAGAGGCGCGAGCCCGCGCGGGCGGGCGCTGTAGTGCGTCTCCCGGCCCCGGCGACGACCGCGGACCAGTCCAGCATGCTTGAGTGCGCCCAAGTGCTTGGATACCGCGGGCTGGGATACGCCGGAGCTGTCGGTCAGTACCCGCACCGTCAGCTCCCCCTCGCGGCTCAGCCGCTCGAAGAGCGACCGACGGGTCGGGTCAGCCAGCGCCGTGAAGATTTTTCCCGAGGCAGCAAGCATGAGATAATTCATAACCCACGGGTTATGGGTTGTCAAGGAGCCGGCCGCGATCACAACCATTCCCCGCGTCGTGCTGTCCAACTCGCCATGTCGATCATCGCCGAGTTGCGCAGCGCCGCCCGCGGGCTGGCGCGCTCCCCAACACTCTCACTCGCCGCCCTCGTGTGCCTCGCCCTCGGATTGGGCGGGACCAGCGCGATCTCGAGCGCGATCGACCGCGTGTTGATCCGATCGCTGCCGTTCCGAAGCCCGGATCGGCTCGTGACGGTGTATCGGACCAACCCGAAATACAGCACGCTACCGATCTCGGTCCCCACCTATCTCGATTTGGTGCGCGAGGCGCGGCAATTCGAAGGACTGGCGGCCATCGCACGAAAGACCGGACTGCTCGCGCTCCCGGATCGCGGGACCGAAGTCCGCGTCATTCGGGCGACCGGCAACCTGCTGCCGCTCTTGGGACCGCGCGGCATCCTCGGACGCGTGATCAACTCAGCCGACGATTCGGTGAGCGCGGCACCCGTCGCGGTTCTAAGCACTGAGTTGTGGCGCGAGGCCTTCGGCGGCGATCCGTCGATGCTGGGCCGCACCATCCGACTCGATGGCGTCGAGCGCACGGTCGTCGGCATCCTGCCGTACGGTTTCGCCGTACCGCACGGCCAGGAAGTGCTGCGGGCGGACGTGTGGATTCCGAGTCAGTTCACGGCCGTGGAGCGCTCGCGGCGATTCTACAACTATCTCACAGTGTTCGGCCGTCTCGCACCCGCTGCGACACTCGCGTCGGGCGAGGCCGAGCTCCGCGCCAGCTTCGTCGGTCTCTTGGCCCGCTATCCCGAGTTGCAGGGCGAAGGGTTCCGCGGCGCCACCATGAAGCAGGATGGAGTGCAGGGCGTGCGCACGCCGCTCCTCCTGCTCTTCGGCGCCGCACTCGCCGTCTTGGCGATCGCCAGCGTCAACGTCGCGAGTCTCCTTCTCGCCCGCGGCTTCGCCCGACGGCGTGAGATGGCCGTCCGCACCGCACTTGGGGGCGGACGATGGGAGGTGATGCGACCGGTGCTTGTCGAAAGCCTTCTCCTCGCGACCACTGGTGGTTTGCTCGGACTCGGCCTCGCCTGGCTCGGCGTGCGAGCGATCAGCGCGCTGGCGGTCGCGCAGCTCCCTCAGCTCAGCGGGATCTCCGTCGATCTTCGCATCGTGGCGTTCGCGATCGTGCTCGTGATGGTGGTCGCCGGTGTCGCCGGTGTGATCCCCGCGTGGCGAACCACGGCGATCGATCCCGGCGAAGCGATGGGCGGCGGCCGTGGCTCGAGCAGCGGGCGCGGACAGCATCGCGTCCTGAGCGCGCTCGTGATCACGGAGCTCGCACTGTCGCTCACATTCCTCGTCGGGGCCGGACTCGTCCTCCGTGGATTCGCGGCGCTGACCCACAAGAACCCGGGATTTGATCTCACCAAGATCCTGACGCTGGAAACGAGCGTGGCGCCCGATCGCTACAATGGAGACTCGGTCATTCTCCGGCGGTTCTTGGACCCCGTGCTGGCGCGCATCGGTCAGCTGCCGGGTGTGGCCGGCGTGGGGTCGATTCACTGTCTGCCGTACGCCTGTTGGGCGTCCAACTTCGGCGCGCGCTACGAGGGGCAACCCGACGTCGAGATCTCGAAACGTCCAACCGTAGAGGAGCGAGCCGTGTCGCCGGGGTATGTCCAGGCTATGGGCATGCGGCTCGTGCGAGGGCGTCTCCTCCGAGACAACGACGATGGCCGTCCGAGCACGCCGCGCGTGGCGCTGGTCAATGAGGCGCTCGTCGCCCGCGACTTCGCTGGCCGGGACCCGGTGGGAACGCGCTTTCGCGCCGGCAACGACTATGAGATGGTCACGATCGTCGGCGTGGTGAGCAATGTGAGGAACTACGGACCAATCGCCGACCCGGTACCCGAGGCGTATTTCCCGTACGCGCAGGACGGTCTGGACGACCGGATGCCGATCGTTGTGCGAACCAAAGGGATGGATCCGACCGCGATCATTCCAGCGGTGCGCGCGATCATTCACGAGATCGACCCCCAGGCGGCGGTGAGCCGCGTCCAACCGATGACCGCGGTGATGGCGCAGAGCGTCGGCACGCCGCGATTCTATCTCACGCTTCTCGCCACGTTCGCCCTCGTAGCACTCGTGCTCGCGGTCGCGGGTCTCTATGGCGTCATGAGCTACGTGGTCGTGCAGCGCACCCGAGAGCTCGGGATCCGGAGCGCGCTCGGGAGCTCGACGAGCGGGATCGTTGGTCTCGTATCGTGGCGCGGCCTTCGATTGATCACCACGGGCATGCTCGTCGGTGTCCTAGGGGCTGCGGCGCTCACCCGCGTGCTGGGGACCATGCTCTATGGCGTGAGCCCGCTCGACACGCGAGCGTGGCTGCTGACTACGGCCACGCTCGCGGTCGCCGGGCTCCTCGCGACTCTCGTTCCCGCCATCCGTGCCGCGTGCGTCGATCCCGTGATCGCGATGCGCGTCGAATAGGCTTGGGTCTTAGTAGGGCTTGATCCCTCCGCAGTGCATTGGGACTTCCCACGGGGGCGATTCGCGAATGACGTTGTAGTCGAAGCAATCTGAGTTTGTAGGATCTTGATACGGGGCGAGCCCCGTGGGAATGGGCTGCTGCGGTGGCAGGGCCGTATACGGCGCTAGCATCTTCTTGAACATGTCGGGCGTCACCCGGTAACTGCCGGCGATCTGCTCGACGATCGGGCGATCTTGTGCCGCGCGGCTCGCTGGCACTTGCAACAAGAACACGATGTTTTTGTAGAGTCCCAGCCAGTCGGGTTGAAGCGAACAGATTATCCCTTCGAACTTCCTGGAATCCGACCCAGCGGTCGTGCTCCCGAATAACCGCGAGCACATCGGGAGCCTCGTTCTGGTCTCTGAGGCGATCGTGATCTCCGGCTTGGGCATTCCTTGCTTTGCCGCGCCGGCCTGGAGAATCGTCGTGAACTTCTCTTTCAGCGTCGCGCTGAAGGGCAATGCGAATGCGACCTCACCGGTGGTGCCCGCACCAGTCGGCGCATTCTTCCCGATGACAATGACTCCGAGATTGACGCGCTGATCGTTTGGGCCGGTGACGTACACAAAGCCGTTCGACCCTTTGGCGAGCTTCCACCCATCGGGGACGCCCACTGAGGCGGTCTTGTCGTCCGTTGTCGCGGTCGTGAGCTGGGCCGAGGCTCGGGAGGTCGCCGCGATCAGCACGAGGTAGGCGAGAGTGCGATGCATGATGTTCATGTCTACTGCGCTCGCACGGCGACGACGGTGTCGACCACCACGACGTAGCCGGTTTTCGCACTGGTGCCCTCGAGCGTGATGTATCCACTCAGCATTGAACCCTTCTTTATGAGGTTGACGGTGCGGCCGAAATTCGTGACGCCATTGTCATTCGCTATCATCGCCTTCCCGGTAATCGTTCCCGACGTCGCCGTACCGGTATTCGTGTACGCGAAGACATCGAGCGGGGGGAAGGGAGCCGAGATCGCCAGCGCAAAGGGTTTGACCTGCGCCCATTGTTGCGCGCTATCGGGCGGCGACGCGAAGCCGAAGCCGGCAAAGGGATAGTTACCACCCGGGAACGGCGGTCCGTTCAAGGCGATGAGCGTGGGGACCGTACCCGCTTGAATAGTGAACGCCATGGTGTCTTTCGGAACCCCTGAGTCTGACGCCTGTTTGCGCACGCCATTGACGAGCGTATACAGATACGTGAACGACTGGATCTGCCACAGTTCCACGTTGGCGCTGTTGAGCGTCGTGTCCACCCGCGCAATGACCTGCTGATTGCGATTATCGATCACCTTGACGGTGGTGGTGAGCGTTCCGCCCTTCGCGTACGAGTGCTGGACGGCGGCGTTGTTCTGAACCGTGACCTTGGGCGTGCTGTCGCCGAAATCCCATTCGTAGGCGACGTTCGCCGGGAGCAAGTTCGGCTGGAAGGAGACCTGCAGCGTGTCCGGGCTGTTCACCAGGATGCCGCCCGTTGGCGTCGCGATCGTGCCCTGCAGATTCGTGATCGTGAACTGATGCCAGTCGAGCCAGCGCCTGGCGCCACTCGACGACGCAGTGCCCCCGGCGGTAGCCGAGGCGAGTGGCACGCCGAACGTGTATTGCGAGCCCGGGGCGACGGAGGCCTTCGTCGCCAAGAGACCGTTCGCCCCGAGAGAGCCAAGCGAGTCCGTCACTAACCCACCCGAGATGCTGTAGATGTTGTAGCTCGACTCCACATTTCCCGCCGGGGCGGGGGACAGTGTCGACGTGAATCCGTACTGGCACGTCGCGCACTGTGCCCAGAAGCGCAGCGAGTCGACTACGTACATCGTGTCATTGAGTTGGCCAGACCACGAGTAGAAGCCCGACGTCGGGAAGATGTTGGTGCCTACCGTTCCCGCCGCTGCGTCGGCGTACGAGGATGCGAGCGCCGGCAGCTTAATGGCCAGGCCGAGCGGCGTCGCGAGCGGTGTGGTGAAGGAGATGCCTGGCCTGTACGCGGGGTTCACGTACGGCGTCATGCCACTGGCCACCAACTCCAGAAACCGGCTGCTGTCACCGGGACTCACCGGGTCGGCCACGTAGACCCGATTGCCGGTGGCCCGGTACGCCACCAGATAGTAGTACTTGATGATCGCGGAGCTTTGGAGATCGACGAGCACCGGCAGCGGCTGGCCGGCGTTCAACGTGGGGATCGCGAAGCTAGCCCGAATCTGATCGAACTGCAGCGAGTCCGCGCCGGCGGGGCCCTTGGTCACACTTTTGTAGGCCGAGCTGAGGTAGCTATTGATATCGTTGCTCACTTGGTTGTCGATCACGCTGGTCCAGTGGTATCCGATCGTGTCGCTGAGTGGCGCGTTACGGATGGCCGGGAACCGTCCATTGAGCGGAGTCGCCGACGCTTTCGAGTTGAAATACCACAACTCGGTCACGGACGCGCCGAGCAGGGTGCTCGACGTCGCCGCCTCTGTTGGGGAGGCCGGCATCTCCCAATCATTGACGCCCGGACGAAACTGCGTATCCCAGTCCTGGTCCAGCACGGAGACCGGGATCGCATAGACCCCAAAAGCGATGAACAAGCTGTCCGGCCGTGCGCCGCTCGCGGCGCCACCCGCCATCGGCCGCGATCGCCCACCGACTCGCGCCGCCGACGCCGATAGGACGCTGGGTTGGCTGAGATGCCCCGTGACCGCCGTCACGCCGTTTTTGTCGTAGGCGATCGTCGTCATGGGTTCGATCGCCTTCGTCGCCGAGTCGTAGAGGACGACGACCGGGAACGTGTTGGCCGCGACGGTCGCCGGGATCTTGAAGGTGATCGCGCCATTCGCGTAGCCGCCGGCGCTCGTCACGACATGCACGACGGGCGAGATCGGAACGATGCCGTTCGCCGTCGGCAGATTCTTGTTGGTCGACGAGCCGATGGTGATGTTGAGCGCGCCAGAGAACGCGCCCGATGGGACAGTCAGGGTGAGCCCGTTGAGCGGGTCCCCGGGCTTACTGACCGTGATCGTTCCGCCCGTGGGCGGGATCGAGCCTTTGGACAAAGTGTCGAACGACGACGTTGTGGGCGGTGGTTTCGTGCCGGTGGGCGTGTTGGAGTCGCTACACGCGGCGACACCAAGAACGACGGCGGCGAGAACGAACAGGCGCACTCGGGGCTCCAGAGAGACGGGACTATCCCGAAGAGCGGATTATCCGAGGATCGTGGCTCACCACGCCGGCCCGAAGCCGACCTCGAACCCGATCTCGATCTTCGGCCCGTCGTCGCCGAGCTGCACGATGTCGCCCGGGCACAGATCGACGACGCCGTCGACGCGCCGGCCGTTTACGAACGTTCCGTTGCGGCTGCCGAGATCCACGATCACGAACCCGACGCGGCCATCGTCGCGGGGAACGATGCGCGCGTGGTGCCGCCCGACGGGGGTGTCCCGTTCGGGGTCGAACCGCACCGCCGCGGACGGCGCGCGGCCGAGGATCAGTTCACGGTGTGCGCCGAGCGGGACGATGTCGGTCTCGGTCGCCCGCGCGCCACTCAGGTGTCGAACGATGAGGCGTACCACACCTGAAGAGCGGGAAACGCGTGGCCCTTAGCTCACGACGGAGGCGCCGCCAGCCTGGATCGAAACTCCGCGGCCTTGGCCGGCTGGCCCCACGCCGCGTAGAGGCCGACGAGGCGCTGGATGGCGGCCTGAGTCTTCGGATGAGCCGGTCCCAAGCCTTTCGTCATGATCGCATACGCATCCAGCGACAGCGCCTCGGCTTTGGCGTACTGCTGGACGAAAACATCATGGTCGGCGAGAAAGCCCTCGCCGCTCGCGATGAGCCAGCTGTCGGCCGGTAAGTGCTTGCGCCGGAGCGCCAGGCTCTCCTCGAGCGCGCGACGTCCGCTCGCCGTGTCCCCCAGCTTGTCGTCGCACCGGCCGAGGGTCTGCAGCGACGCCGCGATCGATGGGTGGCTATCGGGAATCGTCTTCCCGCGGAGTGCCAGGATTTGCCGGGAGATGTCTGCCGCCTCCTGATAGCGTCCTTGAGCGAAGACCAGGAATGAATAGTTGAACAGCGTCCAGGTGTACTTGGGATGCTCGGGTCCCAAGAGCTGGCGTCGCAGCGCTAACGTCTCGACGTACGCACTCTCGCTCGCCGCCGTCTTCCCCTCGATGTCCAGCGCGGTCGCGAGCGCGTCCTTGGCATCGGCCACCAGCGTGTTCGGCTCTGGGTGGTTCGCCTCGAGAATGGCGAGCGCGCTCCGATGCAACGATTCGGCGGCGACCCACCGATTCTGCTCACCGAGCGCGACCGCGACGTTGCCCATAGTCAACGCGACCTTGTCGGAATGGTCGCCGACCAGTGGACGGAAGATGGCCAACGCCTCCCGATGCAGCCGTTCCGCATCCGCGAACTGTCCTTTGTCGTGGGCCACACTCCCTGCATCGTCGATCAACACGCCGAGTGTCGTGTCGGGTGTGGACGAGAGCGAGCGACGAATCGCGAGCGCCTGACGAAAGGCGCTGTCCGCCCGGTCGAGCTGCCCGCTCGCGAGGTAGACGCCGCCGAGATTGCTGAGCGCCATGACGACCGGGACGCTCCGCGGGCCATTGATTTGACGGTCGAGGTCCAGGGTCGATCGGAAGAGACGCTCCGCCTCATCGTAGCGGGCGAGCGAGAGATAGCTCTGGCCGATGACCGTCTCGAGATCGGATCTCACGTCGGGCTGGTTCGCCAACTCGACGTCGATACGACGCGCGGCGGAATCCAAGACCTCCGACACCGGCAGGTCGCGCCCGCCGGTCGCGGGACGCACGGAGCTCAGGAGCGTGACCAAGAAGCCGTTGACCCGCTCGGCTCGAATTTGCGACGCACGCGCGCGGCGCGCTTGCACCAGTGTCGTCACCGTGCCGCCCACGAGCGCCGCCAACAATAGCAACGAGATGGCGACCACGCCGCGGTTGCGCTGAACGAACTTCTTGAGACGATATCCGGCCCAGTCGCGCTGCGCCTCGACGGGAAGGCCCCCCAGATAGCGGCCGAGGTCATCGCTCAGGGCCGCGACTGATGCGTAGCGGCGTTCCGGCTCAGGGCTCAGCGTTTTGAGAACGATGGTGTCGAGGTCCCCGACCAGCTGCCGCCGCCGGGCGGGGGCCTCGTCCGTGGTTTGATGCGGTCGGCTGCCGACGCACAGCTCGAATAGCACGACACCGAGCGAGTAGACGTCGGATGCGGTAGTGAGCGGCGCGCCGCGGATTTGCTCGGGACTCGCGTATTCCGGGGTGAACGGACGGATACCGCCGCGCGTGAGAGGCATCGTCTCGTCGCCCGCATCCGCGCCGACGAGCTTCGCAATGCCGAAGTCGAGGAGCTTGGCCGTTCCATCGGCGGTGACCAGGATGTTGCCTGGCTTGATGTCGCCGTGCACGATCAGATTCGTGTGCGAGTGCTGGACGGCGTCACACACTTGTCGGAACAGGTCGACGCGGCTCTTGAGCGACAGGTGGTGGGCGTCGCACCACTCCGTCAGCGGAGTGCCCTCGATGTACTCCATGACCAGGAACGGACGCCCGTCAGGAGCAATCCCGCCGTCGAGCAGCGTCGCGATGTGGCGGTGCGCGAGCGTCGCCAGGATCTGTCGCTCGCGCCGAAACCGGGCGAGCGTCAACTCCGAGTCCAGCCCGCCCGGAACGAGCTTGATCGCGACCCGCTTGCGAAAGCTGTCGTCCGCCCGTACCGCCTCGTAGACCGCCCCCATGCCTCCGCGGCCGATGAGCCGCACAATCTCGTAGGGCCCGAGCCGCATGCCGACAAACCGGTCTTGCGCGTCGTTGTCGGCGGCGAGCAGTTCGCGGACCTCCTGACGCAGCGCCGTATCCGCTTCCGTCGCGCTATCCAGATACGCCTCGCGTTCTTCCGTCGGCCGGTCCAGCACCGAGTCGAACAGCGCGCGAACCTGCCGGAGCCGCTCAGGCGTGCTCACTGGGCCGCCCCGAGCTCGCGCGCGAGCCAAGCGCGCGCGAACTGCCAGTCGCGCTTGACGGTCGCGCTCGAGACACCGAGCGCCTGGGCTATGTCCGGCACATCCAGGCCTGAGAAAAACTTGAGTTCCACGACCTGCGCCCATCGGGGCTCCGCCGCGGCGAGCCGTACGAGGGCATCGTCGAGCGCGAGCATATCAATGATCGGCTCCTCTCGGCCCGCGAGTCCCTCGTCCAGGGTGATCTGCAGGCCGCTGCCGCGTTTGAGTGCCAGGCGCGCCCGGGCGTGATCGACCAGCGCCTGCCGCATCGCGCGAGACGCCGCGCGCAGGAAATGCACGCGGCTCGTGGCCGACAGCCCCTTGCCTCCGACGAGACGCAAATAGGCCTCGTGGACGAGCGCCGTGGGCTGCAGCGTGTGGCCCGGTCGCTCGCGCCGCAGATGCCGGCCGGCAATGTCGTGTAGCTCGTTGTAGACGAGTTGCAGCAACTGCTCCAGTGCCGCGGAGTCATCGTTGACAGTGGAGCTGGAGCGCACGGACCCCATGGTATGGTCCATCCCAGATTGCGTCAATGCAAAGTCCGATCATTAAACTGCATGGATGCCGAGCGATCCGGACAACAGATCTCGGCCCGCCGCCTTTGGAGATCCTTATGGATGCGCCGGCTACTCAGCCCGTAGACGACCTCGCCGCCTGAAACCCATGCCGATCGACCGCCGCTCGTTCGTCGCCACCGCCGCGGCACTTGCGGCGTCGACCGTTCGACCACCCCATCTGCTCGAGGCCGCGGCGCACGCCGAGGCTCATGGCCCCGACCCACTCGGCGTCCGCGCCGACTTCCCGATCGTCGCCGAGCGCACGTATCTCAACTCGGCGTACATCGCGCCGATCCCGCGCGCGGTGGTGGCGGCTGGAACGCAGTTTCTGGAGGACAAGTCGAGACGCCAACTGTCGGTCAACGACGACCTGCTGGCGGCCGACGAGACACTCCGTCGGCAATTCGCGCGACTTATCAACGCGACGCCGGACGAGGTCGGCATCTTGTTCTCGACGGCCGAAGGCGAAAACATCATTGCCAACGGTCTCGATCTCGTCGCCGGAGACAACGTCGTCATCGACGAGCTCCATTACCCGACCGAGTTTGTGCTCTATCGCGCGCTCGAAGCCTCGAAGGGGATCGAGCTGCGGATCGTGAAACACCGGAACGGCGCGGTCGACGTGAACGACTTCGCGCCCTACGTCGATAAGCGCACCCGAATCGTCTCGGTCGCCTGGGTATCGCACCACAACGGCTTTCGGCACGACATGAAACCGATCGCCGATCTCGCCCACGGTGTCGGCGCGGTGTTTTATGCCGACGCGATTCAGGCGGCCGGGATGTTCCCGATCGACGTCCGAGCGGCCGGCGTCGACGCGATCTGTTGTGGATCGTACAAATGGATGCTGGCTGGATTTGGCGTCGCGCCGTTCTTTATTCGGCGCGAGTTGATCGATCGGCTAAAGGTCGACCGGTACGGCGAGTTTCAGGTCGACCGCGAGCTCCCCGATCACCACTACACGCTGGCGACGACTGCGCGTAAATTCGATTACTGTAGCCGGGCGTTCGGCGCGGTGCATCAGCTGAGCGCCGGGCTCGCCTACCTCGAACAGGTCGGCGTGCCGCGAATCGAGGCACACACCGTCGATCTCGCGAGGCGACTGTACGAGGGCCTCTCGAAGCAAGCGCACCATCTTTTCACACCGCCCGACAATCGCTCATCGATCGTGACGATCTACACGTCCAAGCCTATGGCTGATGTGCGCGCCGCGTTTCAAGCGGCGAAGGTCGACGTCACCGTGCGAAATGGCCAGGTGCGGATCGCGCCTGCGTTGTTCAACACGACCGACGACATCGATCGGTGCCTCGAGATCACTCGGACAAAATGTTGAGGCCCCGACGTTCCGATCCCGAGCTCGACTGGCCGAAGCTGGCCGAGCTCCTGTACGACCGGCGCGTCGAGCACACTCGGCGCCCTGACTGATACGGCGGGTGACATCGCGTTGAGCACGCCAGGCCAAGTGTACAGCAATATCCGGATCGACGGCTCGCTAACCGTGCTCGCTTGCGATGTCACGATCCACAACTCGAAGTCGACGCGGGTGTCCCGTACACCGGAAACAACACGCCGGATGTGTTTCCCATCTGGCTCAAGGAGCCCGCGAACTGCGGCGTGACGCTGGATCACGTCTCCGTGATCACGAAGTCCGCGCCAAACGTCTACGTCACGAACGCGATCCGCGTCGCGTACGGCGGCCCGGCGACGATCACATACGCCAAGGTCATCGGCACGCAACTCGGCATCACGATCGGCCCGGGGACGATCACCGACAGCTACATCGTGCTCGGCCCCACCATGCGCGGGGATCACAATGAAGACATTCTAGAGACCGGCGGAGTCAGCGGCCTCACGATCAAGCCTGCAGACGTCAGCCTTGTCTCTGTTTACGGACTTCGGCGCGAACTCCAACTTCGTGATCGACAACAATCTGCTGGCCGGCGGCGGGTACACGTGCTACTGCGCCGATGGGGTTAGCGCCCGCGCGTCGGATATCAACGTGACGAACAACGTGGGTATTACGGGTCCGGTCGTGCGTACAACAGTGCTGGCGGTGGTCAGTGGACCAACAACTTATTTCTGGATGCCGATGGCACACTGACCAGCACGCCTGTACCGCAGCCGGCTATCGATCAATAACGAGGCTCACAACGTTTCTAAGCCCGGCACCGCTCTCACTTCGAACGTCGCGCTGCTCTTCGCTTTCCCGTACGTGATCGTTGCCGTGTATGTCCCGGGATGCACGGGCCTGGAGTCCTGGCCTCCTCCGTACGACGCGAGCACATCCTTGGTTGGCCGCAAATCCCACACGACCCGATTGAGCCCGCCCATCGCGGCCCCGGCGAGATGGGCGACTGGGCGGCCCTCCTTGGTGGTGACCGTGATCCCGACGGTGTCGCCGGTCGCCGCCTTCAGGTAGTACGTGAGGAGCACACCGTTCGGCGGATTCGCGCCCCGGAACTGACCGCTCCCGGTCCACTCGTCATAGCTCGGCAGCGGCTCCAACGCGACCGCCGTGTCCGGCGTGAAGAGATGCAGCGGCTCCGCCATGACTTGCCGGGTGAGTTGGGTGAGCGGTCGGACGCGATCCACGACGTAGACACTCCGGCCCTGCGTCGCGATCACGATGGAATGGGTCTTGGGCTCGATCACGATGTCGTCGACGGCCACCGTCGGCAGCTCGCCAAATGCCGACCACGATTTCCCGTGGTCGAGCGACAGCCAGAAGCCGTGTTCCGTTCCCGCATAGAGTACGTCTGCATTGTCGGGATCCTCTCGAACGAGGCGCACCGGCTCGGTGGCCGGCAAATTCCCGGCGATGTTCTGCCACGTCGCGCCACCGTCAGCCGTGCGGTAGATGATCGGCGCGTAGTCCCCGTCATGCTGGGCATCCCACGCGACGTACGCCACGTTCGCGTCGGTGTGGCCCGCTTCGATGCGGCTCACCTTGTGCCCACTCGCCGGCTTCGGGACAGTGGCCGTCAAGTCGGTCCAGTGTCCGCCATCGTCGACCGTGCGCCAGAGCTTTCCATCATCGGTCCCGGCCCACAGCACACCGGCCCTGACCGGCGACTCGGCCAGCGTGTAAAGCACCCCAAAGGTTTCGGCGCCACTTCCGACTGCCTGCATCCGCGCCAGGTCCTTGGTCGAGAGATCCGGTGAGATGACCTGCCAGTGCTCGGCATGATTGGTCAGCTTGAAGACGACGTTTCCGCCGAGGTATAGCGTGCCCGGCGTGTGCACGCTCATGATGAGCGGTGAGAGCCAGTGGAAGCGGAACGCCGGCTCGCCCTCGTTCGGCTCGGGACGCAACGTCTTCTGCTGGCCGCTCCGGAGGTCGATGCGGACCATGTCGCCGCGCTGCGACTCGAAGTACACGATGTTCGAGTCGGTAGGGTCGAACGCGCAGTAGGCGCCGTCGCCGCCGCCGAGCGACTGCCAGTTGCCGTTCCGGATGCCTTCCTTGCTCTGGATCTCGCTCGGTGCCACCCAGCTGTTGTTGTCCTGCAGTCCGCCGCAGATGCGGAATGGCGTCGAGCGGTCGACGTTGACTCTATAGAACTCACCGACTCCGAACTTGGAGAGGTGATCCCACGCGACGGCTTTGTTGAACGATTGGTAGAGGCCTCCGTCATTGCCGATCACCAGGTGCTCGTGATCGGTCGGGTCGATGGCTAGGGCGTGGTTGTCGGGATGGAGGCGCTTGCCGAGGTCCTCCCGCCATGTCGTTCCTCCATCGTCGGAGACGACGAGGACGAAGCCGAGGAGATAGACGCGCAGCGAATCGGCGGGGTCGACGCGGATCTGACTGAAGTAGAAGGGGCGTGGGTCGAGCTTGGACACGCGCGTCCAGTGCTCGCCGCCGTCGCCCGTGCGAAACACGCCGCCTTCTTTACTCTCCGACGTGTTGAGACCCCCCCGTCCGCCAGAATCGCTCTGGACGACCGCGAACAGGATGCGCGGATCGTGCGTGTCCATCGAGAGACCGATGCGTCCGGTTTGCGTGGGCAGACCCGTCGTGAGCTTGTGCCACGTCGCGCCGGCGTCGGTGCTCTTGAAGATGCCGCCAAGATCTTTGCCGTCAGTGGCCGTTGGGCCGTATGTGAAGGACCACGGTCGCCGGCGGCGCGCGTAGAGCGCGGCATAGACCACGCTCGGATTCGCGGGATCGATCGCGACATCGCCGGCGCCGACGCGGTCGTCGTACGGTGATTGCGCGCCGAGGACCTTGTGCCAAGTCGCGCCGGCATCGGTCGTCTTGTACAGTCCGCGCTCGGCGCTCGGCATCCAGAGGTCGCCGATGACCGCCACGTATGCGGTCTTGGGATCGGTCGGGTGGACGGCGATGCGCGCGATCGCCTTGCTCGCGCCGAGCCCGACGTTCTTCCACGTGGTGCCGGTGTCAGTGGAGAGGTAGACGCCATCGCCCCACGTGCTCGAGTTACGGTCGTTGGCCTCGCCCGAGCCGACCCAGACCACCGTCGGATCTGAGGGTGCCACGGCGATGTCGCCGATCGTCGCGACCTTCTCGTGGGCGAAGACGGGTCGGAACGTGATGCCGTTGTCCGACGTTTTCATTATTCCGCCCATCCCGAACCCGACGTAGTAGCGACTTGGTCGCTTGGGATCGAAGGCGATGCTCGAGACGCGTCCGCCCATCACGGCAGCGCCAATACCTCGCGCTTCTATTCCGTGAGGCAGGACAAGCGTTGCGCTGTCGGTCGGGGCGCGCTGCGCGCCAGCCGAGGAGGCAGCGAGGATGGAGGCAAACAGAACGCGAGTGCGCATCTCGATAAGGTCACAAATACTCGAGCGCTGCGCTAGGAGTGGCTGTGCGCCGCATCGGGGAACGCCGAGGCGCGGACCTCCTCGGCGTACTGCGCCACCGCCTGTCGCGTGGCCGCGCCCAGCTCGGCGTACCGCTTGACGAACTTGGGGTGGAACGCCTCGTTCAGCCCGAGCATGTCGTGCAGCACCAACACCTGACCGTCGCAGTGCGGGCCCGAGCCGATACCGATGGTGGGTATGCCGATGCGCTCCGTCACGCGCTGGGCCGCGCCGGTGGTCACGAACTCGAGCACGATCGCAAACGCGCCGGCTTCTTCGAGCGCGCGCGCATCATCGATCAGCGCCTGGATCGCGTCTTCACCCTTGCCTTGCAGCCGGATGCCGCCGAGGACGTTGAGCGACTGTGGCGTGAGCCCGATGTGACCCATGACCGGCACACCAGAGCGAACGAGCGCACGGACCGTCGGCGCAAAATGGCGGCCGCCCTCGAGCTTGACGGCGCCGGCTCCCGTGCGCTTGAGGACGCGGCCGCCCTGGCGCGTGGCGTCGCGCGGCGACACCTGGTAGCTCAAGAACGGCAGATCGACGACGACCAACGCGTGCTGCGTGCCACGCTGCACGCTCCGGCCGTGATAGATCATCTGGTTCACGGTAACCGGCAGCGTCGAAGCTTCGCCGGCGAGCAGCGGCCCCACGGAATCGCCCACCAGAATGACGTCGACCCCAGCCTGGTCGACCAGTGACGCGAACAGGCTGTCGTAGGCGGTGGTCATGACGATTTTCCGCCGATCCCGCTTCATGGCCGCAAGATCGGCGGCGGTGACACGCGAGGGAGCCATGAGGTCTCGAGGTCAAAAGGTGAGTCGCTCGCCGGTCTCCGCATCCGCGACCCGAATCGCGCCCACCGGGCAACTAGAGGCGGCCTTGAGGATGACCGATTCCGCGGCGCCGGCCGGATCGATCACTTCAGACTGTCGAGCGCTGTTGTGGGCGAATACGCCGGGTGCGAGGCGCAAGCAGGTCCCGTTCCCGACGCACAGGTCGTGGTCGACGGTCACCGTCAGCCGGCGCACGTGGTCCGCTAGCTCCAGCGAACCGGCAAGGATTTGAGCGACCGGAACTGGATGCTCGGCTCGTACTCGAGCCGTTCGGCATCGAGGGCGATCCCCGGCAGCCGTTCCGCGATCGCCCGGAACACCTCCTGCCCCTCGATGCGTGCCAACGAGGCACCCAAGCAGTAGTGAATGCCGGCGCCGAATGCGACGTGGGGGTTGGGCTGCCGACTGATGTCGAACGCGTCGGGGTTGGCGAACGCCGCGGGATCGCGATTCGCGGCGGCGATCATCCACCGGATGCGGTCGCCGGCGCGGATCTGGCGGCTGCCCAGTTCGACATCCGTCGCGGCAATCCGCTGCGTGGACTTGACTGGGGGATCGTACCGAAGACACTCCTCCGTCGCGACCCGGGCGTGTCGCTCGGGGTCACCGACGAGACGCGCGAATTGCTCCGGGTGACGCAGAAACGCCAGCAGGCCATTGCAGATGAGGTTCATCGTCGTCTCGTGCCCCGCGAACAACAGGAGCGCGGCGTTGACGAGGACCTGGTGCCGGTTGAACACCCCTTCGGCCTCACCCCGCGCGAGCACCGACAGAAAATCGTTCGTCGGGTTCGCGATCCGCCGATCGACCTGTGGCGACACGTAGTCGATCATGCCGCGGATGCCCTCCGTGAGCGGCCGCAAGCGATACGGCTCCCCGCGATTGATGTAGAGCAGCTTGTCCGCCAGCTCGCGCAAGTGATCGCGGTCGTCCTCGGGCACGCCCATCATCTGGGCGATCACCCGGACCGGCAGCGGTGCGGCGATGTCGCGGTGCACGTCCATCTGTCCGCGGGCCGCGACGGCGTCGATCAGTTCCGTGACCGCGGCGCGCACGAACGGGCGCCAGCTCTCCATCGTGCCCGGCGTGAAGTAGTCATGGACGACCTCGCGCATGGCGGCATGGGCCGGACGGTCCTGCTCGACCAGCTGGTCGCCGCGAAACGCACGTATGCCGGGGAGGAGCTCGAGATCCGCGTGGTCGACGGGCGGATACGGTGGACGTTGGTCCGTGCGAATGACGGCCGACGAGAACCGCTCGTGGTTCCGTACCATCCACACGACGTGTTCGTAGCTCGTGACGATCCACATCTGGAACGGCGCGTTCCAGTGCACCGGATCCTCGTGTCGCAGGCGCGCGAACAGGGGATAGGGGTCCGCGATCACCGCCGGATCGAACAGCGCGTCGACATCCATTATGCCTGGATATTGGAGTCCGGACGCCCTATTCGCCAATATTCTTGCATGCCTGCTATCGATACGTCCGACATCTGGATGCACATCCACCTGCGGCACCTGCGCTACTTCATTGCGGTGGCCGAGGAACTGCACTTCAGCCGCGCCGCCCGCCGCCTCAACGTGTCGCAGCCGCCGCTCAGCCAACAGATCCGGCAACTCGAGGAGATCGTCGGCTCCCCGCTGTTCGAGCGCACCAGCCGCCGCGTACAGCTCACGTCGGCGGGCCTGGCGTTTCTCGACGGCGCGCGGCGGTCGCTGGCCGAAGTGGCGCGCACGCTGGCCGCCGCGCAGCGCGCCGGACACGGCGAGCGGGATTCGCTGCGCGTGGGCTTCACCGACTCGGCCGCGCTCGGCGGCTTGGTCGAGATGCTGCGCGCGTATCGCGCGACGTACCCCGAGGTCCACCTCGATCTCATCGAGGGGTCGAGTCAAGCGCAGCTCGAAGCGCTGGAGCGCGACACGGTGGACGTGGCACTCGTCCGCGGTCCCGTCGCGTCGGCCACGGCGCGCACGGTCGTCGTGCGGCGCGAGCCGTTCCACGCCGCGGTCCCGGCCGACCATCCGCTCACGCGGCGGCGCATCGTGCCGCTCTCGGCCCTGCGCCACCAGCCGTTTGTGTTCTTTCCACGGCACCTGGCGCCGGCGTATCACGACGTCGTGACGGCGATGTGCCGGCAAGCCGGGTTCTCGCCCGACGTGCGCCACGAGTGCGTCGAGTACCAGACCATGCTGAGCCTGGTCGCGGCCGGACTGGGCGTGACGGTCGTGCCGGTGTCCGTGCGGAACCTCGCTCGGAGCGGCGTCGCGTTCCGACCGTTGGGCGGGACGAAAGCGATGGCGGAGCTCACGCTCCTCTATCGCCCGGCGCAACAATCGAACGCCCTGGAGGCATTCATCGCGATCGCGCGCGAGACGGCCAAGACGAAAATCGTCTCAAGTCGGTCGATTTAGTGTATTGGACATCTTGATGGCGCGGCGGCATCGTAGCGGCATGACTCCATGGCGTTGCCTCTCGGTACTCATCGTCGCGACGATGTCGGCGCACGCGGCTACGGCACAACTCGCCCGACGCCAGGCCCGGGTCGACATCATGACGCCCAAGCCGCCGCAAGCGGCGACGGTCGATGGCCACCGCGTGCTCGTCTACGAGCTGCACGTGACGAACTTGGGCCGCGGACCGCTCGGATTTCGAGAGATCGATGTCTTTGCCGACGGAGACCAGGTGGCGGCATTCCGCGACTCGGCGCTCACGCAGATGCTCGGGCCGGGCACCGTGCTCAATCCCTTCAGTCTTACCGTCGCCTACGTCTGGATCGAACTGGATCCGCCGAAGGTGGTGCCGGCTCGTCTCAGACACCGTCTGGTCTTCGACATGCTCGACACCGCCGATCAGCGGCGCGACGGTGGCACCCAATCCGCGATCGACAGCATTGTCGTCCCCGTGACGCACGTGGCGCCGCTCGTGGTGCGCGCGCCGCTCGACTCCGGGCAGTGGCTGGCCGGGAGCTCGCCGTCCAACACCAGCGATCACCGCCGCAGCCTCAACGCCATCGACGGGCACGGATACATCTCTCAGCGATTCGCGATCGACTGGGTGCGGATCGGGCCGAACGGGAACACGTATCACGACGATGAGCACAAGAACGAGAACTTCTGGGGGTTCGGCCAACCGGTTCGGTCGGTGGCGGCGGGCGAGGTAGTGGCCATACTCGATAGCATTCCCGATAACACCCCGCACGCGCCGCTGCCGGGTTTCGTGCCGCGAACGCTGGCCGGCAACTTCGTGACCGTCCGGATTGGACCGCACCAGTACGCGACCTACGCGCACCTCGAGCGTGGCACCGTGCGCGTTCATGTGCACCAGCACGTCGCCCGCGGCGAGGTGGTCGGCCTACTCGGGAATTCCGGGCAGGCGACCGGGCCTCATCTTCACTTTCAGATCACCGACGGCCCGTCGATCCTGGCGTCCGAGGGCATCCCGTACGTGCTGGGCCGATACACTTTCCTCGGCTACGGCAAGGACTTCGAGCCGGACAAGCATCCGTCGATCCCGCGGCGCGCCGAGCTGCCGGGCGACGACGCCGTGGTCGGGCTGCCCTAGTCCAAGAAGCGCGTCATCGATTCGGTAAACGCGCTCGGGCACTCCAAGTTCGAGAGATGCGCGGCGGGCAAGTGCACCACCGAGGCGTGGGGTATGTGCTGCACCAGCACATCGCCGTTGCCGATCCACGGCACGGGCACATCGTAGTCGCCCGCGATGATGAGCGTGGGTAAGCGAATCGCGTCCAGCAGTGATATCTGATTCAGGTCCCGGAGGGCCGCACAGCAGCCAGCGTACCCGATAGGGTTCGTCCCCCGGAGCACGCGGCGCACCTCGTTGACCGCTGGCAGCGTGGTGAACCGCTCGGCGGTAAAGAAGCGCGACAGTACCGTCTCGGCGACCGCGGACATGCCCCGCTCCAGTACGGTCTTCCGTCGCGTCTCGAGGATACCCGGCTCGCTCACCCGCGCCGTCGTGTTCGCGAGCATAAGGGCCGTCAGCCGGTCCGGCGCGTGGGCCGCGAGCCACTGTCCGATCATCCCGCCCATGGATAGCCCGCACCACAGGACCCGATCGATCTCGAGCGCGTCGAGGAGCGCGATACCATCGCCGGCGAGGCGCGCTATGTCGTACTCGCCGGGCGTGGCCTCGGTCGCGCCGTGGCCGCGTGTGTCGTAGCGGAGGATTCGGTACTGCGACTCGAGCGCCGCGGCCTGTGCGTCCCACATCGTGTGGTCGCACCCCAACGAGTGCGAGAGGACCAGCGTCGGCCGATCATCCGAGCCGTTGAGTCGGTAATACTGCCGGAGTCCCCCGGCACTGATGAGTGGCATACATCAGTATGGTAACGTGGCACGGTCTCTGATAGTCAAATAGGCATGGATACCAACGATCTGGGACAGCTCCAGCGAGTGTTCGGCGAGTGGGCGGGGGTGTTCGGTGGCGGGGACACGGTGACGATCGGCGAGGAGACGAAGCCGTTGACGTGGCTCCTCACGAAGCTCGCCCGCTGCCCGGACCAGATGCCGTCGTCCGTCTGCATGGTGCTCGACCTGGATGACGGAGCGACGTTCGCCCAAGCGGTGCGCGCGGTGCGGTCCCGACAGAGGCGCAAAGCGAAGCGCCGGTAGGCGGTGCCGCACACGTCAGCGCGTGCGGCACCGCGCAAGTTATGCTGCCGGTAGCTTGTTCAACTGATTCTGGGCCGCGATCAGATGCGCCTGAAACGCCGGCGCAACCTTGACGACGAGCGCCTTGAGCTCGGCGTTCTGAATCGCGGGAAGCAAGGTGTTCGTGACCGCGTCGATGACAGCCTTGTGGTAGGCGACCTCGTTCTCCAGAAATGCGCGATCGAACGCCGCGCCGGTCATACCCTTCAGCTTCGCCATTGCCGCGTAGTGATCCTTGGCCATCTGGAAATCCGGCCCTGGCGGCGTCGGCGTCACGCCGAGCTTCTTCGCCAGATCACGGCCTTGCTGGCGCACGGCCTCGTGATCGTGCGCGAGCATCTGGCCGAACGCCTTCACATCGGCGCTCTGCGCGTTCTTCGCGGCGAGACTGCCGGTCTCGATGTCCCAGGTATTGGCGGCATCGAAGATCGCGACAATCGTCGGGTCATCGAGCTTGGAGCCGCCGCCGCTCTGGGCGACGAGTGTTGCGGGTAGGACGACGACACTGCCGACGGCGAGCAGTCGCGCCGCGCGCATCAGAATCTGTTTCACGGTAAATTCTCTCGAGTTGAAGTGGTCGGCACTTCGTACGCCGACCACGCTCGAAACGGATCTACACGCGACGTACACAGATCCAGTCGGACTTGTGCGCGCGTATCACACAGCCAACGAGATAACGTGCGAGCGTTTCTTTTCCTTGCCCTTTCCATGCAGCAGCCGACGCCGATATGGCCCGGAGCCGTGCCCGACGCGCAACCAGTCACCGCGCCTGAATCGGTTGTCACCACAGGGAAGGATGAGCTGGTCGCAGGGAAGCCATGGACGTATGTGCGCAACGTCTCACGGCCGACGATGACGGTCTATGCGCCACGCGGACAGAACACGGGTGCCGCGGTCGTCGTGTTCCCGGGCGGCGGCTACGAGATTCTCGCCATCGATCTCGAGGGCACGGAGGTTTGTGATTGGCTCACATCCAAGGGCATCACGTGTGTAGTGTTGAAGTACCGGGTGCCCTGGTCGGGACCACACTGGGACCGCACGTGTAAATGCGAGATCACCCCGAAGGCACCGACCGCGTTGGAAGACGCGCAGCGCACGATGGGGCTTGTGCGACTTCACGCGGCGCAGTGGCACATCGATCCGCACAAGATCGGCGTCCTGGGATTCTCGGCCGGTGGCCATCTCGTGACGGCGATCAGCACGCATTTCGCGCGGCGGTTGTATCCAGGTATCGACGAGGCGGACAAAGAGAGCTGTCGTCCGGACTTTGCGGTGGCGATATATCCCGGACATCTCTCGCTGGCCGTTAATACCATCGCGCTGAATCCGGATATCCGCTCGCACATCACGCGCGACACGCCGCCGACGTTCCTGCTGCAGAACGAAGATGACCACGTGGACCGCGTCGAGGATGCGCTGAGTTACTACATGGCGCTCAAGGCGGCCGGCGTCCCTGTGGAGTTGCACTCGTACGCACAGGGCGGGCACGCCTTTGGGCTCAGGTCCACGAAGTTTCCCGCGACCGCGTGGCCTCGATTAGTGGAGACCTGGCTGGTAACGATTGGGATGATCCCGAACTAGATTCCTCCCCAACTCACTCGGGGAGGATGTGCGGTGGAAGAGAGTCTCCTGCGTCGCTTCATGTCCGCGCTGGCCACGGGCGCGATTCGCGTCGTGGATCTGAGCCAGCCGCTCGAGAACGAGACGCCAGTCATCCAACTGCCGCCCGATTTCGGCCCCTCGTGGCCGTTCAAGCTCGAGGAGATCTCCCGGTACGACAGCCGCGGCCCCGCGTGGTACTGGAACAACTTCTCGTGCGGCGAGCACACGGGCACGCATTTCGATGCGCCGATCCACTGGGTGACGGGCAAAGACTACCCGAAGAACGCGACCGACAGCATCCCGGTCGAGAAGTTCCTGGCGCCAGCATGCGTCATCGACATGTCGAAGGAAGCAGCGGCCAATGCCGACTTTCTCATGACGCCCCAGCACGTCGCGGCCTGGGAAAAAACACACGGACGGATCGAGGCTGGGTCATGGGTGCTCATGCGGACGGATTGGTCGAAGCGTCGCGCCCCGGCCGCGTTCCTGAACATGAAAGAAGACGGCGCCCACGTCCCCGGCCCGCACAAGGACCTGGTGCCGTTCCTCGCCAAGGAACGCGACGTGATCGGGTGGGGGTCCGAGGGCGTCGGCACCGACGCCGGCCAAGCGTTTCGGTTCGAGCCACCCTTCCCGTGCCATAGCATCATGCACGGCAGCAACAAATTCGGCCTGGCCAGTCTCACCAACCTGGATCAGCTGCCGCCCAAAGGCGCGATCTTGATTACGCCGCCGCTCAAGATCGTCAAAGGGTCTGGCAGCCCCTGCCGCGTGCTTGCCTTGGTAAGCTCGGCTCTGCCGAGCTAAGTTCAACGACTCCTTTAAGAATGCGCGCAAAGCGAGGAAACTCTCCGGATCTGAGCCCCGGCCTCTCGTCGGGGAGCTCGGCGAAGCCGAGCTCGTGATAGATTAAGTGTATGGCGGAACGGAGTTTTGCTAGGGAGGTCCGCAAGCTCAGCCTCGGCGCCGGCGAGGAGTTCCGCGGCGAAGGCATCCTCGCCGTTACGAAGGCCCTCCTGCAGTCCGGCGTCTCGTATGTCGCCGGCTATCAGGGCGCGCCGATCTCGCACCTCATGGACGTGCTGACCGATGCCAACAGCATCCTGGAATCGCTCGGCGTTCACTTCGAGCATAGCGCGTCCGAGGCCACCGCGGCCGCCACGCTGGCGGCATCCGTCAACTATCCGCTGCGCGGCGCGGTCACGTTCAAGTCGACCGTCGGCACCAACGTTGCCTCGGACGCCTTAGCGAATCTGGCATCAGGCGGCGTTCGGGGCGGGGCGCTCATCATCGTCGGTGAGGACTATGGCGACGGCTCCAGCATCATGCAGGAGCGCTCGCACGCGTTCGCCATGAAATCGCAGATGTGGCTGCTGGATCCGCGGCCCAATTTGCCGTCGATCGTCCGGGCCGTCGAAGAAGGGTTTGCGCTGTCCGAGGCGACCAATACACCCGTCATGCTGGAACTGCGCATTCGGGCATGTCACGTCCATGGGCGATTCATCGCGAAGGACAACATCCGCCCCTCGTTCACCCTCAAAGACGCGATGGAACACCCGGTGCGCGATACGAGCCGCATCGTGTTGCCGCCTTCGAGTTTTCTGCACGAACAAGAAAAAATTGTAACCCGTTGGCCCGCCGCCCAACGATTCATCGTCGAACACGGACTGAACGAAATCTTCTCCAACGATGCCCGGGACATCGGCATCATCATGCAGGGCGGCATGTACAACACGACCGTCCGCGCCCTGGAACTACTCGGCCTCGCCAATGCGT
>Ga0210409_10000543_pt1 | contig 58972 bp, 45 predicted proteins | sample IncBWH17MmetaG_FD_161649 | JGI IMG/M metagenome (GOLD analysis project Ga0210409, IMG submission 161649) | Forest soil microbial communities from Barre Woods Harvard Forest LTER site, Petersham, Massachusetts, United States - Inc-BW-H-17-M | ecosystem: Environmental > Terrestrial > Soil >... | reverse complement strand
CGACGCCTTGATCGGCGCCGGTATAGTTGCCACTAGCGTCTTTCAGGCGATAGTCATAGCTGGTGACCGTGGTGCTGGCGGTGCCGCCCACCGGCGACTGCACCACCGTGTCTTGCGTGAGCCGGTTGTCAGCGTCGAACACGCTGTTCTTGTTATAGGTGACGGTGCTGCCGTTGCTGGCGTATTCGGTGTAATTCTGCACCCGGCCCAGCAAATCGTTGGCGCGGCGCGAACGCAGCACGCCGTTGATCTGCACGTCTTCCAGATAACCGTCGTTGGTGTAGTTATACGTCTCGCTGTGGCCGTCGGCATAGACGGCGCTGCGGCGCTGGCCGGCAATGTCGTAACCGATCTGCACCCCGTTCGCACCGAGACCGATGACGCCATTGCTGAGCTGGCCCATGGTCAGCGTAAAACGGTTCTGGCTGTCGTATTTGTACCAGAAGTCTTGCGTGGCCGGAGCACCGCTGACGCCGTTGTTGTAGTTGCTCAACACCCGGCGGCGGTTGCCGTTGGCGTCGTACTGATACTGGATGTGCCCTTGCACATCCTTGAAGTCGATGACGCGGTTCAGCTCGTCGTATTGAATGTCGGCCAGCTGGTAATAGGTCCGGTTGGCCGGCGCATCCGCCGTGGTGTAAGACTCGCGGGTGCGATTGCCTTCTTCGTCATACTCGAAATACGACAGCACATTGAGCGCATGGTCGGTAGTGCTCTTCAGATAGCCGTTGGCGTAGTAGCTATAGTCAACACTCTGACCGGCGGTGGATGTCTGGCTCTTCAAATGCGCCGCATAATCGTAGCTGTAGGTCACCACATGCCCGCCAAAATCCTGATGGCTGGTGGTGTGCTGGAAATAATCGGTCTTGTCAACGGCGCTGCGCGAACCGGCATAGCTGGTGGTTTTTACCCAGCCACCTACCGGCAAGCCGCCCACACCCAGGATGCTTTGATCGTAGCTATAGGCGTAGCTAATCTCCTGGCCCGCAAAACTGCGGGTGCGGATCACCCGGCCGTCGCCGTCGTAATCGGTGGTCTCGCGCTGCCCCATGGCGTTGGTGTGACTGATGCGGTTGCCCAACGTATCGTAGCTGTATCGGTCCACCGATGAGACCGCGCTTGCACCGCTATTGCTGGCAGTGCCGGCCTGGCGTGCAGCATGGCTGACCTGGATCAGTCTGCCGCCCTGATCGTAGACATTCGCGGTCACACGTCCCAACTCGTCGGCCGCGGTGCGCAGATCGCCGAAGATGTCATAGGCGTTGCGCTTGACACCGCCGTCGGCATGGAATTCCGTCGTCACGCGGGCGCCGTTGCCATTGCCAAATCCGGCCAACTGCAACTGGGTATTGAGATTGCCGTTGGCGTCGCGCACACCGACCAGGTGGCTGGCGGCGTCATAGTAGTACTGGGTAGTCGGCGTCGCCCGAATGATAGTGCCGTTCTCCAGCGTCACATTGGTTTCCGGCGCCTGCTTGCTGACCAGTTGGCCCATCGTGTCGTAAGCCAGCGTGACGCGGTTGCCCCGGCCGTCAATTTCAGTACTGACATCGCCGAAGGCATTGTGGATCTGGCTGCGATGGATCGCGGCCTGGGTATTCGGGATGTCTGGCGCGGTATTGTTCAAGCCGGTAACCGTCCATTGCAACTGCCGCACAGTGCCGCTGCGGTCGGCGCCGATTTCCAGTGTTCCTTGCGCACGCGGATTGCCGCCCGACACGGCGACCGGCTGGCCGCTGGCGTCCAGCAGGCTGTAAACATATTCCAAGCTCAGACTGCCGCTGGCCGGACGAAGCGCATCGACATTCCAGACAAAACTGCCGCCTGCTGTTCTCGCCAAGGTTACGCTGCTGTAAGCGCCGGTAGAACCGGCGTTGCGGTACTGCAGCAGCAGTTGCGCAGCATTCGCCGCCGGCGGATTGAAGGTGATGGTGGCAGGCTTGGCGTCGTTCAGGTGCGACAACACAAGCTGGTCCGAACCTAGTTGCAAGGCGCCATGTGCGGCATTGACGATGGCACCGCTGGCATCCATGGTCTGGTAGTTGTAGTCAACCACATAATTGCTAAAACGGTCAGGTACCAGGCCGCTGGCATCCCAGTTGAATTGCTGGTGGACGGCGTCCCAGGTCAGGTCGGCGCTGCCGCTGGCGCCGCCGCGCACCGAATAATTCACGTGCATGGTGGCGGCATTGGCCGGCTGGCTGCCGAAGGCGACGTTTTCCGGGAGGCTGGTCCACGAGGTCAGGTTTGAAACCCAATCGCCGGCAACCAACGAACCGCTGGCGCGATTGAGCATGGTGCCGGTCGCATTGGCGCCGGTATAGGTTTCGATCGAGTATTCATAATTGCCGCTCCAGCCGATGGTCGATATCATGAACCAGCCGGGGGTGTAATGGCTGACCAGGCCGGTGCTGGCGGCGCCAACCACCTGCGTGGCCCAGGCTTCGCCCGAGCCGATATGACGGTAGCGGATGCGCATCGAATTGGCGGCAACACCCTGTTGCGTGAAATTGAGCGTGTATTCCGGTCTCACCAAATTGTCCCTGGTCAGGAACACTTGGCCGCTGCCGCCAACCGGTTGCGCCTGCTGATACATGCTTGGCGTCGCGCTGCTGGTGTTGAGGGTGCCCATCTCCGAGTTCAGCACCGTGCCGTCGGGCGCCAGCGCGAAGTATTGGAACAGCCAATTGCTATCCGGCCAGCCAGTCCAGTCGGCGTTGAATAAGCCCGGCATTATCCCGTTGCCGCTGTTTTGCACCGGCTGAGGAGTAAACCAGGTCCACGGCTGGCTTGAGTTAAGGGGACGGATCATGGCAATGATCCGATCGGTCGATGGCGACTGTCCCTGGAACTGGATCACCTGTTTCGTCGCTGCGCTAGCTGATGCGTAGATATCGTTTGACTCACCAGCGCTTATAAAAGGGTAATCCGGTATCGTAACGGAGGTTTCACCGATCACGATTATGCTGCCGTCTGGCAGATCTTGATACACCGATACCGGGTAAGTGCCGGCCGGCCAGGATCTATTGGTGCTGGGTATGTCAATCCGCGTTGTACCGGCCGGGACCCGCGCATATTCAACCCCGCCAAAGCGGAAAACCAAACTGCCGGTGCCGTAACGCGGCCCGGCCGGGATCGTGATCAGCGCTGTCCTGCTATCGCGTACCTGTCGAGTTCTACCCGACATGGAAACGGTACGGGTCGACGTGAAACTAAATCCGACCGTACCGGCCGTGTTAATCGCGACTGTCCCCTGCATCGCAGGCGGCGCCGTCGTCTTGCTTTCGGTCGCTTTGGTCGGCCCCAGAGTCACGCTGCCACCGCTGAAATTGCTGCCGGCCTGTTGGGTCAGGAACTCCTGTATCGTCGCCAGGTTGTGGGCGCTCTGCATGGTCGGCTGATAGGTGTCGACTAGTTGGTTGCGCCGGTCGTAGACGCTCACCGTCATATGGATGCCGCCGGCGGCAATCGCCGCCTGCACCACAGGATCGGCAGAGACACCCTGGGTTTGGCTGACCGCCAGGATCTGCGCCAGCGTCATATTGCGCATGTCGGCGCCGGCTGACTGGATCAGGACCGTGGCGTTGCCGCTGGCGTCATACAGATAGACCTTGGTGGCGCCGTCGCCGGCATTGGTCTTCCAGAGCCGGCCCTGGCTGTCGTGCTCGGTAAATTCCGCCGTGCTGCCGTTGACGCCTTTGCCGACAATCTCGCCATAGGTGTTGTAGCGTACTTCATGGGTGTCGCCGCTGATCCACACATTTTTGCTCGGATCGCCGTTAGCAGCCGATATCGCCTGTCGTGACACCTCACGATTCGCGGCATCATAGAGCGTTACGGTGGAATCCCAGCGCTGGCCGCCGTCGGCATTCTTGCCTATCACGCGTGTCTCAGTGACATTACCCACCGCATCGGAATAGTACTCATAGCGGCCATCGACGTTGAGGGTCGACTTGCCGCTCAGATGGCCGGCCGCATCATAGGTGAAGTTGGTGACGCGGTCGTCCGCACTATTCTTGCCGCGTGCAATCGATTGCGTGATATTTCCCAGTCCGTCATAGGCAGTGTCGGTGGTAGGCCGCACCAGAACGCCTTCGAAATCGATAAAACCGGCACTTTGCGTACGTAGCTGGCGTCCCAACGCATCGAAACTCCAGTCGCTGACATCGCCGTTGGCTTCTGTCTTTTCGATGACGTTGCCCAGGCCGTCGTAGACATAGCGCGTGGTCGCTGCACCGGTGGCGGTAACTAAACCGCCATTGCCGTTGAGGCTGGTGGTGACCAGATTGAGCCGGCTCTGCGTCAACAGACGGTTGAGATGATCGTAACTGGAGGTGGTAATACGGTCGTTGCTATTGCTGCCAGCGTCTTGCATCAACTGGCTGACGGCGCTGGCGGTAGTGGCCGGCGTCGACAAACGATTTGCGTAACGATATTCCATGGTGACGCTGTCGTTCTGGTCCCGCACCCAGACCGTCAGGTAGTTCTCGGCGTCGACTTGCGCGATCTTTTTGCCGACCGCGTTGTAATAGGACAAGGTCTGATTACCCATGCCGTCGCTCTCGACAATCACATTACCGAGCGCATCGTATTGACGTGAAGTCGTAATCGAACCGGTATAGATGTTCAGGCTGGTGCCGCCGATTGGTCGCTGCGCAAAGGTGGCGCCGTCGATCAGCGTTTGCACCTGGCGATTGCTCTTGTCGTAGCTGTAACTCGTCTGCCGATAATTGTTTGGGTTGACGGCAACGGGCAAGGCGCCGCCAACCGGCAGCGCCACCGCATCGGCATAGACCCGGGTGCTGGTCATATTGCTGGCGGCGTCGTAGTTCCACACTGACAGCGTGCCGGCAGCGCTCAACTCGGCAATCTTGCGGTTGGCGGCGTCGTAGTACCAACCGGTGCGATTGCCGTTGGCGTCCGTGTAGGACGTCTTGTTGCCGACCGCATCGTAGGTCCAGTGCTGGGTCGGGCTTGCGGTCGACCATCCCTTGGCGTCGCGGATCGTGACTACATCGCCGCTTTGGGTAGTCAAGCGGTCATTCTGGTCGTAAATGTAATTGGTGGTGCGTTGCTCCGGCAAACCGGCTGCTTCGATCATTTGCATGCGGTTGCCGCGCGCATCGTAACGATACTGTTTCACCACCGGCGCCAACACTCCGGCGCTATTGCGCGAGGTGATCGGCAGGGTTTCGCTCAGCAATAAGCCACGGCCATCGTAGGTACTGGTGGTCACGCCGCCAAGCTTGTTTTGATAGCTGATCCGATTGCCGGCGCCGTCATACGCGAACAACTCGACACCGCCCTCCGCGTCGGTGCTTTTGATCAGGCGATCATTCTGATCGTATTCCAGCTTGGTGGTGGCGTCGGCCGCATTGGCGATCAGTGCAGGTTGGGTCGAGACCGATACCGGCATGCCGACCGGCGTGGCTAAACGCACTACCTGGCTCGGCTTGCCCGAGGCCGTGTAACTGGTCTGGGTGGCGTATCCCAGCGGGTCGATTTGCAACACCACCCGGTTGTGCTGATCGTAGTAAAAATAACCGACGTTGCCCAACGGATCGGTGATTTTGACGGCATTGCCGAACGCATCGTATTGCGTCGTTGTCACTGCATACTGCGGTGTTTTGCCGTCCGTGCCGTCGTTCAAGGGTACGGAGGTGACGGTTTTTCTGCCGAGTGCATCGAATTGCTGGATGGTGGTGTAACCACGTTCGTTGGTGATGCTGACGGCGTTGCCCAGTGCATCGTAGCCATAGCTGACGGTTCCCGCTGCGGCGGTGCCGGCGGCTTTGGTTTGCTGCGTCACCCGGCCGGCAGCGTCGTACACATAGACCGTAACACTGTCATCCGCTGTAGGAGCGGTTGTAACCGGGATAACGACGGGTTTCGCATATCTGACGATTTGCGTCAGCTGGCCATTGGCGTCATAAATCTGCTGCGTGACAGCGCCCATGGCATCGACGCTATAGATTCGCCGATTGGCCGCGTCGTACACATAATTGGTGGTTTGATCAGCACTGCTGGAAGAGACTGCGGCCAGATTTGTGGTCGCCGTCAGCGGCGCTGTCAGCGCTGTTACATAATCGGTCCGACGCACCACATTATTGTTATTGTCATAGACAATCTGGCTCACTGCCCCGGCCGCATTGGCGGTATAGATCAGGCGATTGGCGCCATCGTAGACATTCACGACATGGCCGTCATGGACTGGATCGGCGGTGCTTGCGAGTTGTTGCGCAATAGCTGCCAGCGTCGCCGGCTGCCCGGTCGGGATGGTCTTGGTGTAGGTAATCCGTTCGATGCTGTTGCCGTTGCCATCGTAGTGCTGCTCGACCACTGCGCCGTTGGCGTCCACGGTGTAAATCGCGCGGCCCAAGGCGTCATAGGCAATCTGCGTCAGCCTATCGTGCGCTGCATCGGCGACTGATGTCGGTAATGCTGCGGCGTCTGCCTTGAGCGCGGCAAGATTGCTGGCACTGAGGCGCGTAGCGTAAGCGAGCCGTTTGACTACATTGCCGTTGGCGTCATAGCTGTTTTGCGTCACGGCGCCGGTACCGTCTACTGTCCAGGTCAAGCGGCCGTCGTGATCGTAGCGACGCAACTCCGTGACGTCTTGGGCGCCATTGGCGATCACTTTAGCCTGAACATCGCTCAGTGCAGGCGTCAAAGACAAGCCGCTGATCTGAATCGGCGTCGCATACCTGGTGGTTTGCGTCACATGGCCATTGGCGTCATACACCGTCTGCGTCACATCGCCTTGCGCATCGATCGCGAAAGCCACCCGGTCGTTGGCGTCATACACATAACGTGTCACGTTGCCATTCGGATCGGTCACCGTGACCGCATTGCCCTGTTTGTCGTAACCGGTGCGAGTAGTCAGGTTCAAGCCGCTGGGATCGACATGCTGCTCGATGCGCCGCCCCAGATTGTCGTAGACGTACTGGGTCACGCTGCCGCCAGGACTGGTGACGCTCAATACATTGCCGTTGCCATCGTAACTATATAGCGTGGTCAGCTTGAGTCCGCTCGGATCCAGTGTCTGACTGATCTTCTGCCCTTTGGCGTCGAAGCTGACTTGCGTGGCAACGCCATTCGGGTCTATCACCGTCACTTGCCGGCCCTTGGCGTCGTACTGATACACGGTCGTCAGATTGACGCCTTTGCTATCCACCTGGCGCGTCAGTACCCGATTCGCGGCATCAAAGCTATACGCAGTGAGCCTGCCATTGGCGTCGATAGTTTGCACCAGGCGATTGGCATGATCGTAATTGTTGCCGATGGTAGTCAGCGGTGTGGCAGTCGACAGCAGGTTGCCGTTCTTGTCGTAACTGTATTGCGTCGCATTGCCCAGACCATCCGTGATGCTTTGCGTCTGCCCGTTCCGGGTTCTGACCGTCGTTACCGTCACACCTTCCGGCGTGACCAACGTCACGCTGCGCCCCGCCGTATTGTAGGTATAGCGCGTGACATTGCCCATGCCATCGGTCTGCGTCAGGCTGCGGTCAAAGGCGTCATACGTCGTCGCACGCTGTGCATTCAACGGATCGAAGCTTTGCACCACCCGGCCCAGGCGGTCATAGCTTTGGCTGCGTACATTGCCGTTGGCGTCCACCGTCCGCATCACCCGCCCGAAAGCATCGTATTGCGTCGACGTCGTGGCGTTGACACCCAGCGGATCGGTGACAGTGCCCACGCTCAATCCGCGCCGGTCATAGCTGCCGGTCTGCGTCAGCACGTGGGTGGCGTCTATCACCTTGCTGCTGGAGATCAAGTCGCCAAACGCATCGTAACTGCGTGTGGTGACATTGCCCAAGGCATCCGTGGAAGTCGCCAGGCTGCCATTGACGTTGTAAGTAAAACTGCTCTTGCTGTCCAGATTGCTGTTGCGTACGGCATTGAGCGCCGTCGTCAGCGTAGGATTGACTAAACCACCTGTCAGGCCGCTGGTGCTGATCCTGGTCCCGTACTGGATTGTCGCCGTCAGCTGCCCCAAACCGTTGTATTGATTCTCCGCCACTTCACCCAAGGCATTGACGGTCTGCGTCAGATGGCCGTCGGCATCGTAGTAAAACAAGCTCTTATTGCCGTTCTGGTCGGTCGTGCTGGTGCGTCGTCCAGCCGCATCATAGGTGTGCGTCAGCCCATAACTGCTCCAGATGACATCGATCTGCGCTTGCGTCAGATTGCCGCTCAACTGGGCGCTGCCTTCGCCAGTCAACTCACCGGTGAGCCGTCCTTGCACGTCATAGCGCGCATTCAGGGTGCGCACATCGCCGCTTCCCACCGCGCTCGTGCTCTGGATCAGGTGGCCGACATTGTCGTAGCTGTACTGCGTTAGCGTCCCTTCCGCATTGGTTTGCTGGCTGATCCGGTTCTGCGCATCGTAGAGCGTCGTCGTCACGTGGTCTTCCGCACTGGCTCCAGGACGCACGCCAGCCACCGTCGCATTGGCCGATACCGACGCGCTCACCTTGGTGGCGTAACGCACCGTCTGCGTCACATTGCCATTGGCATCGTAGACCTTCTCCGTCAGATACCCTTCGCCATCGATCTCGCCGGCGACCTGGCCTTTGCTGTTTAACAGCAATCGGGTGACGATGTCGCTGCCACTGGCCGCCGGCAGCAATTGCGCTAATGTCCCGGCAGCGCGCAGACTGGCGTCCGTTGCCGTCGCATAGCCAATCCGGCTGGTCAGATGGCCGGCGCTGTCGTAGCGTTGCTCGGTCAGATAGCCTTCGGGGTCCAGCGTAGCGCGCAACAGACCATCGCTATCATAAAAGCTACGGCTGATACGGTCTGCCGTCGACGCCGCCGGCGCAATGCTGGCAGCGTCCGGCGTGCTGCTCAGGCTGCTTGCATCAAACAGCGTGGCATAGCTGGTCGTGCTGACCAGGCGTGAAGCGCCGTCGTAGCGATATTCGTTCACCCGCCCCGGCTGGCCGTCGACCGTCTTCACCAGGCGATTCGCACTGTCATAGGCGCGCCAGGCCTTATGATCGGCGGCGCTGGCGCCAGGACGGATCGTACCCAAGGTCGCTGCCGTCAGATTGCCCGCCGCATCGGCCAATTGCCCCACATCGATGGGGCTGGCATAAGTAATGGTTTGCGTGAGCTGATTGTCCTTGTTGTAGACGTATTCGGTCACGCTGCCGTTGCCATCGATATCGGCAATCTTGCGGCCGTCATCGTCGTACAGGATGAAACTGCGCACTCCCGTTGGGTCTTGCGTCATGCGCAGGCGGTTGTCGGCGTCATAGACATATTGGGTCGTGCCCAGCGTCTGCGCCGCCGCATTGCTTTGCTGGACGCTGATCAGGCGTCCGGCCTGATCGTAGGCACTGGTGGTGGAAAGGCCATTGGCCAGCGTCACCGTGGTCTTGTGATGAGCATCGTCATAGCTGGTCAGAGTGAGCTGGCCGGCTGCGTCCTTGCTCGACAAGACCCGGCCCAGACCATCATAGGTGTATTGGGTCACGCCGCCGCTGCCGGCAATCGTGCTCAGCAGTTGTCCGGCCTGGTCATACAGGTATTGCGTCACCGTCTGGCTGCCGTTGGCGACGCCATTGCCGCTGGCATCGACCGCGCTCCAGCTCGACGCGGTCTGCAACTGACCGCGGGCGTCGTAGACCATGTCCACACGCGTTGTCTGCGTTTGATCCTGGCTGCCGGCCCAGGCGCTCAGCGTGGCTTCGAGCGGAACTTCTGTCCCTCCCAGACTTGCCACAGCATAGGCCGCACCGGCGTATTGAATACTGCTGCTGCGCTCGCCATAGCTGTTGTAACGATACTCCGTCACCCGCCCTTCGGCGCTCAGCACAAAGCGCAGCAGATTGCGATTATTTCCATCGTAGACATAGCGGGTCGTCAGCGGCAGCCCCGGCAAAGCCGGGCCGGCGCCGTCCGGATCCGGCGTCAGATATGCCGTTTCTGTCTGCAACTGATTATTTGCGTCGTAGCTGCGCGTCACTGTATTGCCGGCCGCATCGCGTTGCAGCACCTGATTGCCGTTGCTGTCGTATTGCATGTCGATGGCGTGGCCTTCGCCGTCGACCACCTGGATCACATCGCCATTGGCGTTGTAGCTAAAGCTGGTGCTGGGCGCGACGCCGCCTACGGCAGCTGCGGTGATGCGGGTCAGTTGCCCGTTGCTGTCATAGGCGTACAGCGTGTTCAGGCCCAGCGGATCGATCACCGTGGTGCGGCTGTTCACCGTATCGTAGCTATAACTGGTGGTGTGGCCCAGGCCATCCTGCGCCGTGGCGATCCGATAGTCGGCGCCGACTTGCACATAGGTAAAGGCCTGGCTGCTGCCGTCGCTCTGGCTGACGCTGGCGATCCGCTTGCTGCTACCGTCGTAGGTATAGCTGGTCCGATAGACCTGGTTGTCCACCACGCTGTTGTCGGCCGGACTCAGGTCAACCGTAACCACCGACAGCCGGTTGCTGGCGTCGTAGCTGTAGCGCACCCGGGTCGTCGTATGGCCATCGGCCGTTAGCGTGCGGATCTGTGTCAGGTTGCTGCCACTGTAATCGTAATAGGTAGCCTCCCCCGTCGCATCGGTCACGCTCGACAGCAAGCCATTGGCGCCATACTGGTAACTGACGCTATTGCCGTTGCGGTCCGTGCTCGACAGCAGCCGGCCTGAGCCGGCGCCGTCGTAGATCTCCTTCAGGCCCGTGCTGCCATGCGACCAGACCAGCCGGTTGTTGCCGCCATCGACGCTGATCGTGTTGTAGGCGCCGCCGCCATCGGTGCTGACATACAGCTGCCGCGTACTGTCATACAGATAGGTCGATTCGGCGCCGTCGCGTCCGGTGCGCACAATACTGCTGCCGGCCGCCGACAAGCTGCCGTTGACCCGCAACTGCTGGTTATAGACGCCGTTGGACCAGTTGTCGCCATTGTCGTCGCTGAACTTGCCCTGGCTGTTGTAGGTCCGCAGCGCCGCGATATCGATGCCGTGGTTCACCAGCATATCGTCACGATCCTGCAGCACCAGGTTGCCGCTGAAGACATTGACATACGCCAGTTCGCCATTGCGACCCTGGCTCGCTACCCCCAGCGCACCACGCTGACCCAGCGTGTTCATCGAAGTCAAACTCACACCCAGACTGTTGCCGCTGACGATCGCCACCATATTCCATCCTGTCTTCATAAAGTATTGTGCGCAGCTTTCAAGATCCCAAAAACCAGATCCTGACGCCGCTTCCCTCCCAATACATCCTGACCTCACAGAATTTGTTTAGTGTTTCTTGAAATATTTTTACATCTCCATTTTTCATCAATTTAAAATGGTGTTTTTGCGAACAATCAGCCGAATAACGTGTCACGCTAAATTTTCCTGACGACAGATGGATATATTAGGTAAGCAATGGCAAGGAAGTAGCGACGCGCATTGCCCAATGAATCTGCTACCAGGATGCGATGTAAATATCGGGCGAGTAGTTGTATGCCGATTTACAATGGAACAAAACAAAATGAATATTGCGCCTGATGCAATATTTGATCGAATCAAGATGGAACACCTTGGTCTAACCAAGGATAGTCAACCGCAAGGAAGTCAATGAGCGCAATTCTTTCACGATCGAGCCAAGCGAACTCCGAAGGCAGCAAGCGCCTTGACCGGCTGCTGAGCTTCTTGCACAGCGATCCGCAAAACGAAACCTTGCGGGCTGATGTCTTCGAACAGGCATTCGACGTCGGCAATGAAGAAGTGGCTGAGCAGCTGATCGCTGTCGGCCTGGAACTTGGCCGCGATCCCAATGCATGGCGCTTCCGCGAAGCCCGTCTGCGAATGGCGCAAAGGCGCTTTGAAGAGGCCGAGGACTTGCTGACCAGGTTGAAACAACAGATGGAACCGCAACCGGCAATCTCGCATAACCTGGCTTTCATCGCTGCGCTACGCGGCGATTACCAGGCATGCTTCGAAGAGTTGCTGCCGTGGACCAGCAAAGATCCCGCCGTAGAAGTTGATCCTTCCATACAAACGCTCTGGCTAAAAAGCCTGCATCATTTGAGCAAGCTGGAGCTTGCCTTGCAATGGGCAGAGCAAAGACGAGCCCTGGGCAAGCTGACGCCGGCAGCAATAGGCGTAGCAAGCCTGATCGCCATCGATGCCGATCAAACCGTCAAGGCAAAGGAACTGGCCGACCAGGCTCTGGCAGCTGGGGACGGCAGCCTGGAAGCCCTGCTGGCCCGCGCCGCCGTGGCGCTGGCGGAGCGCGATACGACGCGCGCCCACCAATACTTGCAACAGGCGATGCAGCGGGCGCCGGACAACGGCCGTTGCTGGTCAACTTTAGGGTTGGCGCAAATGCTCGACATGGACATCACAACAGCCCGCCAAAGCCTGCAAAAGGCAGTCACTCTGATGCCCGGCCATATCGGGACTTGGCATAGCCTGGGCTGGGCTTGCCTGGTCGACAAAGATATCGATGCAGCGCAGCAAGCGTTCGAAGCCGCCATGCAGCTTGACCGCAATTTTGGGGAAAGCCATGGCGCTCTGGCGATCATCGCCGCCTTGCGCGGGCAAAGAACCAGTGCGATCGAACAGATCAGGCGCGCTACCGGCCTGGATAAAAACAGCTTGTCGGCTGGTTATGCCCAGGCGGTCCTGAACGGCGAAATCGCCGATCCGCAGTCCTTGCAAAACGCCATGCACGGTCTGCTAAGCAGCCGCATTGCACCGATGGGCGAACCCCTGCTGGATTTACTGCCGCCACTGCCGCAAATCAACGCTTAACCTTGAGAAGCCTTATGCAATCCTTCCCTGACAATCTCCCTCCATTGATGCAGCAGGCCATCAGCGCCAGCCAGGCCAAAGATAGCGACACCGCGCTCAGCCTATTCCAGCAAGCGAGCCAGGCAGAACCGGGATCGCCGTTGCCGCATTTCCTGATGGGTGCAGAACTGGCGCAACTGGAGAGAATGACCGAAGCGGAAGCAGCGTACGCCCGAGCCGTGATACTCGCGCCTGACTTTTCCATCGCGCGCTTCGAATTGGGAGTACTCCAATTCGTCACCGCACGCCCGGCTATCGCTTTGGTGACATGGCAAGCGCTGCTGGAATTGCCCGACACCGATCCGTTGAAGCTGTTTGTGCTCGGCTATGCAAAGCTTATGCAGGACGCCTTCGACGACGCCCAGCATTATTTCGAGCAAGGTATCGCTGCCAACACAACGAATCCCGCCCTGAATGGCAATATCCAGCTGTTGATCGCGGAAATTCATCGGACGCGTGGAACGCAGGCGCCGGCGACCGAAAAAATGCCAGCCCAGGAAGAGCCTGGTGATAACCACTTCCTGTTATCCAACTACAATCAAAGCCGACTTCATTGATTTGTTTCCAGTCAATTAGAAGAAGGAATGTCAGATGACCTCGATTAACGCCACGGCGGAGATAGCCGCCCTGATCCGTAGCCAGGTAGCATCGCTGCGCAAGCCGTCCGGTTCTACCGCCTCCAAAAGCCAGTCAAAACATGGCAAGCTTCAGGACGAACGCGATATCGCAGCCCTCATCGCCCAGCGGGTAAAGGTCATCGATCCGGACGACCCGCAGCGTGAGCGCAAGGCTTTCAGGATTTTTCTGGAATCGGTACTACTTGCCGAATTGGGAGGTGATCTGATCAACGATCCGGCTTTTTATCAGATGGTCGAAGATGTGCAGCTGCAGATGGAAAGCGATCCGGGGCTAGCTTTAGCGGTTTCTCAGGCGGCTAAATTGTTGTTGGCGCCGCTGAAAAAATAGTTGGCGCAGGCCCCTGCCAAACTTCTTAGCAGCTCTCAAAATATTTGTACATACCTGCTTCTAAAAACTCACCAAAAGACATCGCTGGTCTTTTGCTCGCGCAAGGTGTCGCGTAAAGAACGCAATGCCTTGCGATGGATCTGCGCAATACGCCCCTTGCTGAGTTGGAGAGATCCGGCGATTTCATCGAACGGCATTCCCTGCAGATAATGGCGCTGAATCACCAGCCGCTCCTGATCCGAAAGATCGCGTACCAGCGCACGTACATGTTGCTGCAACTGCCTGAGCTCCAAACCGCGATAAACTGGCATCGCCTCGACCGCGGCCTCAGCGCTATCGTCAATCATGCCGGTATCCGCCAATAGCCAAGTCAGCGCCAGTCCAACGCCCACTTGTGCCAGATCCCGGAACAGCTCTGCCGAAGTTTTTCCTGTTGTTTGGGCCGCTGCGTCTTGATCCAGGTTTTTGACCGCGTCTAGCCGCTCACGCAACAATCGCTGACGAACGGCAATTTGTTGTTGCTTATCGGTAAGATGTTCCAGCCCGTTGAGAATCGCGCCGTGCATCCTGCGCGCGGCATACGTTTTGAACTGGGCGCCGAGATCCGGATCATACCGATCCAATGCCTCCATCATGCCGACTGATGCAAGTTGCAGATACTCTGCAAACTCGATTTCGTCGTGAAACCGTTTCGCGTAGTATGAAGCAGCTACGGTCCGTGCGTAAGGAATATAGTGACAGGCCAAGCGCTCACGCGCGGCACTGTCGCCGTGCTCGCGCCAGCGTTGCCACAGCAAGGATTCTTCGCTATTTTCCATCAGTGTTCCGGCAATTTCAACTTCCTGAAATTGCAGATGGCTAGCAAACGGGCGCGAATTACTCACGGCGATGACCGGCTATCTCAGTGAAACGAACCAACGAGCGCCTTCAAAATCAGGCTCCAGCCGTCAATCAACACGAACATCAGAATCTTGAGCGGCAACGCAATGGTAGTAGGTGGCATCATCATCATGCCCAATGCCATCAGGATGCTGGAAACAATTAGATCGATCAGTAAAAACGGCAGAAAAATGACAAAACCAATCTGGAATGCCGCGCGCAATTCCGACAGCATAAAAGCGGGGATCAGTTGCACATTGCTGATGTCGTCCATATTGCGCGGGGCTTTAGCTTTTGATAATTCCACCATCAGTGCGAGATCCTGCTCACGCGTCTGCCGCACCATAAACTCACGAATCGGAAGAATGCCTTTTTCGTAAGTAGCTTCCATCGAAAGACTTCCTTGCATGAACGGTTGGAAGGCATCCTCATTCACTTTTTGCAATACCGGCGACATGGTAATCATCGTCAAGAACAAGGCTAGTCCGATCAGCACCGTATTCGGTGGCGTCTCTTGCATGCCGATTGCATGACGCACCATCGACAATACGATGATGATGCGCATAAATGCCGTCACCGACATCAGCAAGGCCGGCAACACGGCCAACAAGGTCATGCCGACAACCACGCGTATCGCTAGCGCGGTGTCGTCGGATTTTCCGGCAGCGCCGCCGTTGAATCGAATTTCGACGCCGGGGGTTGCCGCACTCCCTTTCGAAGCAGAGCTCGGTTTAGATGCCGGAGCCGCTGTTTTAGAGCCGGACAGCGAGTCTGCAATGGTAAAACCATGCTGTGTTGCGCCGGTGTCCGCCTGCGCCGAACCAAAGGCGCCACACAACAAAATGACGGCGCAAATACGCATAGCCAGAGAGTAAACAGATTGCGGTATCAAGAAAGCCCCCCCGCCGCAGGCTCCTGGGTAAATGCTTTGGCGTCGACGCCTGGGGGCATGCCGGCCAGGCGCACCACGCCTTGCTCGCCGCAGGAAACCAGCAGCTTGCCGCCCTCCCATTCGATGATGTGAATCGAAGTACGTCCCGCCAGGCGGGCGCTCGCGACCACCTTGAGTTCGCCGCTTGCGGGGGGTACAGGCAACCAGGCCAGCCAAGGAGATTTTTTTGTTTCACCGCCCTTGCGGCGCCAAGCAGCGTAGAGACAGCACAGCAGCAGGGCGAATAACAACAGGCTGAGCAATACGCCACCACCAGTCGAAAAATCAACACCAGCAGCATCCTGCTTGAACGGCAAAGTGCTGGCAGGAACTGCAGCCCTGGCTTGCGCCAACGCGAAGCTCGGCAACAGACCAACGGTAGAACACGTCGCAGCCACCGCGGCAAAGCGACCGCCTTTTAAAAAGCAACCCACAATCTGATCAGGCATTCTGCATTACGCCTTCAGCGGGATCGGCAATTCGGTGATGCGCACGGCAAAATGGTCGCCCACTGCAACCAGCTGTCCACGCGCCACAACCCGCCCTTCCAGCAGCAGATCGACCGCCTGTTCAACTTGGCGGTCGAGCTTGATCACCTGGTTTTCTCGGGCGCCCAACAGTTCCCCGACCGTCATCACGGCTTCGCCGACGCAGACGCTGAGACGCGCCTTGATCTGATGCAGAGGGTTAAGCGTTTCTACTATCTTTGGTTCCGAAGAACGGTCAGCATTATTTAGCTCGTTCAATGTAATGACCTGGGCAACAGGTTGATGGTTTGCGAAAGATTCACTCATTTTGTTCATATCGTATTGTCATTAAAATTAAAGGGCAGGCGCAGCCGGTGGGAATTCGCCGGCATTGGCGCGGACCAGTTCAATCGCACGCATCCCTCGCTGCTGCCCCAGAAAAGCTCCGCACAGAAGCTTGCCGTCCTCGCCATTGACGGCCAGTGGCTGTTCCAGTTTGTGCGGCAGCGGTATGACATCCCCCACCACCAGCGCTTGCAGGCTTCCCAGATCCAGTTCAACCGCCGACAGCTCCAGCCGCAAGCTGGTTTCCTGCTGGCTGAGTGCTTTGTGCAGCGGCACCAAAGGATTGCTAGCCGCAGGCGCTGCTGGCGACGCCTCCTTCTTATCCGCCCCCAGCAAGCTGCTAACCCGCCCAGGTCCGATATGCAACGCCAGTTGCAAGCCGCACCATGGCAGCGAGACGCGCACAGCCCCCGACCACGCCGACATATGACGGGCAGGCAATGCCTCGCCGACGCAATCGCCTGTACCGAATGGCAGTTGCTTGCCGGATTCCGGGTATAGAACCGAAGCGTTTCCGAGGGCGCTGCGCAATGCCTTGATGCAGTCTTGCCATGCCGCCTGCACCAGTTCCGCCACCAAGCCCGGTGCACCTTTTGCCGACAGCGATTGCGGCGCCGTCATCTTCAGCAGTACTGCCGACAGCGCTTCGCCGGAAACCTGGCTGGCGTCAAACCATACCTGGGAATCGCCGTCTTCATTTTCTGCGAACAGCGGCTGCCAGCTGCCGGCGCCCGGCTGCGTATCAGCCTGATGCGCCAGGATGCAGACAATATCCGTGACGACTTCGTCTTTCGCATGAGGTGGAAGTTGGTCCAGCCAGGCGGAACGCCAGCGCGCTCTTGCAACATCGAGAGTTTGCACCAGCCGCACCAGATCCGCTTCCGGCCACCAGTGTATGGTGCGGAATGTCTGACCGGCGGCCACGCCAGCCTGCATCGTATTGTTGACGGCCTGCATTGATTATTTACCCTTCATCGAGAACAGCTCCTGCAACATTTCATTGGCGGTCGTGATGACTTGCGACGAGGACTGATAGCCGCGCTGCATCACCACCAGATCGCTAAACTCTTGCGACAAGTCGACATTGGATATCTCGATCTGCCCTGCCCGCACCGCGCCGAATCCGCCGTCGCCCGCCTGTCCAAGCTGCCAAGCTTGCGTGCCGCTGGCGGCAAACTGGTTATTGCCGACAGCGGTCACCGCATCCAGCGAATCGAAACGGCTCAACGCCAGGCGAGCCGCCTTACTGGTCTGGCCGTTTGAATAGGTCAGCACCAGGTTGCCGGCGGTATCGAAAGTGGCCTTGCTCATGGCGCCCGGACCGTAGCCGTCTTGCGATGCCACCGCCAGTGTGGACAGGGTGCCGCCGGCAAACGAAGTGACGTCGCCACTGAAATCGAAAGTCAGCGGAATCGGCGCCAGATTCTTCGCTTTGTAAGTCATCGATATCTTGGCTGTGGACGGGTCCGGCTTGCCATCCTGAAAACGGATCATCCCGGTGCCGACCGTCGTGATGCCGTCCATCAGTGTGACATTCCAGAAACCCGGTGTAGATGGCGTGCTCGGAATAGTCGGAATAGTCGGGATGCCAGGCGTTGGCGGCGTACCCGGAGTGTTGCCGGTGAAGCCGGTAAAGTTCAGGGTCAGTGCATGCTCGCCGTCGGCGGCGTCGATCACGGTGATACCCTTGACCGTCTGGTCGGTCGTACTGCTGGAAAGATTGCCGCTGAACTTGATCGTCGTGGTCACCGCACCGGCATGTGTCTTCAAGCCGGACAGGCTGATTTCCGCCAATGCGCCATTGGCGTCAAGGCCCATGACCTTGGCATTGTCGCTTCGGTTGATCAGCACGCCGTCTGCATTGAATTGAAACTGGCCGGCGCGCGTGTAATGGATATTGCCGGCGTCGTCCTTCAGATTAAATAGCCCAAGGCCGTCAATCGCGGCATCCAGATCGTTGCTGGTTTGCCTTAGCTCTCCCTGGCGAAAATTGAAGGTAGTGCCTTTGGTATCCAGGCCATAGCCGACCTGCCCATAGTTTCTGCCGCCGCTACCGCTGCCGAGGTTACCGTTGGAGTAAAACAGATCGGAAAATTGCAGGGCCGATCCCTTGAACCCCGGCGTGTTCATGTTCGCAGTGTTATTGGCGATGACCTTCAAGCCTTGGGAGTAACCCAGCAATCCGGTCATACCAAGATAGATCGATTCAAGCATGATGTATTCCTTTTAGAAATGCGGCGCGTTCGACGCTCAGCGTACTGTGACGATCTGCGATAGGCTGATGTTCGCCAGTGTCGCCCCTGCTGTCGTTTGAATGGTCAATTGCGGCGTATCGCCACTCAAGGCCAGCGCTTTCACGGTGCCGGTGACGGCGCCGCTGGTAGTGTTGATATCCACCGTACGGCCGATCAGCCCTACCGACTGCAGCGACGACTGGGTTGAAATCAGCTGATCTATCTTGCTGTTAAGCTGCTGGCTTTGCTGCAAAGTGGTGAACTGCGCCATTTGCGCCATGAACTGCTGGTTGTCCATTGGCTTCAGAGGATCCTGGTAGGTAAGCTGGGTCAGCAGCACCTTCAGGAAATCCTGCATGTTCAATCCATTAGCTTGCAAGTTACTGGAACCGCCGACTGCGTCGATAGCCATCATGCCTCCTGCGAATCAATATAAGAATAAGGGAAATGTCCAGCAAACGATGGACGACTCGGTTGCGTGCGTGCGAGTACCGCTGCTGCAGTTTTTTCTGTTACTGCCGGACTTACGCCAGGCGCTGTATAAATCGCCTGGCCGTTACAGACCACGGACAGTAGCCGCGCCCCTTGCGAGGCAAGCCAGGATTGCGATTCGCGCACGATCTGCGCAAGCTGTCCCGGCAGTAGTTCGTTCTGGCCGTCGACGCCCAGCCACAGCTGCATGTCCTGCCCCTGCCAATGCGCGTGAATGCGCAGCAGTTGGCGCGTCTCTTCAGCGGCAACGGCGCCCGGCGTCCCGGCAGAAACCATTTCCCGCGGATCGCACGCCACGGTATCCAGGTGAGGCTCCGACACGGCTTCGCTTAGCGTCGGCAGGTTCAAGTTCAGCTTCAGCTGCTGCAGCAGATCCTGGCCCAATGCATGCCCATCAGCAGCCGTCATCGCAGATTTAGCGGCACTTGCCATTTGCACCTGAGTCTTCGTGTCCGGGCTCGGCAGTTGGGCTGCAGCTGCAGATGCCACGGTCATCGCACTATGCGTTGAGGCGTCGTGCGCCAATACCGTCTGCGCCACGCCAGCTCTGCCCGCCGCCAGCGGCGCGGCAACATCTGGCATATTCGGCTGCTGATGCGCTTTTGCTTCTGTGGCCGGATGCCTGAGCCAGTTTTGCATCTGCGCACGTTCCATCTCCCGTTGCCAGGCCGATTGCTGAGATCCGCCGTCAACATCCTGCTGTCCCTTCTCTGTCCCACCATCTGGTGGTACACGCAGCGCGGCAGAAAACAGCGGCGAGGTTGAAATCATGCTCATACTTTGCTCTCCAATTGTGGCGTCTTCACTGGCGGCTGAGCGTGCAGCCGTTCTTTCCAGACGCTGCGCGCAATCCAGTCACGATCAGCCTCATTGCTCTGGCGAATCTGTTCAAGCTCTGTGTATTCCTTTAAACAATCCAAGCGATGCTGTTCCGTCAGCTCCAGGCGCTGCTGCTGGTCTATACATTCCCGCCGTAGCCGTTGACGTTCCTCCTCCAGCGCGGCCAAGTGTTTTTCCTGCTCCTTGATCTGCTGACTGCATTGCATCAGGTAGGCAATCGAACGCTGATGTGCAAGCGGGTTCAGACGCTGCAACACGGCTTTTGCAATGCACTCTGTCTGCAGCGCCATTTGCCGCCTCATCTCGGCAAGGCGTTCTTGTTGTGCCTGCATCTGGTTCTGTATAGCGCCCAGCTGCCCTTGCAAAATATCCAGCTGCCATTGATAGCGCTGCTGTATCGACGCCAGCGGATACACAAAGCCGCGCAGATCAGTCGCCATGCCGCCGCTCATTGCGTCGCCCCAAACACCTGCATCAAGGTACGCAGCGCTTCTTCACGACGCACTCCGCCATGGTTCTGGCGCAGGAATTGCAGCAGATCCGGCTCCAGTGCCAACGCGCGGTCCAATTCTGGATTGCTGCCGCGTTCGTAGGCGCCGATGTCCACCATCTGGCGATTACGCTCCAGCAAGGCGAGAACCTTGATGGCATGCAACGCCAGCTGGCGCTGTTCCGGCGTAGTCAAATCAGGCATCAGGCGGCTGGCGCTCTTCAGGACGTCCAGCGCCGGATACTGCCCTTGGTGCGCCAGCTGCCTGGTCAAAACCAGATGGCCATCCAGTATGGAGCGCAAGCTGTCCGAGATCGGCTCGTTCAGGTCATCTCCCTCCACCAGCACGGTCAGCAAGGCAGTGATGGCACCGCCGGATGGCGCCGTGCCGCAACGCTCGCAAATTTCCGGCAGTTCGGCAAACACCGATGGCGTATAGCCGCGCGCTGTAGGTGGTTCACCCGCCGACAAGCCTATCTCGCGCCTGGCCATGGCAAATCGGGTGATCGAGTCCATGGTCAGCAGAACTTGCTTGCCTTCGTCCCTGAAATGCTCAGCAATGGCAACGGCGGCATAAGCGGCGCGCACCCGTGCCAACGCCGGCTGGTCCGAGGTGGCCACCACTACCACCGAACGCCGCAAACCTTCCTCGCCCAATTGCTTGTCAATGAACTCGCGGACCTCCCGTCCGCGCTCGCCGATCAGCGCGATCACATTGATGTCGGCCTTGACGTGCCGCGCAACCATGCCGAGCAAAGTGCTCTTGCCAACGCCGCTACCGGAAAAAATGCCGACCCGTTGCCCCTGGCCTATCGTCAACAAGCTGTCGATGCTGCGAATGCCGGTTTCAAGCACCTCTGTGATGCGCGGCCGCTGCATCGGATTGATAGGTAATCCCTTCAAGCTCCGGCGCGCAGTGGTTTCGGGATCGGCACAGCCGTCCATGGCATGGCCAAAGCAATCCACAACCCGCCCCAGCAAGGCGTCGCCGACGCCGATCTCGGTCTTTGCGCCGTCGGCGATGACTTCACATCCCGCCGCCAGGCCTTGCACCGAGCCGTAAGGCATCAAAGTAACTTGTCCCGACTTGATGGCGACCACTTCCGCCAAAACACCATTCTTACCGCCAGACACGCCATCATTGCCCACGCCAGCTGCCTCGTCGCGCGGGAAAATCCGGCAAATCTCGCCAATGGCGACATCCGGCCCGCTGGCAGTGATAGCCAGTCCGCTCAACTGCCGCACGTAACCCATTTTCCGGGCCAGCTCGGCGCCGCGCACAGTGTCGAGATAGGCCGTTCTCACTCCGGCTCCCCCACTTGCTGATCGGGCGCTGCCGGTTGCGGCACAACTATCGCAGCTTCAGCCGCTGCAGCGGATTGGCGCACATGCAAGAGCAGATCGGTGAACTGACGGAGTTGCGTTTCCAGGCGCGCATCCAGGGTTCCCTGCGGATAGTCGATCAGGCATCCTCCCAAGGAAACCTGGTTATCCGGCAGGTAGGAGACTTCGCGTCCAGGTAGAGGTGACGCCTTCGAGGCCTCTGTCAACAGCAGGCAATCCGCCGGGTGCAAGCGTATGACGATCTGTTCGCTAGCGCGCAACTGAGCCATGGCCTGCGACACGATCTGACGAACGCCACCCGGGGACAGCGCCAGCTTGCCGGCGATGCGGCAGACCGACTCATGCACCAGGGCCACCATGTCGTCTTCGGAAGACGCCAGGCATGCGGCGATTTGCGCCGGAATACTGTGAGCCAGTTGCAGCAGCTGCTGCTCCTGCTTGTGCAGCACCGCCTTGGCAGCGATGATTGCGTGCTGCACCGACAGCAGGCTTTCTTTCTCTGCCGCGGCAAGGCCTTCCTCACGGCCACTGCGGAAGCCCTCTTCCTTACCTATGCTGTGGCCGTCTTCACGCGCCTGACTCAAGCCCTTTTCGTAGCCTTCGCGCGCCGCCCGCTCCTGGATTTCAACCAGTGAAAGACTCGAGGAGACGACGGCCACTGGTTTCTGCAACACAGCTCCTGGCGCCGCCGTCAGTGGTTCTGTAGCCTTGGCAAGCTCTTTCGATTCAGGCGTTCGGCCGGGACGCGACAAGACCCGTGGCAAAGGATGCAATTCAAGCTTATGCAGAACTTTGGACGAAAGAGGGTCTTTCTCTGTCATCTGGCGCCTCGCTTAAGGCTGGGAAATTGCCGATGGAGCTTGAACGCATGTTCGATTTTCTTGAACCAGCTAGTTGGCGCTGTACGGGACCCGATATTTTTTTTGCGCGAGGAATTGCTTCCTTGTTTGCTGGCTGGAGCAATTTTCAGGCGGCTGATCAGCGAATCAAGCAAGACTTCCGTCAGGCGCGGCCCGCTGCCGGAAAACGCATGCGCGAAGCGCTCAACCTGTAAGCGTGATGCCTGGCCAAGCTGCTCCAGCAAGTCTTCGCGCCAGCTCCATGCGTGACATGCCAGCAGACGCGCGATCAGCTCCGGCGGCTCTTCTTTCAGAACCTGGGCTAACGATGCCGGCGTTGCATCCTTCAAGCTGGCAATAGCATGCGCCAGCGGATCGGCACGCAAAAATTTGGCGGCATCGCCAATATCCAGTTCCTCTAGGCTTGTCGCAGGCAGCGCTGCATGGCGCGCCGGCGCGGTACTTTCCGCGGCGCGGCTGAGCAAGTCCTGATCCGCAGGAATACCTAGCGCAGCCAACTCATCCAGCATACCGTTCAAGCCGGTCTGCACTGCGCCGCCGAGCCTGGTCAGCATCCAGTTGCGATCTGCCACTGACATCGCGTGCAACAACAATGCGGTACGGCGGAAATTCAGCGGGTCGCTCACGTTCTGCCTCGCGCAGGCGATCCGCTGTCCACGCCAGGTTCTTGCAACCAGCCACGTATCTGCGCCAGGACCGCTTCCCGCTGTTCGTCGGATAGCGGAGCCGTTGCAGGCGCCGCTTTGCGGCGAAACAGCAGGGCAGCCACCACCAGCATTATCACGGCAATCGACAGCAAGGCAAACAGCGCCAGCACCAAAGGATTAGTCTTGCCGGAAGCGCCGGCAATGCCATCAAGCAAACCGCCGCCCTGGCCGACCGCAGTTGATTCAGGCGCTTCGCGCGCTGCACGCTCTTCAGCGCCTGCCACGGCGTCAGCCGCAGGCTTGTGATCCGCCGCGCTGAAGACATTCAGAGGCTGAACCACGACCGTATCGCCCCGTTCGCGCGAAGCGCCGACGGCAGCCGCGACGACATTCTTGATACGCTCGACCTGGGCGTCATCCAGGGACTTCGGGACCACCGCAACCACCTGGACCCGACGAATCGAACCGGGCACGGCGACCACTTGCTCTACCCTGCGGCCAACCGTATATTCGATCTCATGCTGCGAGCCGCCGCTGCCGCCGGTGGAGAACTTGGTATCCAGCGGCGGACCGTTATCGCGCATCACTTCGCGTTCGCGGACAACGACGCCGGTCGGCACCTGGCCGTTGCGTCCTGGCGGCGACACCACGTCTTCCGTGGTGGTACGCACCTGGTCCATATTCAAGGTCACGTCCACGCTGGCAAGCGCCTGGCCCGCACCGAAAGTGCGCTCAAGGACTTCGTTGGCTTTGTGGCTCAAATAATTTTCGGTTTCCTTCTTCAGTTCCAGCCGGATCGCAGTCGTCTCGACCTCACCGTCGCCGCGCGCCATATGGGTCAACGCCACGCCGTGCTGATCGACAATCGTGACGTCGCTGATTGCAATACCTGGTACCGCAGCCGAAACCAGGCGCTGGATGCCGCTTACCTGCTCCGCGCGCAGCACCTTTCCTTCTTTCATGGTCAGGGTAATCGAGGCGGTAGGCGCATTGTTGCTGCGCTTGAACAAGCCTTCCTCGGGCAAGGCCAGGTGGACGCGCGCGGCCTGGATTTCCGATAGCGACAAGATCGTGCGTGTAATCTCGCCTTGCAGGGCGCGCTGATAATTGATTTTCTGCGCAAATTCGGTCATGCCGAAATCGGTATTGTTGAACAGTTCAAAGCCGACTGTTCCGTGCAGGGGCAATTCTTTGCTCATCAATTTCAGACGCGTCTGATGCACCGTGTGCTGGTCGACCAGAATCGACGATCCGCTGTCGCCCAGCTTGTAAGGAACTTTCATCTTGTCCAGTTCGGCCACCATTGCTGCCGCATCTTGCGGCGCCAGGTCGGAAAACAGCACCTGATATTCGGTCCGCAACGACCAGACCGTCAACGCCAGGAAGGCAAGTATCAGCAATACACCGGTAACCAGTCCGATGCGGGCGGAGCGGCCTAAGTCTTTCCAGAACGTCTCAATCACGATTCGCTCCTGCCGTCACACAACTTCTGTAAGTTCTCATCGATTCTTTCATCTCACACCGACATTTTCATGACATCCTGATAGGCTTCCAGCACACGATTGCGCACCTGCATCAGCAGCTGGAAGGACATGCGAGCCTCTTCCAGGTTGATCATCACCTGATGCAGGTTCTGTACGTCGCCCACCGCCAGCTGCTGCAAATCGGTCTGGGTCGACAGCAGTTTCTGGTTAACCTCGCCCAGTCCCTTGCTCACCATCTGACTGAAACCAGCCTGCTGCTGCGCTGCGGCCATCGAGCCGAACGCCGGGTCGACGATTGAAACGTTGGCAATGCTGGCAATACTTTCGAGACTCATGCTCATCCTCCGATATCCAAAGCCTTCAGCGCCATCGTGCGGGCGGCGTTCATCGCCGCCACGTTGGCTTCATAGGAGCGCATCGCCGTCATCAGCGACACCATTTCCTTGGCCGGATCCACCCCCGGGTAGGAAATGAAGCCTTGCGCATTAGCGAACGGATGGCCCGGTTCGTACACTTGGCGCGGACTGGCGTTGGATGCTTCCACGCTGGCTACCGGCAGATTCTGGGTAAAATCGGCGCCGCCTTGCAGGCCCCGGCTCACCAGGTAATTGAACGATGCGGCGTCGCTGCCGGCAGTGCGGGCCACGACCTGCAGCGGCTGGTAGCTTTTGCCGTCCGCACTCTGCAGCGTCTGGGCGTTGGCGAGGTTGAGCGCGGCGACGTCGACCCGGGTGCGCTCGACCGACATGCCGGCTGCACTGATGGCAAATGTATGTGTGTAATCCATTGATCTCTCCTATCGCTTGCCGTCGCTGAATGCGCTTTCCAGGATCGCAAAATGCTTGTTCAGCCCCTTTGCCAGGACCTGGTACTGCATCGTGTTCTGGGCCAGAGCGGCGACTTCGGTATCCAGCTGAATCGGGCCCGCTTGCCCGCTGATGCCTTGCAAGGCTTGCATCTGCACTTTGACCCCTGCAATCGCAAACGGATCTATGCGCCCCTCGGTGCGCAGGCCGCGGCGCGCATCCTCCAGTTGCGCCTCGAAGTTGACCCCTTGCGGTACATAGCCGGCCGTATTCGCATTCGCGATATTGGCGGCAATTGCCTGCTGGCGCAGACTCGCTGCATCCATCGCCAAACCGAGAATTGCGGTGGTTACGCTTTCCAGTCCTTGTGTCATGTCAATTTCTCCCCGATCTATCTCAACTTATTGAACTACCAGTTCTGCATGCAGTGCGCCTGCTGCCTTGATGGCTCGCAGGATGGAAATGATGTCGCGCGTATTGGTTTTGAGCTTGGCCAGCGATTCCACCAGGTCCGCTACCGTATCGTTGGTCGGCGCCACATATCCCGGGCCGTTTTGCTCCTCGACGTCGACCCGGCTGTTGGTGACGATCGCGGTGCGTATGTCGGCGCCGCCGCGGCCGATGAAAAACGGCTGCGAGGCGGTGTTTTGCGTGGCGATGGAAATTTTCAGGTCGCCATGGGAAATGGCGACTTTCGAAATCCGCACATCGCCGCCGGAAACAACCGTTCCGGTGCGCTCATTGATTACTACCTTAGCGCGCCGATCCGGTTCGACCATGACGTTTTCAATTTGCGTCATATAGCTGACCAATTGTTCGCGCTTGGCGTCCGGCACGTAAATTTCGATGCCCGCCGCATCGCGCGCCTTGGCCAGCCCCGAACCCAGCTGCTGGTTGATGGCGGCGGCAATCCGGTTCGCTGTCGTGTAGTCCGGCTCAGCCAGGATGAAAGTTACGTTCTGCTCGGCATTCACCATTTGCGCTGTGACGCCGACCTCAACCGTGGCACCCGAAGGCACCGAGCCGACGGTAGGATGGTTTTTCTGGACTACGTTGCCGTTGGCGTCGTAACGATAGCCGCCGACTGACAACGGCCCTTGCGCCAGGGCATATACGCGACCATTGGCGGCCTTGAGCGGCGTCATCAAAAGACTGCCGCCGACCAGGCTGCGGGCATCGCCAGCCGAAGTCACTGCGATATCCAGCGTATCGCCTTCCCGGGCAAAGGTCGGCAGCGCGGCAGTTACCATGACGACTGCAACGTTACGACTTTGTATCTGTTCCGGCGCCACCGTCAGGTTGAACTGAGAAAACACATTCGCCAACGCTTGCCGGGTGGTGCGATTGGTCGGTGAATCGCCGGTACCGGCCAGGCCAGTCACCACGCCATAGCCAACCAGTGCGTTATCGCGCCAGCCGCGCATGCGTCCAAGATCCTTTACCCGGATCGAATCCAGCGCCCAGGACGAGGGGCAGCCGGTCAGCAACAAGATTGCGGCTAGGGCGGAGGTAATGCCAACGGAAAAACAGGAGCGTTTCATCGTCAGAATCCCACCCAGTCAACCACACCGCGCCACCAGCTGCGCCGTTGCCGATCCGACAAATCGCCATCGCCAACATAGGTAATCCTGGCTTCGCTCAGGCGGCTTGAAATAACTACATTACCGTCGGAAATATCCAGTGGCCGCACTCGTCCCTCGAGCTTAACGTTCTGTTTTTCGCCATTCACCAGCAGCGATTGTTCACCGGCGAGACGCAAGTCGCCGTTCTCCATGATCTCGGTCACGGCGACCGTCAGCTGCGCCAGCAATCTGCTGGTGCGCTGGGTCCGTCCGCCGCCGTCAAAATCACCGCCGATATTCAGGTTGCCGTTAATCGGAAGATTGCGGCTCAACGTCAAGTCGGCGTTGATGCCGTTTTTGCGCCGAGTGGTAGTGTCTGCATTGGTCGACGCGCTGGAATTTTCCAGCACTTGCACCGTCACCACGTCACCGACACGAAACGCCTTGTTATCACCGGCCAAAGGGCGATATGAATTTTCCTGATACAGACTCTCCGCCAATGCTGGCACACAGGCCAGCATGAGACAGCCAAACAGGAACCTTGAACCGAAACCGCACATATTTTTCCTCATCACTCTGTGATCTCCACCATCCCAGGGCCGGCAACGCGCGCCGTGACCGAATTGGTTGCCGCTGCCGCCTTTACCCTTACCATCTGGCCTTGATAACCGTCCTGCAAGGCCTCGACACGCCCCTCCAGCGACACCAGCCCGGTGCGCGTGCGCAAGGTAATCTGCTCACCGCGGGTGACCGCCGGCGCCGCCTCGACCTGCGAACGCAATACAAGATCTCCTTTGTTGACGCTGCGACGCACGCGCCAGAGCGCGTTGTCGGTCGGGTTCCTGACGGACAACGCGTTTCCATGGGGAGCATCCGCAATATCCACCTCGCGCCGCTCAAAACTGGCAGGATTGACCAAACTGCCGCTCATCAGATCCTGCGATGCGACATAGCCTTCCTGATATGCGCGCACTTCAAAACTCACCGGAATCGAACGGCTGAAAGCGCTGTCGATCCAGATATCGACCCACAGCAACATGCGATGGCTAGGCGGCCTGCCGTCAGGCAAAGGCCGCACGCGCAATTCGATTTGCCCCTGAGGCAAAGAAATGTCGTGTGCTTCGCTGACTTCGCTTATCTCGCTGCGCGCCACGCGTGATTGCAGCCAGCGCGACAATTCTTCACGGGCGCTTTCCACCACTTTCTCACCTGCGAGCGTTTGCTCGGATGCGTATATCTCAACGCGCTCGGCGCCACTCCAAACTGCAAGCCCTTGTGTCAGCTGGCGCGAGCGGACCCAGCGCTCAAGCTCGCCGCGTTCCAAGCTGGCCATATTGCCGGCACGCGGCGCCGTGCCCAGCGGCAGACTCATCCATTGAGACAAAGTCGCCAGATCTCCTGTGCTCAGGTTCGCCACGTCGCCCAAGGTCACTTGCGCGTGCCTTACCTGCACTTTCGCGCGCAATTCAATCTTCACCGGCCATTTTTTTGCGTCCGGCTGGGCGTATGAAACATTCCCGGCAGCAGCCAGCAGCACGCCAACCATAGCCTGCAGCACTGGACGCCGAAAGAACGCTTGGATGGACATGTTGCTGAATTTACTTACGCAGGTTATTGACCATGCCAAGCATCTCATCCGATGCCTGCACCACTTTCACGCTGGCCTCGTAGGCGCGCTGCGCCACCATCAGGTTCACCATTTCTTCAACCATCTTGACGTTCGACCCTTCCAGGAACCCCTGTTGCAGTACGCCGACGCTACCTTCTGCGGCTCTGCCGGTAATCGGCTCCCCGGACGACTCGGTGGTGCGGTACAGATTGTCGCCTTGCGCGCTCAGCAAGCCTGGGCTGGCAAAGCGCACCAGCTCAAGCTTGCCGGCCTCGATCGGGGTCGATTGGCCAGGCACCTGAACAGCTATACGGCCGGTCGGATTGATCACCATGTTCTGCGCGTTGTCAGGCACCGTGATCCCTGGACTAAGGGGATATCCGGCCTGGGTAGACAGCATGCCGTCTGCGTTCACCTTCAGGGTGCCGCCACGGGTATAGGCACGAGAGCCGTCGGGCATCGTCACCTCCAGGAAGCCGTCGCCCTGAATCGCAACGTCGAGCGCAGAATCCGTCTTCTTGATATCGCCCACATCAAACATTTTTGAAAGATTGGCGATCCCTACGCCGGAGCCCAGCGGCGAGGCACCGCCCAGAAGCGCGCCGTCGCCGTCCGGACCTTTGGACATGGCCAGCTGGCGGGTGCCTATCATCATCAGGTCGGCAAAGCTGATCCGTGCCTTCTTGAAACCGGTGGTATTCACGTTGGCCAGATTATTAGCGATCGTATCGACGTTCAGCTGTTGCGCCTGCATTCCGGTAGCGCCGATATAAAGAGCATCAAGCATAAAATCCCTCACTCAAACTTTGATTGTTGTTAATCCACTTCATCACGACTTAGCCGTCACATGTCGCCCAGTTTGCGAATCGCCGTCCCCAACATTTCGTCATAGCCCTGTGCCACTTTTTGCATGGATTCAAAATGGCGCATGGTCTGCGTCAGTTCGACCATTTCCCGCATCGAGCTGACATTGGCGTTCTCCAGATAACCTTGCTTGATCTGTATTTCGGCGTCCTGCAACTGCGTCATGCCATCGCCCGCCGCCACCAGACCATCCCCAAGACGACGCAAGCTTGCCGGCTTATCGAACTGGACAATCTTCAACTGCGCCACCGGCAGCTTGTTTTCAACAATGTTGCCCGCCGCGTCGATAGACGGTTGCGAGGTATTCAGATAGATATCCCCGCCCTTGCCCATGACTGGATAGCCTTGCGCCGTCACCAGGCGTCCGCGCCCATCCATGCGGAAATTGCCTTGCCGGGTATAGGCCGTGCCATTGTCTGTCTGCACCTCGAAGTAACCAGATCCGGCAATCGCCAGGTCGAGATTCTGTCCGGTCGATTTCAACGTGCCGGATCGCGTGTCCGACAGCACCTCGACCTGGCTTGCGGACAGCTCACGTCCCATGGTCTCTGCCATGCCGGCATCCCACATGCGCGCAAACGAAGGTCCGCGCCCCGCTGACTGAGCGCGCACCACCGCAACTTCGCGCTTGTATGCCGGGGTCAAGGCATTACTCAAGTTCATGGCAACGCGGTCGACCCTGGCCATGTCTTGCTGCATACTCTGCAGAGCTACTCCCAGTAATTCTTCCATTTCTATCTTTCAAGCCAGTCAGGGATTGATAAAAGTACACTCACAAAGTCACCACGCTGTACGATTTGAGTTCAATCGAAAGCGGTATTTCGGTCATGGACAACACCCGCAAATGCGGCACCACACGCTCAGACAGCATGCGGATATGGCGCCGCAGTTCGGGCGAACACAACAGTACCGGCAGCAGATTGCTTTTCATCATGCGTTCAGCCTGTTGCACCAGACGGGAAATGAACTGTTCGGCCAGCTTCGGCTCCAGCACAAATGGCTGCTGCCCGTTGGCGGAATGAATGCTGTGCATGAACTGGCTCTCTATCGCCGGATCTAGCGTCATCACATGCAGTGCATTGGCGTCACCGACCAGCCCCTGGCAAATCGCCTGGCCAAGACGATGTCGCACCGCTTCGGTAAGGTAATGACTGTCCTTGCTGGTGCGGCCGGCATCGTTCAGCGTCTCCAGGATGGCTTCTACGTGACGGATACTGACTTTTTCCCGCAGCAGGTTCTGCAGCACTTTCTGGACATCGCTGATGGCCAGTACCGTGGGGATCAAGTCTTCCACCAGGCTTGGTTGTCCCTGCCGTACGCGGGTCAGCAACCGTTCAGTTTCAGCACGTGTGAGCAAGGTCGCAGACTCGCGCCGTAGCACTTCGGTCAGGTGTGTCATGAAAACAGTTTGAGCATCGACCAGGGTAAACTTGGCAGCCTGCGCTGCAGAACGTTGCGACTCATCAATCCACAACGCCGGCAAGCCATAAGTAGGATCGCGCGTCTCCTCGCCCGGAATGGCTTTGACGTCGCCGCCGGGATGTATCGCCAGCAGGCGGTCGGCTCGCGCTTCGCCGCGCGCCGCTAATACACCATCAAGATGGATTTCGTACTGATCCGCGCCCAGCCGCGACGTATCCCTAAAGCGGACCCGCGGCAGCACCATCCCGAATTCCTGTGCATGCTGCTTGCGGAAAGTCGCAATGCGCTCCATGAACAGGCTACCGGCCTGGTTGGCCAGCGGCACCCAATGGCGCCCGATATTCACTTCGATCGGTTCCACTTTCAACAAGGCATAGGGGTCATCTTCACTGGCCGCAATCGCATCTTCGGCATTGCCGGCGGTCGCTTCAGGTACCGCTTTTGCTTTCGCAGCGCGGAATGCAAACCAGGCGGCAATCAGTACGCATGACCCCAGGGCCAGCACAGGTACGGCCGGAATGCCAGGCATCAGCAGCAGACCGACTTGCGCAGCCGCCACGATCAGCAGTGTTTTCGGAAAGGACGTCATCTGCCGTGCAACCTCCTGGCTGAGATTGGCGTCCGAAGCAGAACGGGTAACGATAATGCCGGTGCCAAGCGCAATCACCAGCGCCGGCACCTGGGTGACAATGCCGTCGCCGATGGTCAGCAGCGTGTAAGTCTGCAAAGCCTGCGCCCATGGCATGCCATGCTGCATGACGCCGATCACAAGGCCGCCGACGATATCAATCAACAAAATGATGATGCCGGCAATCGCATCGCCCTTGACGAATTTGCTGGCGCCGTCCATCGCGCCGTAGAAGCCGGCTTCCTTGCTCACGTTCTTACGGCGCAGCTGGGCTTCCGCCTGATCGATGAAGCCCATGTTCAGGTCGGCGTCAATGCTCATCTGCTGGCCCGGCATGCTGTCCAGCGTAAAGCGTGCCGCCACCTCTGACACACGCTGGGCGCCGTTGGTGATCACCACGTATTGGACCACAATCAGGATGAAGAACACGATCAGGCCGATCACGTAGTTACCGCCCACCACGTAGGAGCCGATGGCGGAGATCACCTTGCCGGCGTCGCCGTTGGACAAGATGAGACGCGTGGCTGCCACATTGAGCGACAGCCTGAACAAGGTTGCAATCAGTAGCAAGGACGGAAAGGTGGAAAACTCCACCGGCCGCGCCATATAAAATGTCAGCAGCAGGATCAGGAAGGCAAAGCTGAAATTGGTCAGTATCAGAAAATCGAGCAGGCCGGCGGGAATCGGCACGAACAGCACCACCAACACGCCCAGCACCAGCACCACCATAACGATATCACTATGCTTGCCAAAGAATCGCCGTAGCATTTCCATCAAACCTTTCCTCCAGCCGCAGCCGGCACTGGCTGGCCGCCGCTTTCGCGCGCCTGACGCATCGCGAACACCCAGACGATAATGCGCGCGACGTCGGCATACAGCGCCGGCGGCACTTGCTGATCGACACCTACCTCATGGAATAATTTGCGCGCCAAGGTACGGTTCTGCACCACCGGGATCCTGTTTTCTGCGGCAATCTTGCGCATCGCTGCGGCGATCAGTCCAGCGCCCTTGGAAACCATTTGCGGTGAAGACATTTCGCCATGGGTGTAGCGCAGCGCTACCGCCAGATGCGTGGGATTGGTAATCAGAACGTCGGCATCACCCGTTTTGCTCAGAGCCAGGCTGCGCTTGAGCATTTCATTCCGGAGCTCGCGCAGACGCGCACGAATCCGCGGATCGCCATCGCGGTGCTTGGATTCGTCGCGCAAGTCGCGCCGGCTCATGCGCATTTTCTTGGAGAACTCATGCCTGGTGTAGAGCCAGTCGCAGACAGCGATAATCCCCATCATCAGGATAAGCTTCATGCCAATCGACGTCATATCGCCGAGCAAAGTGCGGATATAGCCCTGCGGCGAGTATCCCGCCAGATTGAAGAACTGCGGCGCCAGGCTCTTTAGCGCACGGTAGACCACCCAGACGAGCAGGGTCAGTTTGACACACGCCTTGGCGCCGTCAAACAAGGTACGCAGTGAAAACAGGCGCTTGAAGCCGTTTGCCGGATTCACCTTATCCCAGTCGGGGCCGAGCGGTTTGGTAGAAAATACCGGCCCGATCTGAATCAAGTTACCGACAATCGCCGCCAGCATGATGGTTGCAAAAAATGGCATCAGCAAGGTCAGGCTGCTGGTCAGCCCATGCGAAATCAGCTGCCACAGGACGGCAGGACTGGCGTCCACGCGCCCGGCCAGATTGAACAGCGCTTGGTCGAAACGAAACTGATCGCGGAAATTTTCCCAACCCTGCCAGTTAACGTAGACCACGGCGACGGCAAACACAATCGCAGAAATAACGTCCGGGCTTTTGGAAACCTGCCCGCGCTTCCGCGCTTCGTTGAGCTTGTACTGCGTCGCGGCCTCGTTGCGGTCGAGATCCTGTTCAGCCATTATTGGGTGCCCCCAAAAATGTCGCTCCAGGTTTGAAAAATCGATGCATAGATGCGCGAGGTGACGCTGCCGGCACCGGTCATCCATAGCGACAATGCGGTCAAGCCGACTACAATCTTGACCGGGATCCCCATAGCAAACATATTCATCTGCGGCAGATTGCGCGCCAGCACGCCCAAGCCAAGCTCCACCAGAAAGATGCAAAACACCACAGGAGCAACCAAAGCAAAACCCAAGCTGAACATGGCAGCAACCTGCTTGAAGATCGGACCGGCGGCATTCGCCAAGGACCAGGTGCGCCCAGGCGGAAAGCGCTCCAAGCTATAGGCAAAGCCGCGCAACAAAGCGTGATGACCGTTAAGGGCAAAGAACACCACTACTGCCAGTTGATTGAAAGCACTGGTGAGAATTGGAAGCTGGCGCCGGCTGACTGGATCGAATACTTGGGCAATGCCATAGCCGATCTGCACATCAAGCAATGCGCCGCCTACGGAAAATGCGGCGAATCCCAACATCAGCCCCAAAGCTAGGGTCGTGCCAAGGATCATTTCCGTCAAAGCCGCTTGCAGCAATTCTCCGGCGCCAAGTGCGGCTGAAACACGGATATCGGGAAAGCCGATGGTCAACGCAACGGCAAGAGCAATCACCAGGAACACGCGCACCGTGGCAGGCATGGAGAAGACATACATGACGGGAGTCATCAGAAACACCGCAGCAAGTCTGATTGACAGCAGAAAAACGGTGAGGAGCCAGGAGATATCGACGAACAACGCATTTTGGGGCTCCATATACTTTCCCCAAACTAGAACATTGACGGGATATCGGACCAGAGCTTCGTAGAGAATTGGGCCAATTTATGCAACATCCAAGGACCAAACACCATTAAAGCCACACCTGCGGCCAGAAGTTTGGGCACAAAGGTAAGCGACATTTCTTGTACTTGTGTCACAACTTGCAAAATACTAACCACAAGACCGACCAACATGCTTAAAGCTAAAACCGGCAGACAGACCAGCAACCCCGTCCAAAACATCTCTGCCATCATCTGCAAGGCTAAATCTGCGTGCATAAAAATTCTCGATACCAAATAAGCCACATTCTTGATGCTCTTACCGAGAAAATTTAATTCTCAAGGTGTCCCAATTGCCGAGTTAGATCGCACGCAAGACAAGATTCAATAAAATCAATCTAACAAATTGTACGATAAAGTAACTAATTTCTGCATAGTAACAACTTTTTTACATATTGGCAAAAAATGAAGTAAGCGGTCATTCATGGGCGTGGCTTGCGGCGGGATGGCGTTTGTGCCGCAGCAGTTCGAGAGGTTACTGGGCTACGGGAATGTTGATTTTCCCCTACAGCAATGCTTCGTAGTCATCTGTGATTTTGGCAAGCGGCAATCTACGAGTTGCTCTGGCAGTAGGATGCTCTGCGTGCGATCCATTCCCAGGACAAAGCGCTTCATCGAAACCTCTGTCGGTCATTCATGATCTGTGAGATCAACGCCATCAGCATAGGTCAGCGCGAACCAGCACAATAGGTCAGCCAGAACCGGCACAGCCGTCAATTTGCACCAGCGCCGGCATGCAATCGTGCGATCCGTACCAAACGAGAGACGCGAAATCACCAATGTCGTCAACGCGTTATCTTGGTCTGCTGGCCAACGCGCCGCTCGTACTGGACGCAATCCACGCACCGGTGAAGAAATAGAGATCGCTGCTGCCAAGACAGTCAAATTCACGGTCGGCGCGAAATTACAGGGCTCCAAAAGCATAACAGTGTCCGAAAGATAGGACTCCAGCCCTTCCGCTGCTCATTACGCCCTGTCTTTCACGCAACATCTCGCGACGTTCTCGGCTCAATAATATTATTAATTTGACATCATTATTTCCAAATAGAGAGCCGAAATAGATAGAAAAATATTTCGTTGACATCAATAAGAAAGAAAAATACTATTTATCACGGGACTATTATGTAGTTTTGCTACTTTGTAGTTTTACTACGTTCTATCCAGGGTGCTCGAATTGCTTATGGCCAAAATAGAATTTGGCCCAATCAATAGGCACAGTACGACGTAACAAGCGTTTGGCAACGCAATGTCAAATCCGTCAAGCGCGCATCAACGCTGCACCTGTATTGCTCGCAGTTTCTCGTGATTTTTTGCCTAAAAGAAAGATATTCAAACCTGCTTTGGACTGAATAGTGGCCTGAGTTAACTGGCTGCCGGAGGTACTGAGACGGATCTTTTTAACTAGAAAAACAACATTATTGGAGACAAGCATGAATCGACGTATCAGATTGACGGCCATGGCGACAGCTCTGGTGGCAGCATTCCTGAGCATGCCATCGGCATTTGCGGGTGGCACCGCATCGGGCGGTCCAGGCCTTGGATCTAGCTGGGCACCTGCACAGAAATCATTACTCGGCACCTCGGCAAGCAATACATCAAGGGTCTACTTTACTGGGTACCGTAGCATTATCACGGAGGTCTTCTACCCTACCTTGGACAATCCAAATAACGTTGATCTACAGTTTTTGGTCGGCGACACCGCAAAAACGTTTGTCGACGAAGAAAAAGTGCAAGCCAGTTATTCGTCGACGCAAGCGGACAAGCGCTCAATGGCCTGGACGGCAAGCACGGGAAATAACGGCCACAACTGGCAAATCAGTAAAACAATTTTTGTCGACCCCACACGGAATACCCTGATTCAGCGCACCACATTCACCGCGCTCAACGGTACGAATGTCAGCAACTTCAACCTCTATCTTCTGCACAATCCTTCGATGAACGACGCGGGCATGGGCGACACGGGGAAAACGTTGGTATCGGGTGGACGTACATTACTTGTCGCTTCAAAATCGACACGTGCTTCTGCCGTCGGCGTATCTCTACCATGGAAGAATGTCGGCGGCACCAGCATGGCCTCGGTCGGTTTTGTGGGCGTCAATGACGGATGGACCGACCTGCTGGGCGGGACTGCCGACAAGGCCATGGACTATACCTATTCACTGGCGTCGAATGGTAATGTGGCGCAGATGGGTTGGATCGACTTTGGCGCCAGCACCGCCAGCAGTATCTCGTTCGACGTTGCGATCGGCTTCGGCGCGACCGAAACAGAGGCGATGAATACCGCCAACGCAACCCTGGCAGACAATCTCTCCACGCTACGGACGACCTATGATAGCGAATGGCATACCTACAACAATGGTCTGAATACCCAGGGCGGCACGGCCGACGATCAGTACTATCTTGCTGCGATGTCGCTCAAGTCGATACAGGACAAATCGAATGGCGCGATGATTGCCGGCATGGGCACGCCGTGGGGAGAAACCGCGGACGACACCGTCAATACAGGTGGTTATCATCTCGTATGGGCCCGCGATCTGTTCAAATTCGCGAATGCGCTCATTACAGCGGGCGACACAACATCGGCAACGTCCGCCATCAGTTTCCTGTTCAACGTGCAACAACAAGCGAGTGGACGCTTCCCGCAGAATTCGCAAATCAATGGCACGCCATATTGGAACGGGACACAGATGGATGAGCAGGCCATGCCCATCTTGCTGGCCTATCGTCTTGGCCCAACGGTCTACAATCCGATTTGGCCGAAGATCAAGTTGGCAGCCAACTATATCGTTGCCAATGGTCCGTGGACACAACAAGAACGCTGGGAAGAAACTTCGGGCTATTCGCCTTCTACGATCGCCGCGGAAATTGCCGGCCTCGTGGCTGCATCTAAAATAGCCATGGCGAATAACGACACCACCAGCGCAGCGACATACCTGCGCACTGCTGACTATTGGCAGCAAAATGTCGCGGGATGGACCTACACCAATACCGGTCCACTCGGCAACGGCCAGTACTACATCAGAATAAATCCGGCAGGAAAGAGTGGCACAGGCAGCGGCCCTCAGATCTACAATCCGACCAGCGGCCCGGATGCTGCATCGACCTTTACGATCGGAAATGGTGGCGGCTCGCACGATCAACGCAAGATAATTGACGGCGGCTTTCTCGAACTGGTGCGCATGGGGATCAAGAGCCCGAATGATAGCACCATCATTTCAACGATACCGGTGTATGACGGTGCCATTAAGCAGACCGTGGCGGGGAAAGGCGATGCATGGTTCCGCTATAACTTTGACGGCTATGGGGAACAAAACGACGGCACAAATTATAACGGGTCGTCTGGAAGAGGACGACTATGGCCTATCTTTACCGCCGAACGCGGGATGTACGAGATTGCCAAAAGCGGCAACGGCAGCAACGGCAGTTCTTTTTTAAGCGCAGTCAAGGCATTTTCCACACCTGAAGGCTTCGTCTCGGAACAGGTCTGGAATAATACGGCGTCGGTCACGCCTGGTGTCGATGGTGGTTGGCAAGCTACGACGCCTTCCCCTTATGTGCCGGGAAGCCCGACCAAATCAATTGCACCTTTGAGTTGGGCCATGGGCGAGTATATCAACCTGCTGGCATCGATTAAAGCCAATAATGTCATCGATATTCCTCAGCCAGTCTGCTCACGCTACAACAACTGCGCAATCGCTCCCTCAGCAGGTCAGGTACAGGCGATAGTGAACGTGTCGGCCAATACATCCGTTGGGCAATGGATGTATGTGACCGGCAGCACACCTGAACTGGGATCGTGGAACACCGATCTGGGTACGCCCGTGGATCCAGGCAGCTACCCGATCTGGAAAAACAAGATCAACTTGCCTGCAAGTTCTGGAATTAGCTACAAGTACTATCGTAAGAACAGCGACGGTTCGGTCACGTGGGAGAATTTGCCAAATAACGGTAACCGTACGCTGACTACGCCAGCTTCTGGAGCCGTTACCTTGTCTGACACGGTAGGCTGGTAGTGCTGCAGGCGACCCGCCGTAAAAGTCTCACTGCATCGTGGCAAGGTCGCCTCCAGCCAACTCTTGCGGTATCGTAAAAACGTCCAGCCCCATCGACAGGGAGCCTGGACGCACTTGGTGTCGCGCAACCCCCTGTCGCCAGGAGGCGGATTAGCGCCAAAGTACAAGAAAGGAAATCATGCTTGCCAAAGCCCTATCTCTCAAAGCCTTAATCCTGTTCGTAACCGCTCTAGTCGTTGTGTATATAGTCGTGATCCAACGCGCGGATAACAGTCACGAAGCAGTGTCCCCCGCCGTTGGCGCCAGTTATTCCGAGCCGCAGGCTAGTTCATCCGCATACGGCTCCCTTGATTGCACCGCCAATGCATCGGAAAATCCGTTTGGCCGAACCCCGGCACACTGCAGCAATGGGAGTGATACCTCAACTCCGTCGGCTAACCAAGCGGCCAACACGAGCGCCGCTGCCTCCATCGGTAAAACTCTTCATGAACTAGAGCCATGCAATACGCTACACCGCAATGGGAGCGGAGCGTCGGCCGATTGTAATCAATCTGCCTCGACAGAAGCCAGCAAGGTAGCCCAGCTTGAAGAGCTGACCAGACGAGGCAACTCGCAAGCGCGATTTGAGCTGAGCATGCAACTCCAACGCCAAGAGCAACGCTCCGGCCGCCAGATCTTGAATGAAACCGACGTCGCCCAAGATCCGCAATTGCAACGAGCAGTTGCGCTGCTTGCAGAGGCAGTCGCGGCAGGAAATGTCGACGCGCAAAGAGTTAGAGACGCCATGGGAGATCACGCCAAGCTTCTGCATACCGGGCGCTAACAGTAATCAGCCGAACCTATGTAATGTGCACTCTCCAGGAAAGCCATGCACACGGCATCTCCAAACATTTACGAGGCCTGCGACGGTCTGGTGTGTTTCATATTGGTGGACGGCAGGAATCGAAGCCCCGCCCGAGGAGGACGGTCTTCAACTCAGCAAAGACCGAACGGGCACAGCACATTGAGCTGTGTCGGCAGGTTTCATGGCGATGATGATAGAGCCATCGTCATTGATGAAAAGCAAGGGCTTCCTATCGTTGATTATCGATTGCTCTATTTCAGTCAACTTTAATGCAATTGTCCTTTGAAGCCGGCAAACTCGCTGTGTACACGTACTACGGTAGTTCTTACCTCGATGCCTAACACTACAGACGGGTCCATCACCTTGGCCGGTGAATCGATTGCCGGTCGAGCCTTGGAAAAAGTGGCTGTAACGATTACTGGCGCTAGCGTTATCGGCCCCAGTGTACTGACGGAGAATTTGCTAGCGGACGCATATTGACGAAGCGGATTGATCGCGCTCGATGGTCAGGATACTGATATGACGTGTCACGGGTCCCGTTACACAGTGTTGGCACGGCCCTGTCATTCAAGTGAATGCCGTGCCAACACGTTTGATGGTGACACCGATAGCTTAATCGTAGGTAGCGCTTAGTGACACGCCGTTAAATGCTTGCTTAGCGACTAGCAAAATGTAGTACCAGCGCCCAGAAGCGGGGATTGCCAGAGCAATGTTTTCCCTGTTACCAGCATTGGTGGAAGCGACATCGTAAGAGCTAGTGGTCGGGTAACGATCAAGGGCAATATACATATCGACATCACCGCTACCGCCGCTGGTGCGCAAATTAAGGTTTTTTGCCCCGCTCGGCAGCTGAATATAAGCGTATACGTGATCAGAAGACGACAAGCCCATGATCGAGCAATTCTTGCCCAGATAACTGGATGATGCACAGCTTGGCAGTACCGGACCATCGGGTAACGGCGGCTCACCGGCAGTACTCGCGGTCTTGGCCCAACTGACAAACTCGTTGTCGTAGCGAGCACCTATGTAAGCCATCGTATTTTGATAGCCGTCGTAATCGCCGATACGGAATTTGGCTACCATGGCATCGACATCATTACGATGGCGCTCAACCATAAAACGAGTTGCCATGTAGCCCCAGCGATATGCCCGCGGCACGTAATCCGCCATCGAATACGTATTGCCGAATATTTCGCTCAGGCGGTAAGCGCCGGTACGGGCGGCATCGATCGATTCCTGGTTGTCATTCTTCTTAGACAGATACTCGGCGATACCTTCGATCCACCAAACGGTCGGCTTCGCTGTAGCCGCGTTGAAATCTCCGTACATGTCGAAGCGGCCATCCAGATAATGGACATATTCGTGTTCCAGGTTCCATACCTGAAATACCGGACGCAACCAGGATGCTTCGTGGGCAATAAAACGCGCCTGGTTGCCAGGCACGGCGGGGTTGCCTTCCAAATACATCCCGCCGTTATTGGTACTGATACCGAATATTACTCCGGCATATTTGTTGTAGTTGGTGTAGTCATCAAACACCACCACTTCCAACGAAGTATTATAGTCGTTAGCCACAGGCGTACGATTGGTTTGCAGCATGTCATGAAAATAGGACTCTTCCGTCTGTAGCAGATTGCACGACGATTGCATTTGCGCCGGCGTCATCTGCTGAGCACGGATCCGTATGGTGGGGCTGCAGGTATATTTGTTTTTCAGTACGACATCGGCGATCCGGTTTTCAAAATCGCAAGTACCGTATTCTGCACAATTGGCGTTGTCGTAATATTTCACCGCTGTCGCTGCAGCCAACCAAAGATCACTATCTGCGCCGGTCATAGTGGTTGTTGCCAGCTGATTTTTGATCATGATTTTGACGCCAGTTTTCTGCGCAGGGTATTTCATGAAACGAAATGCCTCGTTTGCGGTGTCGGTCAGCTGATACGCAGTTTCGGTCCCCAGGAGAGAAATTTTGTTGTTAAGGACAAAATTATTCAGTGCGGCGGGGTACGTCATGTCGTTCTGCAGTATCAGCCTGCCATCGGCCCTGTCGTGGGCAGAGAAAATCACGGTCAGTACGCCGGTAAAGCCGCCGGCCGCGGTCGGCTTTCGTAACGCATCAGCGGCATGCGGATTGCTGGCGCTATTGGTGTAGCGGAGCAATATGTTCTTCATGCTGTCCAGATAATAGGTTTCGTCGCTCATGTTGGTGATGAGCTTCAGTACTTCGCTGGCGGTGCTCGGCGCTATGGCGTTTTCCCGGAACAGGTTAACGCCGTCGACCAGTTGCCGGATTGGCGGGCGCAGGGTAGCCAATAATGATGCGGATGGATTAGCAATCACATTGCTGCTGGCTAGGTAGTAGCCGGCACGCAGGTAAATCAACAGATTGACCAAAGCCATATTGTCGGCGTTGTACTTCATGCTTTCTTGGACGAAGCGCTCTGCGACAGAGTTGAAATTACCGGCAGAATAAACTTTGGTAGCTTGCTCGGTATTGAGCGAGAACAAACCATAATGACATTCATAGTCGGGCAAGTTGACGATGTAGTCGGCCAGCGCACTGCCGTCATAACTCGCCAGTTTGTTCATATCCGTGCAGCCCGGGGTGGTTGCCATCGCTTTCGCGCGATTTTCTCTGGCTTGACGGCTCTTGGGATCGATCAAATCGACGCGTGGTTTTTTGGTCGGCGGCAGATTGTATTTAGATTGTTCAGGTGAAGGCGGTAGAGTTTGCCTGGCACGCGGCATTGGGGCCTGCTTAGGTAATGCCGGCTCTGCGCCAAGATTATCTGGCGCCGTCCCGGCGTAGCCGGATATTGGTATGCAGACCAACATCAGACCTGCAAACCAAAAATTTATTTTTGAAGTAGGCATCATTTTTTTCCGTGAATTGCATTGGGGCGCCTCACAGCAACATGCCGTGAGATCACCTTACTTCTTGGTACAACGAAGTTTGTGAAATTGAGGCTATGTCCGATTTGCAATTCTCGGAACCAAACGCAACGAGATTCATTGTCTAAGGTGACTTAAATCGAAACTGGATCGGATAATTTTTACGACCGACACGACTGCATGGATGAGCGATGCCATCACGCGTCAAAGTGCGTTGTAACAATAAAACCGCCCACATCGAAAATTACAGCAAGAAAACCAGCGTAAATAGCTGGCAGAATTGACAGTGTGACGCGGAAGAAATGGTCCCAGAAATTCGGACATTAGGTTAAGTGTTCGCTTTACTTCACAATCTCGGCCGAAAGGTCGATTACAGGAGCAAGGACGCGGCCAAGAGAACGAGACGGAACTACACAGGGACTCCATGCAACTTAAGCCTCTGCAAACGCGTCCACCGCAGCTCTGCGCGCCGCATCCACGGATGACTGGCTGCGATCGCAGTCCGCCGAGTAAATGTAATGCGCGCTCTCCAGGGAGAGCTCACACTATCACCCGATAGCATCCACTAGATCTGCCGCAGGTTGTAGGAACTTGTTGCGACCGAAAGAAAGCTCTGGATTCACAGGTGAATCAGAGATTGCCACCGGCATGACGACGAAGGAAATCAAAACGTTGGCAGGCATCGAGTAAGCGCTGATATGAAATCTGACTTCGCTCACAAGCGCAAAATCGAGAGGATGACGAAGTCATTTTCCATGATCGATCATCCATCTAACTTTGCGTTTCACTTCGCTGAGCGCGATTTCTTCATTATCCAGTGGCAGGTCTCTACATGTATAAATCGCCCCGCTCGCAATTTGATAAGACCAGGCCCATTGCCCTTTTGCGCCTTAATAAACATCAACCGAGCAGGAGATGCCTTTGTATTCAAATTGATGCCTCATGTCCAACGCGCTGCCGACAAGAGAGTTCTTGTACAACCAACCTTGCAAAATTGCGATGACAGCATGAACTCACTTACCAGCATCGATGAGATTCTTTGCGAACGTCAATCCTTGATCGCGAGCGGAGTTCCATGTACCAGACGGCTCAACCGCCGGTGGTTGTTGCAATACCCCGTCAATCAGAACGGACCAGCAATACTTCCCGCCACGGACGATCGTGCTCGCGACTTTGATCGTGCTCCCTTTGTGCTCCGTCTCGAATTGCGGCATATGTCCCTCGTAGATAGTTTCCAAAAAGGAAAATTTATCATGATTAACAACCATTTCATACTGGTAGAAATACAAGCAATTCCAGTCGTGCGCGATGCGAACGCCCATTGGCCACATCCTGACATGCCTAGTCAAAAATTTCTGACTGTCTTGACCAAACCCGCAAGCGCCACCACACAAAAAATCGCGCCGGCATAGAAGGTGAATGAAGCGCCAAAGCTATCCCACAGCAACCCAGCCACTACACTTGCCAACAACATGGCAAGCCCGCTGACCAGGTTGAAGAAGCCATACGCGGTGCCGCGCAAATCGGCGGGTGCGGTATGCGCCACCATGGTTGCCAGCAAGCCTTGCGTCATGCCCATGTGGAGGCCCCAGAGCGCGACACCGGCAAGTACCACGCCCCAGTGATTGCTGGCAGCCAGCACCAGATCCGATACGATCAGGACGGCCAGGCCGATTGCCAGCAGCTTTCTATGACTCATCCTGTCAGAGAGCTCGCCGAACGGGTACGCCGACAAGGCGTAGATCAGATTCATCGCCACCATCACCAGCGGCACCAAGGCAATCGGAATGCCGCTCTGCTGTGCACGCAGAACCAGGAATGCTTCACTAAACCGCGCCAATGTAAATACCGCGCCGATGCCTACTACCCACCAGTAGGAACTACCAAGCCGCTTCAGATTTTCGCGCCGAATCGGATTAATGCGTTTTTCGGATTGCTGATGCTTTGGTTCGCGCAAGCCGACGAAGAGTACCGCGACAGCCATCAAACCCGGAATCACGGCGACCCAGAACACGGCGCGAAAATCATTAGCCCAAAGCAGCATCAAACCAACCGCTAGCAATGGTCCGAGGAATGCACCCACCGTATCGAGGGCCTGGCGCAGGCCAAATGCCGCGCCACGCAGATGCGCGGGCGTAATGTCCGCAACCAAGGCGTCTCGCGGAGCGCCGCGTACACCTTTGCCAACCCGATCCAGGAGACGGGCTGACAATACGATGCCGATACTTGGCGCGACGGCGAACAGAGGTTTGCTCAGCGCGCCCAGCGCATAGCCGAACAGCGCCAATCCTTTGCGCTTGCCAAGGTAGTCGCTCAATGTGCCCGAGAATACTTTGACGATCAGAGCCGTCGCTTCGGCTAGTCCCTCCACCAGCCCGACAGCCAAGGCGCTGGCGCCGAGTGTGGTCACCATGAATAGCGGTAGCAGGCTATGAATCATTTCCGAAGAAATATCCATCAGCATGCTCACGATGCCGAGTACCCATATTCCGGCCGGGATCTGGCGCAATGTACTTTTTGCGGTGTCGGTGGTCTGCAAGTGAGTACTCTCGAGAAAATAAGAAAACTTTTGCTGATTATTATCTATTTAGACTGACACCATCCGCGCTTCAGGCAATTCGACAGTAACACACAGCGGTATCATGAAGACAATCTGTCGACTAGCTAAGGAATTGCGAATGCATGCACTACTAAACGATATTGCCATTCACCCGCATTGGGTGCTGCTGGTCGTCTTTCTTGTCGCGCTTGCTGAATCATTGCTACTTATTGGCACGCTTGTCCCCGCCGGGATTGTGATGTTTACCGCGGGTGCGTTGATCGGCGCCGGGGCGTTGAATGTCTGGCTGACGCTGGGTATTGCGGCAGTCGGCGCGGTGATTGGCGACGGCCTGAGTTATGAAGTGGGACGTGCGTATTACCAGCGCCTCCGAACCTGGCAATTCGTCAAGCGGCGCAGCGCCATGATCGATCGCGGAGAACAATTTGTTCAACGACACGGCGGCAAGAGCATCTTGTTCGCGCGATTCTTTGCACCGGTACGGGCGGTAGTGCCCGCGATTGCCGGCATCGCACATATGCCGCGCGCCAAATTCTATGCAGTGAATCTCGGTTCCGCACTGGCGTGGTCGCCCGCGCACATCTTGCCGGGCGTCGTCTTCGGCGCCTCGCTTCAGCTGGCCCAAGCGGTAAGTGGCAGATTGGCGCTGATCTTGCTGATGCTGGTGGCACTGGTGTGGTCTGCAAGCTGGGCCACGCGCTTCGGGATAAGGAACGGTTTACCTGTCGTCGAGCAGTGGCGCGACCGTCTCTTACAATGGGCCAGCCGGCAACCTGGCGGCCGATTTACGCGGATCAAGAGCTGGGTATTCTTCTTCCTTGACCCGCGCCGTCCTGAATCGCAGATATTGCCCGTCCTGGCGTTGCTGCTGGTGGGCAGCAGTTGGCTTTTTCTGGGCATCGTGGAAGATGTCATCACCAGCGATCCATTAGTGGGCGTGGATGCGGCCATTTTCCATTGGCTGCAAGGATTGCGGACTTCAGCAGTCGATCATTTGATGGTCGGCGTCACCGAGCTTGGCGGCGCCAGCGTTTTGTGGGTGGTGGCGCTGACGGTACTGGGCTGGCTGCTGGCGCGGCGCTGTTGGCGCACGGCTGGCTATTGGGTGATCACGGCCGCTTTCGCTCAGGTCCTGGTGAAACTGCTCAAATGGGCGATAGGCCGGCCGCGCCCGCTGAACCTGTACAGCGGCGTCGAACAGTATGCATTCCCGAGCGGCCATGCGACCTCCAGCATGGTCATCTACGGTTTCCTGGCGTTTTTAATCGCGCGCCGCCAACCGCCGCTGGTGCGGATGTTTATCGCCGCGGTCACCGTGGTTGGCATCGCGCTCATCGGCTTCTCTCGCCTGTATCTGGGTGCGCACTGGTTGTCGGATGTGTTGGCAGGATGGAGTCTTGGACTTGCGTGGATTGTATTGATGGCGATCGTCTATACCAATCATCAGGTGAAGGAAGAGCTGCACCCAAGAATCCTGGGGGCGCTGTCGATGGCAGCACTACTGGCCGGTGCGGCTTGGAGCATGCACACGCAATTCCCAGCCGATCTCGCGCGCTACACTCCGGCAGCGCAGCTTAAGACTGTCAGGCTGGATCAATGGCTCCACGCTGAATGGCGCCAGTTGCCTCGGCAGCGAACCGAGATCAGTGGCGACAACGAGGAATTTTTCTCTCTGCAATGGGCCGACAGTGCTACAACACTACAAAACCGCCTGGCACTTGCCGGTTGGCAGCCGGCAGCAGCTTGGTCGCTACCAGCGGCATTGCTATGGCTCGCGCCCAATACAGAGGTGAAAGATCTGCCGGTGCTGCCAAAATACGATCAGGGCAAAAGCTCGGAGCTGGCTTTTGTTGCCCTCGATCCGGCGCGGCCTATGACCAGGATGATATTGCGGTTGTGGCAGTCCGACTACCTGCTGGAGGATCCTGCCCATCGGGGCAACGTGCCGATCTGGTATGGCGCGCTCTACCAGGAAGAATTACGGCGGCCGTGGCATCTTTTCACGCTGGGCCGCACAGTTGGTTTTCCGGACGCATCGCTGATTCCACGCCTGCTGCAGGCAGACATGCAAACCGCAGTGCTGCCGGACACGCAGAGCGGGCTGCTGCGTCAGATTGTCCTGATTCTGCCAGAGGGGCAGAAAGTTTTGACGCAGCCAATTTCTGGTCGAAAATAAGTCATGACATCGCCACGGCAAAAGTCATCTGGGGTCGGAGTCATCTGGGGTCAGAGTCGACTTTCGCAGTGTTTCATCGCGAAACTCGACTCTGACCCCACATGACGGATTCGGAGAAAGGAAGAGCGCATTACGCGGTTTTGTTTTTTTAAACGATGAGGCAGCTACTCCGTGGCCCGCTAAGTGGGGTCAGAGTGAAACAACACTGCGTTTCAATTTGACACACTTGATACACAATCCGGATGGGTTCACGGCCGCTTCGTTTGTAGAATCAAATCATTGTCAACGTCGAAGGAGAATCAAATGGAAGCCATCCAAACTACCACTCGTTTGCACCCACTGGTCGCCGGCGCTGCCGTAACCGTCACTCTGGCGAGCTTGCTTGGCGTCGCAGCGATGACCGGCTTCCTCCCGAGTTCTCACGGCAATGTGGCCGGGACGCAGAGTCCGGAAGCAACCGCTGCCGTGCAACAGCCAATGGCAAATCCCGCGGCGCCAATGACTCCGGCAGCTGCGACCACTACTGCGCCGGTATTGGTGCAGACCGCGAACGGCTATCAATACATGCAACCGCTAACTGCACCTGTGGCGGCGGGATATCAGGTTGAGCCGGCCAACGTTGCGCCTAAGCAGAAAACCATAGTGCATCACGTTTACCGCAATCAAAATCCCTCGTATGCGCAAGCCGGACCGGCGCCGCAATACCAGGCTCCGGCCGAGCCAGCCCGCCCGGTGTCGCAGGTCAGCCCGCTGGGCATCGCCACCGGTGCAGTCATCGGCGGCTTGCTGGGTCATCAGGTTGGCGGCGGCAACGGCCGTACATTGGCGACAGTAGCGGGCGTGGTTGGCGGCGGATATCTGGGTAATACGGTCGCCAGGAATTATGGCTACTAAATTACGGTTACTAACTACGGCTACTAATCATCCAAAGTAAGGGCGTTCCGACGCGAACAAAAGGCAGCGGGCTCCGAGCCGCCAGTCGGCAGGCGCCCGCTCTCCGAGCACCGTGACACCCATGCTGTAGGCCGTCGCCCGCAAATCGATCGGCAAGCCGTCAAGCTGATCCTGTGCTTGCGCGAGATTGCCGGCACGCAGCGCATCGGCAAAGCGCAGCATGGGCGCCACGATAGCGGGATCCATCCGATTCTGCCCCAGGCGACCGAGTGCAGCACGATAAGGGGCTATGTCTTTGCCGGCACGAATTGCCAGCGCCAGCGCGGTGAATACGCTAACCTCATCGGCATCGCTGTCCAGCAGCGGCAAAGCCAGAGCCTGCGCCACCAAAGCGCGTGGCGCGCCGCTGCTGGCTGCCGCCAGACGCAGCACCCGTGTCTCATGCACACTGCCCTTGGCCTTTGCCACCGCGCTTTCCATGCGTCCCAGCGCTAGTTCGTGATACGCAGCGGCCGGATCCTGGCCGATGCCCTCCCCTGTCTCCAGCACCATCAAAGTACGCACACTCGGCGAGCTGCGCGCCAGGTCGGCTATGTCGATTTGTGGATTCGCCGCTTGCATGCGCCTCAGACGTGCAATATCGACGCTAAGGACATCTTTCAGCGCCGGCTCGTTTTTTACTGCCGAGATCATGGCTTCGCTGGCGTCCGCCCAATGCGCGCCTTCCTCGGCGGTATATCCTGCCGCATAAGCAAACCAGCCGTGACCGGGCCAGCGTCGATGGCCCTCGTCGAACGCCTGATTTTTGGCAAGCGAATTCGGCATGCAGCGCACCGCGATGTAGCGCAGATCAGGATTGTCCGGCGCGGCAGCGGCAAGCGCGGTGTGCTGCGCGCACCAGCTGGCGCGCTCAGCCGGAGCAATACTGTCCTGCTGCATGCGCAGGGCAACCATATCGCGTGGGTCATCCGCCAGGCGCTGCTGCAAAATATCGCCAAAACCGGGCTGTGCTGCCGCCAGACTCAGCCAGGCCATCAGATACGGATCATGCGAAGCACTCCAGCGCGCATGCGTTGCGACTGTTTTTGGCATATCTTCTGGCGCCACCCAGTTCAGCATGTGAGATGGCGCTGCGTCGCCGGCGCCGCTTAATACCGTGCGCAAGCCGCCGCCTTTGGCTTGAATCGAATTCGGCGGTTCGGCAAACAATACATCTGCCGACGACTGTCCCCAGCGGGTGACGCCCAAGCGCTGCGGCGGCGGCGCCTCATAGCCGCCGTAGGCCGCCGTCCATTTCACCAATGGGCTGGCGGCGGCGACGTTATAAAAGGTGTCGGATTGGCCGCTGCCCATAGCGCCCTCGAAACTCTCGATCAGGCGGCCTCGTTCATCGTGCGTTTCGACGTGGTAGCTGCTGGCATGGGGAACTTCGACCTTGCTCGATGAAAATGCGGGAACAGTGACGGCATGATCGGCAATGCTGACTTGCACCGCGCGTCCGAGGCCGTTATAGATGGTGATCTCAGGCGTTGACAGGGACGATCCGGCCAACAGTACGGCGCCGATGACGCCGCCGGCAACGGTGAAACGCGCCAGGCCATGCGCCCAGCCGTGGCCCGATTGAAAACGCTGCCACCAGCCGGCCTGGATCACTCGCACCGGCTCATTGCCGGCTACCAGCGTGCTGCAGTCCTTGGGCGCTTGCGCGGGCGCCGGCGCTGCCTCGGGTTCGCTGTTTCCCCGGGTCCATTTTGCAACGGCTGCTTCGCTCAACAGCAGCCTCTCCAGCGTAAAAGCCGACAAGGACGTCAAGCCGTTGAGTGTCCGGTTCAACCACCAATCGATAATACGTATCCAATCGTTGAGATTCTCACGGTGCGGCGGCTTGAGCTCAAACTCGCCAAGCGCGGTTTGCCAGGATTCCGCGCCGATACGTGGCACAAACGAGGCGTCAAACACCACCGCGGCGGCGTCCTTGTATACCTGCGCCAGGTTTCGATACAGCTCGCCGGCTGCCTGTACGATGCGCTCGGCGCCATCGTTGCCGGCCTGGCGCCGGCCACCGGCGGTTTCCACCGCGATCACCTGCCGCAATCCAGCCTGGGCGTCACGCAGGCAGGCGTCGGTATGATCGGCGTAATGCAGCAAGGCGATCAATCCTTTCAGGTATTCCTCCCAGCCGTGTCCGAGTTTGCGGGCGGCGGCCAGATGCACTGTGCGGCACAGACGATCGTGTGTGTAGATCTTGTCCCGCGCCTGCGCTGCCTCGCGCCGCGATTCCTCGATAACTTGCGGCAGCTCGCTGCGGCGCAATTGCCGTCCGCGGTAACGGATCACGCCGTCGGCCGGCACGAAGGCCTTGCTTTGCAAAGATTCGAGCAACAGCACCTCCTTTTCAAGGTTGCGCATTTGCTCCAGATCTTGCCGTAGCGATTCCGGATACAGTAATTGCAGATCGGCCTGGTCCGCTTGCCATTGCGGATCGAACAGATCCTCGGCGCGCCTGGCCTGGCGCGTCACAGAGCGGCCCAGATAAACGCCGCGGTAAGCCCGATTGAAATACTCGCGCGCATACTGCCCCTCCAGTTTTGCCAGGGAGGCGTCGAGCGCTGCCGGCTCGTCATCCTGGCCACCAGCCAAACGCGCGGAGGCTTGTTCGCGCAAGGACTGCGCATCGTCGAAGATGGTCCAGGCGCTGCGGTCATCCGATGCGGCAGGCACGTAATTGCGCTTGGCGTTTTCTTCCCGTTCATAATTCAGCGGATGCGTCGCCCACATGCTTGGCGGCAGTGCAAAGTCAGCCTTGAACACACGATGGCCTTGCGCGTTGTCAGCTGGCAGCGGCGGATATTTTCCGTACAGCGGATCAGCCAGCAGCGCGCCAAAAAGCTCGATGATGCGCGACTGCACCGCGAACACATCCTTGACCGGCCGTTTATCGGCAGCCTCCGATTGACAGAAACGGAGCGCCCTGTCCCAGGCATCGTCCGCCACTCCCAGGCGATGCAAGGCATGTATCAGGGTATCGCTGCCGGTCAGCGACACCGCCACCAGATCGGCCTGCATTTCCATTTCACGCGCCAGTGCGCGCTGCGCCAGGACCACTCCGCGAAACGCCAGATCGATCAGCGACCGTATTGACCAGATGATCACCCCTAAGCCCCAGCCAATCCATGCGATACGGATATCGAAACGTGACAAGCTCGCCAGAAAACTGTCAAGGGCGTCGCGCTTGGCGACAATATGGGCGGCAATCTGTTGCGCCGTGTAGACCCAGCGCCCGACCGCCATCGAGCGTTGTGCAAAATGTCCGAATTCGTGCGCGCAGACCGCCTTGAGTTCGCCCAGGGAAAGCACGTTCACCAAGCCCAAGCCGATTTCGAGATTTTTCTTGGACGGATAGATCAGGTTGAGGATCGACAGATCGTAGAAGACAGCAGCATTCACGCGCGCCGATAAAAATACCCGGTGCGGACGCGGCGCACCCGCCTCGTCGGCAAGCCGGTACAGAAATTCGAAAAGACGCGGCTGTTGTTCAGGTGTGATTTCCGGATCGTCGCTCTTGACGATCTGCTTGGTGAAAAAAAGCGCCTTGAGCATGAAGATGGCAAGGAACGCTGCACAGCCCGCGGCCAGGATGCTTACACCCGCACTTTTTTCAGTTGTCCGCGCGTATTCTATGAGGCGATATGCGGTAAGCGCGAACCAGCCGGCGAGAAAGAAATACAGCGCGATGAACAGGGCCAGGCAGCCTACCGCGAGCCATGCCCGGTTCCTGTATGCCTTGGTTGGTTTGGCCAGATCCCCCGGCACGCTCGCCGGCCCTGCCGGATACGTATTTTCCATCCACTCCCCCTGGTTTTGCGGGCCTGGCGCTCTGATTTCTAATTTCCAGCAGCGGCGCCTGTCAGCCCTATCGATAAGATTCAAGCAAAGCGGTCGGCGTTATTCAAAGTCAAAGCCGGCCTGCTCGCAAGTTGAAAATATTATCATGTCTTTGCACTGTGGCAACATTGATCTCAGGGCAATTTGGGGGGATTTTGGTGCAGGTGAATTTCGAGGGCCGGATCACAATGTCAAACGCCTGTAATAATCCCGCGCTAAGATCTGTTCCAGATTCACTTTGGATATCGCGCGGTGATTGTCGCGCGGTGATTGTCGATATGTGAGTAGATTCATTCATAGCCTTGTCACTTTGCAGATAGCACTGGATGGCTAGAATCTCCTCACATATCGATCAAGCAAAGCCTCACCGATGCACCCTAGCGCCGATCAGCGGCCAGACGCAATAAAGTGCCGTTTCGATCTTCGGTAATCACAATACTGCCGTCATCCAGCGTCGCCAGCCCCAGCGGCGCACCCATCGGATGTTTACCCGATAGAAAATTCCAGCCCGACACCAAATCCTGCGGCTCCCCCGCCGGCTGATATGCCGCATTCAAAGCCAGGCTGACCAGTTTATGGCCGGTGGCGCGATAACCGTGATAGCCGATGATCAAGCGGCCGGCCAATGCCGGCATGCTTTTGCCGCTGTAAATGAGCATGCCAAGCGGCGCCGCATGCGGCGGCAGGAGACGGCTTGGGGCGGTCTTTTTGCTGCAATCGAAATCCGGGTATTCAGGGCTGCTCCTGAGTTTATCGAAACAATAAGGCCAGCCATAATCGGCGCCGGCAAGCACCCAGCTGAGGGTGTCGTGCGGCAGCGCCGCGTCGGACAATTTGGGATCTGCTACGTTGATGTTGTCACGCGAATTGGTGGCGGCGATCAGCTTGCCATTGGGAGTAAGCGCGAGCGCCATGCTATTGCGCAAGCCGCGCGCATGGACCGGTATGGTGCGGGCGTCAAGCGGCGGGCCGTTGGCTGGCAACTTTGCCTGCAGCACACTGCCGCGCGGCGGCGTCTCTTTTATTTCGGGACAAGGAAATGCCGATTTTCCGGGTTGATCTGGCTTGCTTTCGCAATTATCGGTGGCGGAGCCGACATTGATATACAGCGAACCGTCAGCCCCGAGCACCATCGCTGCCAGCGGATGGCGGCCAGTGGCTGGCAGATTGATCACGACATCCTGCATGGTGGCGGCGGGATTCCTGGCCGCCGGATCGATCCGCACGATGCGCCAAAGCACGCTGATCAGCAGCCGTTTGTCCGGCGTCGCCAGAATCGCGTTGGGCATGTCGAGCTGGCTCATCAGCACTTCCGGCTTGCTTCCCTGTTTCAGATTCAAGCGCAGCAAGCGCCCTCGTTTGTTGACCCAGCCGCCCATGTCCAGCACATAGATATCCTGGCCAATCGCCGCAACGCCGCGCACGAAACCGAGGTGCTCGGCCAGCAAGCCGATGCACATGCCTTGCGCCACCTTGAGATCGAGGCGCGGATAACCGTCGCATTGGCCGGAGGTGTGGTAGGTGCTTTGTGCTGACGCAGCTCCGCAAGCAAGCAGGAGCATCGCGGAAAATAGATACCGCAAGAAACTCCTTTTGTTAGCCGCTCCTGCCAGCCGCCGGAGATACGAAGTTTTGCCTATGCTTTGCCTTAAAACCTTCATCAATTACCCTTTTAAGATGTATTTGCGATTTCTTACATGGTATTTTGGGCGAGCCTTTAGTAAAAGGCGAGCAGTTAAATCGATGAACCGGAACAAGGGCCGAACGGTAAAACAATGAGGTGAAGCAAAGGTGTTTGAAGTGCCTGCGCTGGTGTTGGCAGGTTTTAAAGAAGACGCGGATTAGGGATGTAACAGCATCCCCAACCCGCTAGCCAATCAACTAAAAGGAGTAGTCAATATGGTTAAGCGCAATTCTACGCGAGACAGCAACACGCCGGTAGTAAATGCAGCACAACGGCTCACTGTGTCCTTCTATCAAGACGACAATCCCGAAACGCTCTGGATACGATTGCATGGCAGCGGCATGAAACAAACCGGGTTCGAGCCCAACTCCACTGTACGCGTCAGAGTCATGACCGGGTGTTTGATGATTACCTGTGACTAAGACTGACGTTTAATCGCAGCATCTGCCGCAAAAAATCCGTTCTACAACCCTGCGCAGTAGGTAAGGTTGGGAGCGGATTTTTTATTCGAAGAGAAAGGGTAATTTGTACTTGCTCAGACTTGATTTGACATTCGCTGTATGAATCTCTGTCCGGAAACGACTGTGGATTCAACCGGTAGATGCAACAGATTGATGAAATCGTTCGGCCGGTGTTTCGTAGTTTAGCGTTTTCCTTGGACGCTCATTCAATCGCCTCGCCACGGAATATCACAACTTTGCACTATTAATTTCGTTTCACCTCGTATTGCAGGCATACGACGCCCGACGGAAAAATTTTACTATTTACCAGCATGAGTGCGGTTTTGTCCTTGATATTTTTGAACAAGGGAATACCTTGGCCCAGCAGTATCGGATTGACGAATAGCCAGTACTCGTCGATGAGGTTTTCCGCCATCAGCGCGTGAGTGGCGGAGGGGCTGCCAAACATCAAGATCTCGCTGCCCGAGCTGTGCTTGAGCTTGTTGATTTCATCGCTCAAATTGCTACTGATGATTTTCGTATTAACGTGACTTTTTTCCGACAAAGTTTTCGACAACACCACTTTGCGTGCGGATTTATACCAGCGTGAATGTTCATGGTCATGCGGGCTGGCGTCAGGCTTATCGGCAGCGGTTGGCCAGTACGACTCCATCATCTCGAAGGTGGTACGCCCGTATAAAGCTGTGTCGGTCTGCCGAATCCGCTGCTCCACGTATTCAAACAAATCGGTGCTTATACTTATCCAGCCGAGGCCCGCCGAGCCCTTCGCAGTGGAAGCAACAAAACCATCCAGTGACACATGTACAAACGAAACGATTTTTCTCATGATTTTCTCCGTGTTCAAGTTTTGATTACATAGCCGGCAAGCCGCGCCAGAGTTTGGTTGCCGCCTTCAATCGCACCAATTCTTTCTACCGCCATATTGCGTGCCTGCGCAGTAGGAAAAAACAGACGGATCGTCACTTTGGTTTGTCCGCCCACTGCCTCGAACGTCCACATCGCCTCAAACATGGCCTTCGGGTCGCCCTTGTATGTGCCGCCGGTGCAAAACTCGATGTGGTGAGGTTTGTCGATCGCGGTATAGACGCTGCGGCTGGGATAATCTCGTCCATCCGGCCCGTGCATGACATGGTGCCACTCGCCTCCCACGCGAAAATCCAGTTTCTCCAGCGTGTTAGTAAACCCATTCGGACCCCACCAATGCACGACATGTTCAGGTTTGGTCATCGCCTCCCATACCAATTCGCGTGGCGCGTCTATCAAACGCGACATGATGATTTCGCGGTCGCTGGTATCAGCATTGTTCGCTGCGTTATTTTTTCTTTCCTGCACTTTTCGTCTCCACAGATTGAAGGTTTTTAAGATACACATCCAGACGATCGAGACTCTGCTCCCAGTGCTGGCGATATTGGCCGATAAAATCGGCAGCCTCGTGCAACGGTGCGGCATTGAGCTGGCAGGGGCGCCATTGCGCCTGGCGACCTTGTGTGATCAGTCTGGCCTGCTGCAACACCTTGAGGTGCTTCGTTACGGCTGACGGGCTTATCGAAAACGGCTTGGCAAGCTCGGTAACCGATGTCTCGCCCAGTGCCAGTCGCGCAAGAATGGCGCGACGCGTTGGATCAGCGAGCGCGGCGAAGGTGATGCTGAGCGAATCAGTATTCATATTTATTACACCAATTAGTTAATTAACCTATTGGTTTAATATAGGCGATTTTAAAATCAGCGTCAATGAAAATTCGCCGATTGGCTGCTTCACATGCGTTGGACCAACCATGGGGAAATCACCGATGGCCACATAGAGGGTTGAACCGCCGATGGCGGAAGTAGCGGCTACGTCGGCTTATCCAGCAAAGCTGCCGTTTGAAGGAAAGGTTTGATGGCATCATCGCCCTCCGTAGACCGGAGCGCGTCTTCAGGTAGACAAACACATCACCTACTCAAGCCGAAGCCACGGCCAGCGGGCCCGGTACGACGCCGCTTTGCGCTCGAACAAATCGCGGTGTGGTGTCAAGGGGTTCATCGTCAGTACGCCTTCGTACAACATTGCAAGTCCGTTTGGTGCATAGATCGAACCCGGGCGAACGCCGACGCAGGTCGCCGGAATAAGAAAGCGGTCAATGCCATCGCATGTGCTACGCAGCGCCTCACACGAATGACCGAAGTATGACTCGTACCAGAGATGCACCCGGGCCTGGTTCGATGCTTCAATCTGAACTCCCAAGTCGGCCAGCATATTGTCAACACGTGCCTGCACATTCCGTTCGGCCGCCTCACTCAGATCATCGGCGTCGAAGTAAAACAGGTCGTAGTCTTTGATATCCGCTTCTGGTGCGCGGCCGGCCTGCAGATTCCAGACCGTCTGGAAGAGGCACCCTGCGACCAGCCAGGCATCTGGGAGCGCCAGGGCGTTCCAACGATCGAGGATGACGCGATTGCTATGGTTGGCTAGAATAGCGGCAAGAAAATGGTCTTGCATCACGACGGACGCTCCGTTATCGGGTAGTTATACGGAGGGCATGCTGACATGAATATCTTGCGAGATCAATACCGCCCCCGCGCAGACCCACACACTTCAGGAGAACTCATGTTTGACCACGTTAAATTCGGCGTCAGCGACTATGCAGCGAGCAAAATTTTCTTCCTCAAGGCGCTCGAACCGCTCGGCGTAGTTGTTGCCTCGGAGGGGCCGCCGACGTATGGTGTCGAGCTTATTGGCCCAACGAGTAAGGCTTCATTGTGCCTGTACCAAACTGAGGAGAGGCCGGCGCATCTTCACCTGGCGTTCACGGCCGAGAATCGCCAGCAAGTCGACGCTTTTTATCGCGCGGCTCTGGAGGTGGGTGGCAAAGACAATGGTGCGCCTGGCCTGCGCCCGCGCTACCACGCGAACTACTACGCAGCTTTTGTCATTGGTCCGGATGGGCACAACATCGAAGTGGTTTGCCACGAACCCGAGGCCTGATCCTTCCAGTAACGTGCCGATATATGGGCGTTCCGACGCTTATGCGCATCGGCGTTAATCACCGTTAAGACATAAATCTGTACAGCTATAGAAAAATGGACATATGAAAAATCCGGTAGCCGCTAATCATGAACGGCGAGAGACACGCCTATCGTCACGATTGCTGCCGCTGCGGCCGTCATCGACATCCATCTCGCCCGAAGACGCCATTGTCAAAAAACGGGCGCGAGAGCGAAAGGATGCGCTGGTTCGTGGCGTCACCTCAATACAGGAAATGCGTGAAGCGATAAGGTGTGCGGGGCGCGACCTCCCGATCATTTCCGCAGTGCCACGTATGGGTACGCTCGACGCCGCGACGTTTCGCATGCGTGCAGCAGAAGGCCTGCCATTCGTCATAACCGGGCTGGTCAATCGTTGGCCACTTTCCACCCTTACGCCGCAAACGCTGCGCGACCGCTTTGGCGAGCTGCACGTGCGCGCGAGGGTGGGCGACTATGTCAATACCGCTTTCGCGGCTGACCGGGCGATGCAGGATATGTCGCTGCTGGAGTACCTTGAGCTCGTCGCTGATAACACGCAGGACCTGCCACCGTATCTGGGCAATCTGGAATTGCGTGAATTGAATAGGCTGTGTTACTGGCCAGTCTATTTTAAAAAAATGGGGCCACCTCGCTTTTGGCTTGGCCCCTCCGGCACAGTGACCCCGCTGCATTGCGACTATGACGACAATATTTTTGCGCAGATCTGGGGCACCAAGCGTATTTTCCTGTCACCGCCACACCACGACGAATTCCTTTATCCCCGCGAGGCGAACGCCATCCTGTTCGGCTCGCCGTTTAACCCTGAGGAGCCAGATTTCGAGAAATTTCCACTTGCCCGCCAGGCAGCAGTGATCGAATGCATCATGCAACCCGGTGAGCTTCTGTATGTGCCTGCCGGGTGGTACCACCAGGTTCGCGCGCTGACTTTTTCGCTTTCGGCCAATCGATGGGCCAGGTCGCTGCCATTGGCATTGAACGGGAACGCTTCGCTGAAGGCCGACTAAGTTGATCGAATCCGTCCGCTCCGGGCCCAGACTGTGTAAAAACGGTCACTGGTCATCGACATCAATTCGATATTTGTTTCGCAACATCAAAGCGACTGTATTGATTCCCGCCGCTTCCGCTTTGTGGCTACACTCGACAAATCTCGGCGCGGCGCATCGTGCGCAGAAACGCTCCCTCAACCGTAACCCAAGGAAAATAACGAATGCCGAATGACGATCGCTCCAAGATAATTTACAGCAGGACGCCGGAATCAGCGGCCATGTTGGCAAACATCAAGCGAGCGATGACGATCACCGCCACGCTTAACCGTTTGACGTTCAACGATGCGGACGAAATTCGGGCTTTGTTCAGCGAACTTATCGGTAAAAAGGTAGACGAGAGCTTTTTACTGATCCCTCCGTTTTATACTGCCGGTGGGGATGAAATCAGCGTCGGGAATAATGTCTTCGTAAATCAAAACTGCACTTTCTATGACCTTGGCGGCCTCGACATCGCAGACGATGTGATGATCGGGCCGAACGTGAGTATCATCACGGCGGGCCATCCCCTTGAACCCTCGCGGCGACGCAACACCACAGTCGGAAAGCCCATCGTGATTGAGAAAAACGTGTGGATCGCAGCCGGCGCGACCATCATTGGTGGCGTAACAGTAGGCGAGAATTCGGTCGTCGCGGCAGGTTCAGTAGTCACCAAGGACGTTCCCCCGAATACTCTTGTCGGAGGAAATCCGGCGCGGGTCATTCGTTCGATTGGCGACCACTGAGGGAATGTTCGCAAGGGGTACAGATCGTTTTCCTGCGTCTTGACAGGGTTGTTGTTACTGCCCTGACTGGGTCGAGGTCTGAAACAAATTGGCCGCATTATTTGTTGAAAGACTAGCGTCGCCACGCAGACGCTAGCGCAGCAGGCCCTGTCTGTCCTTGAACCAGACAAGGCCCCTGGCAGTCGGCATTACGCGAGATCGAAGCGGTCCGCGTTCATGACCTTGACCCAAGCCGCGACGAAGTCCTTAGCGAACTTCTCCTTGGCATCCACACTTGCATAGACCTCGGCATAAGCCCGCAGCACCGAGTTGGAACCGAAGATCAGATCGTTGCGCGTGCCTGTGTACTTGACCGCGCCGGTCTTGCGGTCGCGTCCTTCGAACAATTCGGCCTCGCTGTCC
>Ga0210409_10000541_pt1 | contig 59187 bp, 50 predicted proteins | sample IncBWH17MmetaG_FD_161649 | JGI IMG/M metagenome (GOLD analysis project Ga0210409, IMG submission 161649) | Forest soil microbial communities from Barre Woods Harvard Forest LTER site, Petersham, Massachusetts, United States - Inc-BW-H-17-M | ecosystem: Environmental > Terrestrial > Soil >... | reverse complement strand
CACTCCCAAGCCGTCCTAGACCAGGTCGCCCTCCAAATGAATCAGCGACCTCGCAAGACCTTGGGCTTCGCCACTCCCGCGGATAAACTCAATGCAAGTGTTGCGCCGACTGGTTGAGCCGGCAGGAGGCGATTTTTCCAATGGACTAACGACGGATCAGCCACGCGGCGAGCGCCGGCAGCAGAATGATCGCGGCCAGCATGTTCACCAGGAACATGAAGGTGAGCATGATGCCGATGTCCGCCTGGAACTTGAGCGGCGAGAACACCCAGGTGGCCACCCCGATGGCGAGCGTGATTCCGGTGAAGATGATGCTGGCCCCGGTGACCCGCAGCGTACGCTCGTAGGATTCGCGCACGCTGAGCCCCTGGTGCAGAAATTCCTGCATGCGGCTGAAGAGATAGATGCCGTAATCGACGCCGATGCCGGCGCCGAGCGCCACCATCGGCAGGGTCGAAACCTTCAGTCCTATGCCAACCAGGGCCATCACCGCGTACACCAGCACCGAGACTAGTGCGAGCGGCACAACCACCAGCAGCGTGCCGACGGCCGACCGGAAAGTCAGCAGGCACATGACGATCACCGCTCCGAACACGCCCGCCAGGATGAGCAGCTCCTTGGCTTTGACGGTCTCGTTGGTCGCCGCCATGACGCCCACGTTGCCCGCGGCGAGCCGCACTTGGGCCTCCGGCAGCGGATTCTGCGCCCGCCATTCCTTGACCGCCGCGACGGCGCGCGCAATCGTCGCGGCGCGGTGATCGGTGAGGAACATCAGCACCGGAACGACGTCGCAGTTCTCGTTGAGGAGCCCGGTGCTGGTCTCGATGTAGCGCGTCGACTGGGTGAGCTGGGTCTGCTCACGCGGAATGCTGCGCCACTTGAGGCTGCCTTCGTTCCAGCCGGCGATCGCCACCTTGGCGATGAACGGCAGCGTGATGACCTCCTGGACGCCGGGGAGGTTGCGCATGTGCCAGGCGAAGCGATCCACCCCCGTCATGAGGTCGTGACTGACGCAGAGTGGCTGCCGCGACTCGATGATCGCGGTCAGCACGTCGACGCCGATCGAGAACTTGGTGGTAATGACGTCGTTGTCGCGGTTGTAGCGTGAGTTCGCGCGCAGCTCCGGTACTCCCGTCTGCGTGTCCCCGATCGGGGTTTCGCGTCCCTTCCACCCGCCAGCCACCCCGAGAAGCGCCGCAATGGTGATGATGACGAGCGAGGGGCCGCGCTTCGTGAGCCCCGACATGCGGTGCCATAGCGAGGCGAGGCGCCGCTGGCGGCGCTCCACGCGGCCGCGGTAGCCGGGATCGAAGCGCACGTAGGACACCAGCACCGGCAGCAGCACCAGGTCGGTGAGCATCACGATCGCCACGCCGATGCTGGCCGTGATGGCCATCTCGCGGATCACCTGGACCGGGATCATCAGGATGGTCACGAAGCCGACCAGATCGGCGAGCAGCGCGATGACCGCCGGCATCAGCAGCTGGCGGAACACCCGGCGGGCGGCCGCCTCGCTGTCGAGCCCGGCGAGGGCGGCATCGGCCGCGGCGCTGATCTTCTGGACTCCGTGGCTCACCCCGATCGCGAAGATCAGGAACGGCACCAGGAGTCCTATGGGGTCGATCCCATAATGCAGCGCCACCAGCGAGCCGAGCTGCCAGATCACCGCTACGACCGAGCACACCACCGGCACGAAGGCGATGCGCCACGACTGGCAGTAGACGCGCACCGCCAGCAGCGTCAGCACCAGCGTGATGCCGGCGAACATCACCACCGAGGCCGCTCCGTCGGCGATGTCCCCCACCACCTTGGCGAAGCCGATCATGCGCACGTCGATACCCGGGCGCGGGAATGCGGCGATCTCGACGCCGGTACTCGCACGTGTCAGCACGTCGACACCGGGCTTTGCGGCAGGGGGCGGCGGATGCTCGATGGCCTGCCGCACCTGGCGCTCGAGCGCGTGCGCGACCGAGATCGGATCGACGGGCCGTCCCTGCGCGTCCTGATCGAGGACGATCGCGCTCACCAGCGCGCCCGAAAAATCGTTGGCGACCAGGCGGCCGATGATGCCGGCCTTCCTGATGTTGTCGCGCACCCGCGCCATGTTCTCCGGCGTGGGCGTGAAGTCCGCCGGCATCACGTTGCCCGCCTCGATACCGTCCTCGACCACCTCGAGGTAGCGCACGTTGGGAGTGAAGATCGACTGCACCCGGGTGCGGTCGATGCCGTCCATGACGATGACTTCGTCGGTCGCCTTGCGCAGCGCTGCGAAGAACTCCGGCGTGAACATGTTGCCGTCGCGCGCGATGAGCGCCACCAGCACGCGGTTGGCGCCCTGGAACTCGACCACCTTCGGATCGAGATAGGTGCGCATGTACTCGTGGCGCACCGGCAGGGTCTTGGTGAAGGAGGTATCGATACGCAGCCCGCGCAGCGCCGCGGTCCCGAGTATCAGCGTGCCCAGCGCAAACAGCGCGAGGATCACGGGCCGCCGTCCGAAGATCAGACGCTCGAGGGCGCCGCCTAATCCCGGCAGTGCCCCCGCGTCGTCCGCGCCGTTCGGCGTCACTGCGCCGCTCCGGCGCCCGCACCCGTACCGCCGCCGAGCAGCAGCAGCCGGGCGCCGCCCTCACCCACCACGACGATCGAACCTCTGCCGACGGCGAGGGCGGCCGAGAGGCCACGGCGGTCGCTCTGCTCCTCGAGGCGGAACGACTGGCCGCCGTCGCGGCTCACCAGCACCACGCCGGAGAGACCTACCACGGCAACCTCGCCTCCCGGAAGGAGCGCCGCCCCGTCGAGCATCGCCACGGTGCCGCTCTCGAGGCGCCGCCAGCTGCGGCCGGCGTCGTCCGAGCGGTAGAGGTTTCCGCGCAGCCCGCTCGCGAGGAGTGCATCGCCGCCGAGCGGCAGCACGTCGAAGAAGGATCCCGCATACGGCGAGGCGAGCTCCTGCCAGTGCACGCCGGCGTCCTCGGAGCGGTACAGGTGGCCGGCCTCGCCGGCAATATAGAGTCGGACCTCCGAGGCGCTCACGATGCGATTCAGGTGGTAGCCGCCGGCAGCCTGCGCGACCGCGGCTGTGGCCGCAGAGCGCATCCCGGCAACCGTCCGCGGCGCCGGGCCGGGAGTGAAGCTGCGCGAGCTCCAGCTGGCGCCGCCGTCGGCGCTCACCAGATAGGTGCTGTAAGCACCGACCGCGATCGCCACCCCGCCCGCGCCGCACCAAACATCCAGCAGCGGCCGCTGCGCCTCCGGCGCGTAGTGGGCGAGCTTCCAGTCGTCCCCGGCGTCATCGGTCAGCAGAATGACTTCATCGTGCCCGACCGCTACGCCGTGCTTGGCATCGAAAAAGCAGATCCCGGTGAGCAGCGACTGCGCCGGAACATTGGCCGCCTGTGTCCAGCTCGCGCCACGGTCGTCAGAGAAAACGATGACCCCGCGGTCGCCGGCCGCCACGAGACGATCCCCCGCGGCGGCGAGCGCGATCAGGAGCGAATGGGCGGCGAGCCGCGCGTGCTCGGCGCTGAGCGGCGCCGAAGACGGTGCGGGAGATGGCCCCGGCGGCTGCGCCTCACCCGCCCACGCAACTCCCACAAGGGCAGCGGCGAGCGCAAAAAAGGCTGCCCGCCCGGCCGGGGCACAACGCGCCGGATTCACGACGCTTACCGGATGCCGCGGCGCTCCAGCATGCTCGGCTGATAGTCGTCGGGCGTGCGCTTGATGGCGAAGCCGTAGGACTTCGGCTCCTCGTTCTGCAGGGCGAGCGCGAGGTAGCGCCCGTTCGAGAGGTCCATGACCAGCTCGAGCGTAGTCCACAGGGACGGCAGATCGTAGTAGTTCATGGCGTGCCCTTCCTGCACCCGGTACAGCTGCCCGCGCGCGTCGTAGCAGTCGACCGCGAGAATCTGCCAGGAGTCCTCGTCCACGTACAATGTGCGGCGGCTGTAGAGGTGGCTCGCCCCGGGCTTGAGCTTAGAGTCCACCACCCACACGCGGTGCAGCTCATAGCGCGCCAGGTCCTGATTGAGGTGGTTCTTGGGCAGCATGGCGCTGTACTTGACCTTCGGATCCTGCAGGCGGTACGCGTTGTAGGGAACGTACATTTCCTTCTTGCCGACGATCGTCCAGTCGTAGCGCTGCGGACTGCCGTTGTACATGTCGAACTGGTCGGAGGTACGCAGGTTGTCGGCGTTGGTGCCGGGATTGTCGAAGGCCACGTTGGGTGCGCGCCGCACGCGGCGCTGGCCGGGGTTGTAGACCCAGGCGCGGCGGGGTTCCGTGGCCTGATCGAGCGTCTCCTGCACCAGGAGGATCTCGCCCGCGAGGCGCGCCGGCGCGGTCGTCTCCTGCGTGAAGAACAGCAGGATGTTGTTCATCTTCGCTTCGGTCATCCCGGGCTCGTAATACAGGAAGTAGAACTCCTCCTTGAAGTTCACCAGCGTGAAGCTGCCGCCCGCCGTGAGCGGCGCCTGGCCGACCTCGAGAGAGGCGGCGAGTCCGCGCCAGCGCGTCACATGGTTCCAGTAGATCTCGACGCCCGATTGTGGAATCGGGAACGGCACGCCGCCGAGCGCCCCGGTGATACCGTTGCCGTCGGGAACCAGCTTGCCCGTCGTGGCATTGCGCCTGGTGGCTTCGTACACGTGCTCGGGCGAGGCTGCGCTCCGGCGCGTCGGGTACACGATCATCTTGTAGTCGGGGTAGGTCTTGAAGAGCGCCTTGTGGCCTTCGGTGACCTTCGCGGCGTACTGGCTCATGTTCGCCGCCGTGATGGTAAACAGCGGCTTGTCGCTCGCGTAGGGATCGGGATGGTGGTCGCCCGACTTGTAGCTCGGGAAGCCCGCATCGGCCGCCGACTTGATGCCGCCCGTCCAGGCGGGAATCGTGCCGTCGGCGTTACCGGCCTTCTCACCGCCAAGCGGCGTGAGGTCCTGCCCGAGCCGGGCCGCTTCCTGCGGGCTCACCGCCCCCCATGCATACTGCGCGAACAGCATCGCCGCGGCCAAACGCACCACCATTTTCATTGCAACCCCCTCCATTGCTCACACAGGCCCGTCAGACTGCGCGGCTCTCAGAACGAAAACTTGACGCTGGCGGCGATGAAGTCGCGATCGCTCAGCAGGTTGTACTGACCGGCTCCGTCGTAGTGAGTGTACGAGACGTCCAGTTCGAACCTCTGGCGCACGCTCGCCGTGATTCCCACCGTGCTCGCCAGGCGCCCGGCGATGAAAGCGCCGCCGGGACCAGGCGATACCCCGTTCAGGTCCTGGCTGAAGGTGGCGTGCGGCAGAAGGCTCCAGTCTCCGATCACATTGTCGTACTCGAGACGGCCGGCGACGACGAGGCCCCAGGCAAAGCTCGTGGGGAATGCGGTGATCGGCTCCACGCACTGCAAGGCCGGTATCGCGCACCGGCCGTTCACCGCCGTGAATTCCGGGTAACCACCGAGATTCGGATTGCCGCTCAGGTTCGCGCCCGGGCCGTCGTAGCGCAGACCGAAGCCTTGCGGACCGCCCGTGTACTTGTTCTCGAGGCCGGGTACGTAGTCGGCGCCGGTCTCGAAGATCAACACGGCCTGAGAGGCCCCCATCACGTTGGCCAGGACTTGCGTCGCGGTGACATCGAAGTGCCAGGTGTCTTTCAGCTTGTAGCCCTGCACGGTCTGTCCCAACCCGTACAGGCCGTACTGGTTGCATCCCGTGATGGGAGTCGCCGAAGCCGGCACGCATTTCCCGGGCCCGGTGACCGGCGCGCCGAGGAGCTGGGCAATGCCCGTCTCGAACGGGGTGAGCGAGGCGTAGATGAGCTCGGGGACGTGGAGCTGCAGCGGTACGTTGTGGCGGTACGCGGCCTCGCCCTGCAGCGCCGTGCCGGTCGCCCCGATCTCCGTGTTGAAGGAGAGCCCGAGCATCTTGATGTCTCGCGGAAACTGCTCGACGACGCCTTGGGTGCGCGCGTACTCGTTGGTCGCCAGGTTGCTCGCCTGGTTATTGACGTTGCCGCCTGCGAGCAGCGTGTTGGCGCCGATGGTGGCGTACTCGGTCGCCGTCGCGGCGTTCAGGTTGCCGCCCTGCGACGCGGCAGCCTGCTGGCCGACCGCCGCACCGGTGGCGATGGCCGCCGGCAGCGGAATGCCCGCTGCGACCGCCTGGGCGGCAGCGCCGACGGCTTCGGCTGCGCCGAAGGCGTTGCCGAATCCCGCCTGCGTGCCGGTGTGCACCGACACTACCGGCAGACGGCTGGTGTAGTTGAGGAAATACAAGCCGAGCTGGGTGCCCTGGCCGAAGTTCGGCAGGTAGAGCTTGAAGCTGACGCCGAACTGGCCGGCCTGCCTGGGTTTCTCGTCAGGCACCCGCGGTATCGTCTGGAAATCGCCGATCAGCGAGCCGCCGAGCGGCGTGAAGTCGACGCCCTGGTCGGAGAGTGCGCCGAAGCCGAGCACCACCTTGTTGCCGCCGGCACCGGCCACGTCGTTGGTGCTGAAATAGGCGCCGGTGGGCTCGATGATGTCTTCATGCCAGTCGAAGAGATAAATGAGCTGGGTGCTCAGGTTCTTGGTGAGCTGCAGGTTGAGGACCGCCGACTCGTCGGGCAGCAGCGCCTGTTTGAGCTCGGCGCCCGGCACCTGCAGCGCCGTCACGTCGAAGTAGTCGACCTGGTTGAGGCCGCCCGGGATGAAGGTGCTCTCGCCCCAGTCCACCACCTGCCGGCCGAGCCGCAGCTCGGATGGCATCGAGCCGAGATTGAAGCGCAGGTAGCCGAACGCATCGAGCAGGCGCGTATAGCTGCCGACCACGTCCTTGGCGTAGTGCGACAGCGGCGTGCGCTCGGTGTGGTTGCCCATCACGTAGTAGTCATAGAGGCCCGAGCCGCGCACGAACACGCCGGCCTTCTCTTTATAGCTGAGCGAGAGTTCGGTAACGCCGGTGAGCGCCTCGGTGAAGGTGCTCCTGTAGTTGAGATCGCCGTCGTCGTTGTTCGGGCCGAAGCCGCAGCCGCCATCTGCGATGGCGATCAGCGCGCAGTTGCGCCCTTCGGCGCGCCACCCCTGGCCGTAGCCGATGGTCGTGTCCCAGGAGCCGGTCCAGTCGCCGGACCCGAACTTGAAGGCGCGCGCGTCGGGTGACAGGCCCAACGCCAGACAGACCGCCGCCGGGGCGATCAGCAGCCCACGACGCCCCATGTGCACTTTCCTCATGTCTCCCCCTGGCTTCCTCGAGGCCCTCAGAGGCGCTGGTCCGACCGCCATGACGCGCCGCCCGTGCCTGCGCCGGAAGTTACGTGATTGCGTTGATCTGCACCCGGCGTTCGCGCATGCACGCCGGGCTCTTGTTTGTTCCGCAACACAAAACCTGCGCCGGTGAGTCTACGACTCGGCCACGCGGGGCGGCAAGCAGCAGCCAAATCAGCGTCCTATGATGTGCTCCCGCGCCCGCTCGGCGGCGGCAGGCGGCAGTGGCACAAATGGATACTTTCACCGGCAAGACTGTCTTGATCACCGGAGCCTCCACGGGCATCGGGCGCGCACTGGCGCTCGAGCTGGCGCGCCAGGGGGCGCAGCTGGCGGTCAACGCACGCGATGCGGAACGGCTCAGCCAGACCGCGAGCGAATGCACCGCGCAGGGCGCCGCGGCACTCGCCGTTTCCGGAGACGTCACCCTGCCTACGGACTGCCGCCGGATCGTGGAGCTCACCCTGGAACGCTACCAGACGCTCGACGCGCTCGTGAACAACGCCGGCATGACGATGTGGGCGCGGTTCGACGTGCTCGCGGACCTCGCGCCGCTCGAGCGGCTGCTCGCGGTCAATTACCTGGGCGCCGCGCACATGACCGCCGCCGCGCTGCCGCACCTCAAGAAATCACGCGGGCTGATCGTGGCGGTCGCGAGCATCGCCGGGCTCACCGGCGTGCCGGAGCGCACCGGCTATGCCGCCAGCAAGCATGCGATGGTCGGCTTCTTCGAGTCGCTGCGCATCGAGCTCCGGGGCAGCGGCGTCGATGTCACGATCGTCGCGCCGGATTTCGTCGTGAGTGAGCTGCACAAGGGGGCACTGGGGGCCGACGGCCGCCCGCTGGGGCGCAGCCCCATGGACGAGCCGCACATCATGACGAGCGAGCAGTGCGCCTGCCTCATCGCGCGCGCGATGGGCCGGCGGCAGAGACTCCTCATTACCTCGCGGCGCGGGCGGCTCGGGCGCTGGGCGCGCCTGGTGGCGCCGGCGCTGGTCGACCGCATCGCCGAGCGCGCCATCCGCCTGCGGCGCTGAAGCAGCGGCGCCATGTCACTCGAAAGCGATGGCCGGCAGGTCGAGCGCGATGAGGAAGTATTCGAACAGGTGTTGGATCACGCGGACCTGGTTGTGCAGCCGATGATCGCTCTCGACGAGGTGCAGCGTCGCGCGGTTGGTCTGCGCGAAGCGTACGCTGTGCTCGTACGGCACCACTTCGTCACGCCAGCCGTGAACCACGGCCGCCGGGCAGTCGAGGCCACCGGCGCGCAGCTCCGGCAGCCCCTCGAGGTACAGCGCGGGTGCCATCAGGAACACGCCGCGTGCGTGCAGGAGCGAGGCCGAGGCCACCGCCACGTAGCCGCCCATGCTCGAGCCGACCAGCACCAGGTCCCCGGACAGCTCCTTGCAGAAGTCGACCAGTTTCGCGACGCGCGCGCGCGGCGCATCGATTCCCCGGTAGTCGACCGAGTGCGTCTCGTAGCCCTCACCGCGGGCGACTTCGGCGAGCACGGTGATCTTGCGCCCCCACGGACCGCTTTCCTGCCCGTGAGAGAACACGACGTGACGGGTCACGGACGCCTCCACGGAGCCGCGGCGGGGATTGGGTGCCGGCTCAGCATGGGCGAATAATGCAGGCAATGGAAACGTTAAGCCAATCGGGCGAGGCGCCCGCGGCCGCGGCGGGCTGGCAGTTCTGGATCGACCGCGGCGGCACCTTCACCGACGTGGTGGGACTTGCGCCGGACGGTGCGCTGCACATCCGCAAGGTGTTGTCGGTGCCCGCCGGCCGCGTCGCGGACGGCGATCCGGGACTTAACGCGGCGCGCGACATTCAGGCCGCGGTGGCGCCGGCGGCGCGCGTGACGGAGGTGAAGGTCGGCACCACGGTGGCGACCAACGCGCTCCTGACACGCACCGGCGAGCCGGTCGTGCTGGTAACCACCGCCGGCTTCGCCGACGCGCTGCGTGTCGGCTACCAGAACCGCCCCGACATCTTTGCGCGCAACATCCTGCTACCGAAGCGCCTGCACGCGGCCGTGATCGAGGCCGACGAACGGCTCGACGACGGCGGCCAGGTTCTCGTCGCGCTCGATGAGAAACGTTTGCGCGCGGATCTCGCCCGCGCGCGCCGCGCCGGGCGCCGCGCGCTCGCCATCGTGTTCCTGCACGGCTGGCGTCACCCGCGGCATGAGCGCATCGCGGCCGCCGCGGCCCGCGAGCTCGGGTTCGACGAGGTCTCGGTGTCGCACGAGCTCTCGCCGCTGGTGCGCTACGTGACGCGCGGCGATACCACGGTACTCAATGCCTATCTGGCGCTGCCGCTGCGCGCCTACCTCGGAGGGCTGAGAACGCAGCTGCGCTCACTCGACCCGGGCGCGCGCCTCACGCTCATGCAAAGCAACGGCGGGCTGGCGGACGCAGCCGCCTTCCACGCCATGTCGAGCGTGCTGTCGGGGCCGGCGGGCGGGTTGATCGGCATGCGCTGGGTGGGCGAGCGCGCCGGCTTCCCGAGGCTCATCGGCTTCGACATGGGTGGAACCTCGACCGACGTATCGCTGATCGATGGCGAGCTGCCGCAGCGTTTCGAGCACACCATCGCGGGCGTGCGCCTGACTCAGCCGATGCTCGACGTGCATACGATCGCTGCGGGCGGCGGCTCGATCCTCACCTTCAGGGATGGGCGCTTGGCGGTCGGACCGGCTTCGGCCGGGGCGGATCCGGGACCGGCGTGCTACCAGCGCGGCGGTCCGCTCACCCTCACCGACGTGCAGGTCCTGCTCGGACATCTCCGTCCCGATACGCTCCCCGCGGTGTTCGGACAGGACGGGCGATCGCGCATCGACCCGGAGAGTGCCGCCGCGAAGTTTGCCGCCCTCGCCACGCAGGTGAGCGCCCAGGCCGCACACGGCTGTTCCGCGGAGCTGGTCGCGGAGTCGTTCCTCGAAGTCGGCGTCGAGTCGATGGCCAATGCGATCCGCCAGGTATCGGCGCGGCAGGGACTCGACGCCGCAGACTTCACGCTGTTCTGCTTCGGCGGCGCGGCCGGGCAGCACGCCTGCCGGGTGGCGCGCGCCGCCGGTATGCGCCGCGTGCTGGTGCACCCGCTGGCGAGCGTGCTCTCGGCATTCGGCATCGGCGTGGCCGATCGCCTGGCGGTGCGCCGCGCGAGTCTGCGCCGGCCCCTCTCGGAGGCGGGGCTCGGCGAGGCGCGCGCGGAGCTCGCGCGGCTCGAGTCGCAGGCGCGCGCCGAGCTCAGCGGCTTCGCGCCGGAGCCGGGGCGCGTGCGGGTGGCACTGCTGCTCGAGGTGCGCGCGGGCGACAGTGACGTGACACTCTCCGTGCCGCTCGCGGCTCTCCCCGAGGTGCGCCAGCGCTTCCACGCCGAGCACCTCAAGCGCTTCGGCTTCGCCGCGCACAGTCTCGACGTGGTGATCGAGGCGCTGCGCGCCGAGGCGCGCCTGACCTCGCTCGACCCGGGGCGACTGGTCATTCCGGCGCCGCGCGTCGCGGCGGCGCTGCCGCGTACCGCGCGCGCCTGGTTCGCAGGCTGGCGCGAGGTGCCGCTCGTGCCGATGGGCGAGCTCGCGGGCACGCTCGCGGGCCCGGCGCTGATCGTCGAGCCGCACAGCACCGTGGTGTTGGAGAACGGCTGGCGGGCGCGGCTGCTCGAGAGCGGGGAGCTGCTGCTCGAAGCCGACGCAGCGGTGCCGGGTGCGGAGGCGGCGCTGGCCGCCGCCGGCGGCACCACCTCTGCAGCCGCGCGCACCGCGGATCCCGCCCGCATCGAGATTTCCAACAACCTGTTCATGCACATCGCCGAGCAGATGGGCGAGGTGCTGAAGGCGACCGCCCAATCGGTCAATATCCGCGAGCGCCTCGACTATTCCTGCGCTCTGTTCGACTCGGCCGGCGGACTGGTCGCCAATGCGCCGCACATGCCGGTGCACCTCGGCTCGATGGGCGCGAGTGTGCGTGCGGTCATCGCGGCCCGCGGCGCAGAGCTGCGGCCGGGAGAGTCCTGGCTCCTCAACAGTCCCTACCATGGCGGCACCCACCTGCCCGACATGACGGTCGTCACGCCGGTGTTCATGGGCCGTGATGCGCGCCCGGACTTCTTCGTCGCCTCGCGCGCCCATCACGCCGACATCGGTGGCATGACGCCCGGCTCCATGCCGCCCTTCAGCCGCACCATAGAAGAGGAAGGGGCGCTATTCGAGTGCTTCCCCCTGGTGAGCGGCTCGCGGCTCAACGAGCCTGAGCTGCGCAGCGCGCTCGCCGCCGGTCGCTGGCCGGCGCGCCGGCCCGAGCAGAACCTGGCGGACCTGCGCGCCCAGCTCGCCGCCAATGCGCGCGGCATCGCCGAGATCGCTCGCGCCGTCGAGCGCCACGGGCTCGCCGGCCTGCACGAGCGCATGCGCGAAGTGCAGGACAACGCCGCGCTCTCGGTGCGCAACGCCATCTCCGAGCAACTGAGCGGGGAGTTCCGCTACGAGATGGACGGCGGACAGCTGATCGCGGTGCGCGTCGACATCGACCGCACGGCCCGCCGCGCGCGCGTCGACTTCACCGGCACCTCGGCTCAGGGCCCGCACAACTTCAATGCCCCGCGCGCGGTGTGCCTGGCGGCGGTGCTGTACGTGTTCCGTACGCTGATCGAGCGGCCGATTCCCCTCAACGAAGGCTGCCTCGAGCCACTCGAGATCCTGATCCCGCCGGGCTCGATGCTCGATCCGCACCCGCCGGCCGCGGTGGCGGCCGGCAACGTCGAGACCTCGCAGTGCATCGTGGACGCGCTCTATGGCGCACTCGGGATCCTGGCCGCGTCCCAAGGCACGATGAACAACCTGACCTTCGGCGACGAGCAGCTGCAGTATTACGAGACGATCGCGGGCGGCGCCGGCGCGGGCCCGGAGTTCGATGGCTGCGACGCGGTTCACACCCACATGACCAACTCGCGGCTCACCGACCCCGAGATCCTCGAGGGCAAGTTCCCGGTGCTGGTGCGCGAGTTCGCCATTCGGCGCGGCTCCGGTGGACCCGGCCGCCATCACGGCGGCGACGGCGTCGTACGGCGGCTCGAGTTTCGCGCGCCCTTCTCCGGGGCGCTGCTCGCCAACCATCGCCGCATCGCGCCCTTCGGTCTCGCCGGCGGGCAGCCGGGGGCGCGCGGCGAAGCGCGCATACGGCGCCTCAACGGTGCGGTCGAGACACTCGGGCCCACCGCGCGCTTCGACGTAGCTCCGGGGGATCAGCTCACGATTCTTACGCCGGGCGGCGGTGGATTCGGCCCGGCGAGCTAGTGGGCGGCGCGCGGCTGTAAGCGCCTCAGCCGTTGATTCCCCCGCGCAGGATCGAGGTCTCGATCTCCCACTCGACGCGTTGCTGCGCAGTCGCCGAGCGGTTCACCGACACGGGCCGCACCCGGCTGGCGCCGGGCTGGTGGGTGACGAGCCAGGTGTCGAACTCGCCCGCCCTGGTCGTGGCAAAGCCGAACAGCAGGTTGAACTTGCCCTCCGCGAGGGTCTGCGGCCGGTTGACGCGCTCATCGCAGATGACGAAGTGACTGTCGCGGGCGGTGGCGCCGGCGAACGCACCCTGCGCGGCGAGCGAGTCGAGGAACTCATCGGCGCGCGCCCGCGCGCGCCCCCAGGTCGCGGGACCGTTGTGCTCGAGCAGCACCCAGCGCGTTCCCTGCTCGATGCTGGCCGCGACGTGCAGCGCGAGTCGCCGCGCCGAGAGATAGCGCCAGTCCGAGGCGCCGCTGCCGCCGGCGGCGAGCGTGCGTGGACCCAGGCCGGCGCGCGCAGCTCCGCGCACCGCCAGCAGAGTGTTGACCCCGGCCTGCGCCAGGCGCACTCGGTCGGCGTCCGAGACCGCAACGGCCGGACGCAATCCCGGTCGCAGATTCGCCTCCTCGGGCTCGACCGCCGTCCAAACCGGCCAGCTGTCGTCCGAGCGCGCAATCATCCCGGCGGCCGCCCCGCACGAGCCGAAGATCTCCACCCGCCCGCGCAACCGATCGAAGGCCTGGATGCGCGGGTAGTACATGACCGCGCAGTCGCTGCGGAATGGCCAGGCGCGCAGCGCCTCGAGCGCCGCCGGCGCGCTGGTCCACGACGACGGCGGGTCGACGATCAGCAAGGCGCAGCGCTCGCGGCACATGCGCGCTGCGACCAGCAGTGTCGACAGCCCGAGATCCTGCTCGCGTCCGAGCGGCGGAATGCACAGCAGGTTGAAGCGGGCCGCGCCGGCCAGCGCGAACAGTCCGGTGCCGCGTGCACGCGCGCCGATCACATCGTAGTCGGTGAGCGGTGCTCCATCGTCGCCGTCGGGATTAGAGAGCGTGTAGCCGACCGCGACGCCCCCCGGTCCGCCTGCCGAGCGATCCGGGCGATACTCGGGAACCGCGCCCTGCACCCGCACCAGGCTCGACTCGAGCAGCACACTCGTGACGAAGCGGCTGGAGCCCGGGGCCACCGACACACGGCGGTAGATCTCCTGGTCCTCCACCAGCTCCGAGCCCGCGGTGCGCACGCGCTGCACCACCAGGTTGAAGCGGTCGGCGTCCGCGGCCGACAGCCCGTCGTAGTCGACCGATGCGCGCAGGTACTCACGCGAGCCGGGGTTCACCGCTACCAGCGTGAGCGTGCCGCCTGCCGCCGGCAGGCTGATCGTGGGCGGACGTGCGCCATTGACGACGCGCACGATGCGCGCCTCGCGGCCGCCGTTCTCGAAGAATTGTTCTACGGCGTACGACAGCGTCGACGGCTGCCACAACCCGCCGAAGTGCTGTTGAAACTCGGCGAAGCTGCGCACCGTGAGCGGCTGGGCGACCGGACCCTTGAGCGTGCGGCCGATGAAGGCGGCGATCCCGGTCGCCACGCCGTCGATAGCGTGAAGGTCACGGCTTTGTTGGGCGAGTTGTGCGCCTGCGCGGCTGTTGGCCACTCAACGCCTCTTGGTGTTGTGCCCGCGGGACTCTAGCACAGCGTGCCGCCGCCGGAGACACAATCGCGGCGAGGCGACTTAACTCCGTGGTGCGCCCCCGCGGGAATCAGCGGGCGTGGCGGGCGGCGGCTCACTGCGGCGCTGCGCTTCCTCGACGCGGGCGCGCTCGAGCGCTTCGCGTTTGGCGGCGATCTCCGCCAGCATCAGTTGCAGCCACTCGGACAGCGCGCGCGGCGGCGGCGCGGACGACATCAGCCGCCGTCCTTGGGAACGGGCGGCGGAGTCTTGACCCCGGCGGCCCCTGGCGCGCTCGGGCTCGCGGCGGCCGGCGGCTGCGTGCCGGGCTCGATCTCCGAGAACATCTGCTTGAAAGACACCTCGTCCATCGGCAGGTCCGTCGTGCCGTCCCAGGTCGACCCTGGCGGAAGCACGTTCTGTACGTGCGGTGCAGCCGCGAGCACCTGCTCGAGGCTTGCATCGGCGCTCGAGACAGGTACCGGAATCCCGTGCGGGTCGTGCGTGAGCGAGGCGACCAGATCCCAGTCGATCTGTTGGTGGTGAGTCTTGAGCTGCTGCTGCAGCGTGGCGGCGAGCGATTTATTGAGGAGCTTGCGCTGCGCCTTGTTCCAGTCGCGCGCATCGTCCTCCAGCACCTCCATGGGCTGCAGGTAGAGCCGCCCATTGCCCCAGCCGAACAGGAACGGCTGATTCACCACCCGCACCTCAGTTCCAACCGGAACCATGTTGAAGAACTGCTCGATGTCCTCCGGGTAGAGGCGGATGCAGCCATGGCTCGAGCGCAATCCGACGCCAGCCGGCTTGTTGGTGCCGTGAATCAGGTAGCTCGGCCACTGCAGGTAGAACGCGTACTTGCCGAGCGGGTTGTCCGGCCCGGGGCCGATCACCGGATCGAGATCCTCGCCGTTGTCGTGGTGCTCCTTGAGCACCGACACCGGCACGCGCCAGGTGGGATCCTTCTGACGGCGCACGATCTTGGTGACCCCTTCGGGCGTGCGCCAGCCGACCTTGCCGATGCCGATCGGGTGAGTCAGCACCACCACGCGCTCGCCGGGCTTCACGCGCGGGAAGTAGTAGATGCGCATCGCGGCGATGTTGATCACGACGCCGGTGTAGGGCGCATTCGGCAGGATGAACTGCGTCGGCACGACGATCTCGTGCCCCTCGCCCGGCAGCCACGGATCCACCTTGGGATTGGCGCGCAGCATCTCCTCGTAACCGACGTTGAAGCGGCGGGCGAGGTCGGTGAGCGTGTCGTCCTTGCCGGCGGTGACGATCTGCACGACGCCGACGACGCTCTGGCCTGGCTCGAGCTCGAAGCGCTCGGTGGCTACCGGCAGCGGCAGGGACGGCTTCGCGGGCGGTGGCGGCGGCGCGGGCGGCCGCCCGGGAAGGTGCAGCTGGCCAAAGAGCGAGCAGGCGGTGAGGAGGCAGCAGCACGCGAGCGCCGCGAACGCCGCGCGCGACCGGACAATATTCATAACCGGACACTGGTCATAAAGAAGGGAATTATGACCGATGTGCAGGCGTCCCGATCGTCGCCAGGCTGCTAGAGCAGCACCGCCTGGTCGGGCAGTTGCTCGCCACCATGAGGCTTCCCCGGGAAGTGCCGCCCGAGGAGTGCGCCCACGCCCAGGATCCCGACGATCGAGCCCTCGCGAAAGCGCCCCTCGCGGTAGTGGTGCTCCATCTGGCGACACACCGTTGCCCACTCCGCCGGCGTGACGCGCGCGGCGATCCCCCGGTCGGCGATGATCTCGACGACGCGGTCCGCCACTGCCACGTAGATCAGCACGCCATTGTTTTCGGCGGTGTCCCACACCCCGAGCTGCCCGAACAGCTGCAGCGCGCGCTGGCGCGGCGCGAGATCGTGCCAGAGCTCGGGCAGGTCGAAGGCCGTCTCGACCACGAAGCGGATCTCACCCGCATGGCGCGCCTCGCATTCCCTGATGGCCTGCTCGATCGCAGCGCGTACCGGCGGGGAAAAGTGCCGCCGCGTGCTGAAGCGCGTGGTGGCGAGATGGCGGATGAGGCGCATGAGTTTCATGGGCTACCAGCTCCCGGAAGCGCCGCCGCCTGCGAAGCCGCCGCCTCCGCCGCTGAATCCCCCGCCACCGAAGCCGCCGCTTGAGCCCCCTCCCAGGCCGCCGCCAAATCCACCCCAGCCTCCGCCAAAGCCGCCGCTCGACCAGCCGCTGCCGCGCCCGAGACCCCCGAGCAGCGTGAAGAGGAAAGCGCCGATCGCGGCCAGCCCCGCGAGCGCGAGCGCGTAGCCCGCGATCCACGCCAGCAGGCCCGCTCCCGTGCCCGTCAGCACCGAGCCGAGCGTCCGCCCGAAAATCCCGCGCAGCACCACCGAGCCCGCGAACACGGCGAACAGCAGCGGCAGCAGCAGGCCCGAGCCGTGGCCGCGCCGGCCCGGCTGCCACGCACGCTCGGGCGGCTGCAGGGGCTCTCCCTGAATGAGCTTCATCATTTGCTCGAGCCCCGCATCGATACCGCCGTAGAAGTTCCCCTGGCGGAACGCGGGCTTCACGGTCTCGTCGAGGACGCGGTTGGAGAGCGCATCGGTCAGTACCCCCTCGAGTCCCCGCCCGACCTCGATGCGAACTTTATGGTCGTCCTTGGCGACCATGAGCAGCGCACCGTCATCGACCCCCTTGCGGCCGAGCTTCCACGCATCGACCACCCGGATGGAGTACTCCTCGATCGGCTCGGGTTGTGTCGTCGGGACGATGAGCACCGCGAGCTGCGCGCCCTTGGCGGACTCGAATGCGGCCAGCTTCTGCTCGAGCGCGGTCTGCTGCCCGGCGGTGAGCGTGCCGCTGAGGTCGGTGACGCGCGAGCTGAGCTTCGGCAGCGGTTGCAGATCCTGCGCGGCCGCGGCGAGGGCGAAGCCGAGGAGCAGCGGCAGCGCGACGCCCGCCCAGCGGCGGGCCGCAAGCGCGGAGCGGGTCACGGCGTCATTGTTTTGCGGGCTGGCCCGCCGCCGGCGCACTCGCCGCGGGGGCGGCCGGGGCCGTGGTGTCGAAGCTGACCGTCGGGGCCGTCGCGATCTGCTGCTCGTTGGCGACCGTGAAGTTGGGTTTCACCTGGAAGTCGAACATCTTGGCGGTGAGGTTCACCGGGAAAGAGCGCACGGTGACGTTGTACTGCTGCACCGCCTGGATGTAGCGGTTGCGCGCCACGGTGATGCGGTTTTCGGTGCCCTCGAGCTGCGACTGCAGGTCACGGAAATTCTGATCCGACTTGAGCTCCGGATAGCGCTCCACCACCACCATCAGGCGGCTCAGTGCCTGGGTGAGCTCGCCCTGCGCGGCCTGGTATTTCTGGAATTGCGCCGGATTGTTGAGCACCTCGGGCGTCACCTGGATCGAGTTCGCGCGGGCGCGTGCCTCGGTCACCCCGATCAGCACCTTCTGCTCCTGGGCGGCAAAGCCCTTCACGGTGTTGACGAGATTCGGAATGAGATCGGCCCGGCGCTGGTATTGGTTCACCACCTCGGACCAGGCGGCCTTCACGCTCTCGTCCTGCTGCTGCAGACTGTTGTAGCCGCACCCCGAAACGCCGAGCACCGCGGCCATAAGCAACGCGACCATCCACGCACGCATTGGATTCTCCTCGAAAGACGGGTCCCGGCCCGGGAGGTCCGGGGTGCGGATTGTCACATGGGGGCCGAAGCCGCGTCGATCAAGGGCAAAAAAAGACCCCGGGTTTTGAGGCCGGGGTCTGGAAGGGCGGACCTTCGATGAAGGGAAGGAAGTCCGCCAGGGGATTCAGTGCAATCGGGCCCAGTCGAGGATCCGGATCTCGTCCGTATCCAGATCGAAACTCTGTGCGAGGAGCGAGCGCAGCTCGCGGTTGGCGCGCCCCTGCGTAAGCGGCTCCCTAAGCTCGACCACGCCGCTCCACTCGTTGCCGGGGACGCTGCGCGCCTTGCCGGTGCCGGTTACAAAGTGCGTGTAGTACTTGGTAGCCACGGTTCAAAGGTTAGTAGCCTCGCGCGGCTGCCGTCCGTGAGATGTTCCACAGAACCCCCGATTTCTGTAAAAGGAGCTGCGACATAATTCACAGGAATTTCCCGCAATGGGACGGGTGCCCCCGCCGCAGGCCGCTGGCTCCAAATACATCACCCCGCAGGGGGCGCAGCGGCTGCGGGCAGAGCTCGATGAGCTGTGGCGCGGCGAGCGGCCGCGGGTCACTCAGGCGGTAGCCGCGGCCGCCGCCCAGGGAGATCGCTCGGAGAACGCCGAATACACCTACGGCAAGCGGCGGCTGCGCGAGATCGACCGGCGCGTGCGCTTTTTGCGGCGCCGGCTCGATCGTATGGTCGTGGTCCACCAGCCCCCGGCGGACCCCTCCCGCGTATTCTTCGGCGCCTGGGTGCTGCTCGAGGGCGAGGATGGCGGGCAGTCGCGCTACCGCATCGTCGGGCCCGACGAATTCGACATGGCGCCGGGCTACATCAGCATGGACTCGCCCCTAGGTCGCGCGCTGCTGCGCAAGGGCCTCGACGAGCAGGTCGTGGTCGAGACCCCGGGAGGCGCGCGCGCCTACGTGATCGTGTCGATCGAGTACCAGCGCTGAAGCGCAGGCGGCAAAAGCGCCGCAGGCGCCTCTTGCCCGATCTACCACAGCACCCGCACGTTCTTGAACTGCCAGGGGTCGCTCTTGTCGACGTCCTCGGGAAAGAGGCGCTCCCGCTCGTGCAGCGGCGTCCAGTCGGTATATTCCCCGGACACCGGTCCGAGGTACGGCATGCAGATCTCGAGATTGCGCCGGAAGTCCATCTCATCGGGCTCGACCAGTCCCTGGTTCGGATTCTCCATGGCCCAGATGACCCCCGAGAGCACTGCCACGGTGACCTGGAGGCTGGTCGCGTTGTTGTAAGGCACGAGCTTGCGCGCCTCGGTGATCGAGAGCTGCGAGCCATACCAGTAGGCGTTGCGGCGATGGCCGGCGAGCAGCACCCCGAGCTCGTCTATGCCAGCGGTGATGTCATCCATGAGGATGCGCTGGCGCTCCTGCTGCACGTAGTTGCGTCCGGCGAGCTCGTGCACCGACATGACCGCCTCGTCGCACGGGTGGTAGGCATAGTGCACCGTCGGGCGGTAGACCACCTGCGCCCCCTCGCGCACTGTGTAGTAGTCCGCGATCGAGATGGATTCGCCGTGAGTGATGCAGAAGCCGTGGAAGGGGCCCGCGCGCGGCGTCCAGGTGCGCACGCGCGTGCCGGCCCCGGGCTGCATGAGGTAGATCGCCGCGAGACAGCCGAAGTCCTGGCGCTTGCCGTCGCGCGGGAAGTTGCGCTCGTGCGTCCCCCAGCCCATCTCGCTCGGCTGCGAGCCTTCGCTCACGAATCCATCGATCGACCAGGTGTTGACGAATTCCCCCGGGAGCTTCGGTTTGTTGGAAACCTGCGTGTCGCGCTCGGCGATGTGGATCACCTTGACCCCGAGCCGGCGCGCGAGCTCGCCCCATTCGGCGCGCGTCGCGAGGCTGCCGGGATCGATCTGGGTGTCCTGCGCGATGTTGAGCAGCGCCTGCTTCACGAAGTGCGACACCAGCCCGGGATTGGCGCCGTGGGTGAGTACCGCGGTCGGCGCGCGCTCATTGCCCTGACGCAGCGCGAGGACCTCCTCGCGCAGCGCATAGTTGGTGCGGCGCGCGACCGGGACGGTCGGATCAGTGTAGCCGCCCGGCCAGGGCTCGAGGCAGGTGTCGATGTACATCGCGCCCTTTTCCCAGCACAGCTTGATGAGCGCGACGCTCGAGACCTCGACCGACACGTTGACGAGAAAATCGCCGCGTCCGAGCAGCGGGTTGAGCACCCGGCGGAAGTTCTCGCGCGTCAGGCGCTCCTGGATGAGCTTGATGCCGTACTTGGCGGCCTCCTCGTTCCCCTTGTCCTCCGCGGTCACGATGGTGATCCGCTCGGGCGCAATGCCGATGTGGCGCAGGATGAGCGGCAGGACGCCCTGGCCGACGCTGCCGAAGCCGATGATCAGGATCCTACCGGGGAATTCGACGTGAACTTTGTGCTCGTTGCTCATGATGCCTGACGTTTTGACTTGAGAGTGACGGCCACGTGGCGGCCGCCGGTACGGAGCGTATCAATCGGATCTGCGCGGCTCAATTCGCGCTGCCGTGACACGGACTTAAGCGCCACGCGGCGCCGCGCGGCGCGCTCATCTCCAATGAGGCGGGTAAGTGCGCTCGTAGCCGGGCAGCGCCGCCATGCGCGCCATCCAGCGGCCGAGCGCCGGGTAGTTGACTTCCACCGGCATGAAACGCGAGGACAGCGCGCGGGCCTCCGGCCGCTCGAGCGCGCGCTTCAGCAGCTGGATGCCGGGGAAGATCACCATGTCGACCGCGGAGCAGCCGTCCCCCACCACCCAGTCACCCTTCGACAGACGGCCTTCGATGGTGCGCGCCTCGCTCGCGACCGCGTGCATGGCGCTGGTGATCTCGTCGCCGGCGAGATCGCCCTCGCCGGAGAAGATCGCGCGGACGATCGCCCGCACCTGCGGCTCGATGTAGGCCTCGTACTCGCAGCTGACCCGCATGATGACGCCGGCTTCCTCGGGCGTACGGCCGAAGATCGGCGGCTGCGGGTACTTCAGGTCGAGGTAATAGAGGATCGCGAGCGACTCGAAGCACACATAGTCGCCGTCCTTGAGCACCGGCACCCGGCCGCGCGGATTCATGGCGAGCATCTGCGGCGACTTGTGTTCCTGCTTGGAGAACTGCAGCAGGTGGCTCGTGTAGGGGAGGCGCTTGTACTCGAGCGCCAGCAGCACCCGCCACGAGTAGGGACTACCGCTGCCCCAATAGACGTCGATTGCCATCGGTGCTCCCGGCGCAGGTGCTGCCGGGATTGTAACGACAAGTGCGCGGCGCCGAAAATGCGCCTTGAGAGGAGCATCGGGAGGCAAGCGCATGGCTGCGACATTGATCGGCACGGCTGAGCTGGCTGCACGGCTTGATGACCGGGACTGGGTGAGCATCGACTGCCGCTTCGAGCTCACACGTCCTGAGTGGGGCGAGCAGGCCTTTGCCGCCGGGCACATCCCCCATGCGCTCTACGCGCACCTCGATCGCGACCTGTCCGGGCCGCGCAGGGCGGGGAGCGGGCGCCACCCGCTGCCGGAGGTCGGCGCGCTCGCCGACACCTTCAGCCGCTTCGGAATCGATGAGAAGGTGCAGGTCGTCGCCTACGACCAGGGCCCGGGCACCTTCGCAGCGCGCCTCTGGTGGCTGCTGCGCTGGCTCGGGCACGCTCAGGTGGCGGTGCTCGACGGCGGCCTTGCGGCGTGGCAGCGCGCCGGATTGCCGCTCAGCAACGAGCGCCCGATGCGGCCAGCGCGCCGCTTTGCGGCGCGTCCGGCCGCCGAATGGGTGGTCACCACCGAGGCGATCGCCACGGCGCTCGCCGCAGGGAGCCTCGCGCGCGGCGAGCCGCTGCTGGTGGATGCACGCGGCGCCGATCGCTTCGCGGGTGAGAACGAGACCATCGACCCGGTCGCCGGGCACATACCCGGCGCGCACAGCCATCCCTTCGCCGGGAACCTGGACGCGCTCGGGCAGTTCCGCGCGCCCGAGGAGCTGCGCCGCGCGTGGACTGTCACCCTGCGCGGGCGGCCGCCGGCCGCCCTCGTCGCGATGTGCGGCTCGGGCGTCACCGCCTGCCACAATCTGCTCGCACTCGAAGTCGCGGGCTTGCCGGGCGCGAAGCTCTACGCCGGCTCGTGGAGCGAGTGGATTCGAGATCCGGCGCGCGCGGTGGCGCGCGGGCCCGACGTTGTGTGACACAGCACTCTCGCTGATCACACAATTTTGATATAACGCGCCCCGTGGCCGCCGATCCCAAGATCGCCCTCAACGGCAATCGCAAGTTCAATCCCGCGCAGCCCTGGCGGATCGAGGACTCCCTCGACCTCTACAACGTGGCCGCCTGGGGCAAGGGCTACTTCTCCATCAACGGCGCCGGTCACGTGGTGGTCCGTCCGGATACCACCGAGGAGCGCGAGATCGACCTCTACGAAGTGGTCGAGGGGCTGCAGGCGCGCGACCTGAGCACGCCGGTGGTGGTGCGCTTCTCGGACATCCTGGCGCACCGCCTGAAGCGCATGCACGATGCGTTCGCCTCGGCGATCACCGAGAACGACTACCGCAACCGCTACGCCGCGGTGTTCCCCATCAAGGTGAACCAGCAGCGCCTGGTCGTGGAGGAGGTCTACCGCTACGGGCGCGAGTATGGCTTCGGGCTCGAGGTGGGCTCGAAGCCGGAGCTCCTGGCCGTGATGGCCATGACCGAGAACGCCCCCGAGCGTCTCATCGTCTGCAACGGCTTCAAGGACGACAGCTACATCGAGGCGGTGACGCTCGCGACCAAGCTCGGCCGCACCATCATCCCGGTGGTCGAGAACTTCGAGGAGCTCGGGCTGATCCTGAAGCACGCCGCCGCCTACCGGGTGCGCCCGCGCATCGGCGTGCGCGTGAAGCTCTTCAGCGAAGGCTCGGGCCGCTGGAGCGCCTCGGCGGGCGAGCGGTCGAAGTTCGGCCTCTTCATTACCGAGATCCTCGAGATGTTCACCGTGCTCAAGCAGCACGACATGCTCGACTGTCTGCAGCTGGTGCACTGCCACCCGGGCAGCCAGCTGCAGGACATCCGCCGCGTCAAGGACGCCATCAACGAGCTGGCGCACGTGTACGCGGAGCTCAAGCTGATGGGCGCGGGGCTGCAGTACATCGACGTCGGCGGCGGCCTCGGCGTCGACTACGACGGCAGCGGCACCAACTTCGCCTCCTCGATGAACTACACGCTGAATGAGTACGCGAGCGATGTCGTCTATCGCATCGCGAGCGTGTGCAACGCCCGCGAGATCCCGCATCCGATGATCGTGAGCGAGTCGGGCCGGGCGGTGGCCGCCTACCACAGCGTGCTCATCTTCGATGCGCTCGGCTCCTCGGCGCTCGACAAGTTTCGCGTCACCGGCTACGAGGCCGAGGACTACAGCGGCGACGAGGAGCTGCCGCAGCCGGTGCAGGACCTGTTCGAGGCCTTCCGCGCCGTCAGCGAGCGGCGCCTGGTCGAGTGCTACCACGACGCGCTCACCGCGCGCGAGCAGGTGCTGCAGATGTTCAATCTGGGCCTGCTGTCGCTCGAGTTCCGCGGGCTCGCCGAGCGGCTCTACTGGGCCACCTGCGCCAAGATCCGCGACAGCTGCCGCAAGCTCGAGCGGCTGCCGGAAGAGCTCGACGACCTGGAGTCGATCCTCTCGGACACTTATTTCTGCAATTTCTCGGTATTCCAGTCGCTCCCTGACAGCTGGGCGATCGATCAGCTGTTCCCGATCCTGCCCATCCACCGGCTCGATGAGCGCCCGACGCGTACCGCGGTGCTCGCCGATATCACCTGCGACTCCGACGGCAAGATCGATCACTTCGTGTCGCTGCGCGACGTGAAGCGCACGCTGGAGCTGCACGAGCTGAAGAACGGCGAGAAGTACTACCTCGCGGCCTTCCTGGTCGGCGCCTACCAGGAGACCCTCGGCGACCTGCACAACCTCTTCGGCGACACCCACGTGGTGCACGTACGGCTGCACGACGAGGGCGGCTGGTGGATCGAGGAGATCGTCAAGGGCGACACCGCCAACAAGGTGCTCGAGTACATGGAGTACGACGTCGCCGAGCTCTATCCGGCGCTGGCGCGCGACTGCGAGCGCGCCATCCGCGACGGGCGCATGACGATCGCCGAGAGCCAGGCGCTCAAGCGCTTCTACGAGAGCGAGCTCGACGGCTACGCGTATCTCGAGCCCGCGGGTACCTGAAAGCCCGGAGCCGCTAACTGAGCAGCCGGCAAAAACGACCCTTTTTGCCGACGGCCGGCGGAGTGATGTCCGCCGAAATTGCCGAAGGTAATTTCGGCCAATTAACTACAGCAGCGCGAGCAGCGCGAGCGCGACGAACACGGCGGCGCCTATGCGGTGCATCAGCTTGACCGGAATCCTCTCGGCCACCACCTTGCCGAGCAGCACCGCGGGCACGTCGGCGATCAGCATGCCGAGCGTAGTACCCGCGACCACCGCCACCAGGGCGTGATACCTGGCAGCGAGCGCCAGCGTGGCGATCTGAGTCTTGTCGCCCATCTCGACCAGAAAGAACGTCACGACGGTGGTGCCGTACGCCCCGTAGCGCCCGGGGCGCTCGCCGCCCGCCGGCTCCTTGTCGGGAACCAACATCCATACCGCGGTCGCGACGAAGGACGCCACCAGCAGCCAGCGCAGCACCGCGGGCGCGAGCAGCGACGCGAGCAGTGTCCCAACCGCGCCCGCCAGCAGGTGGTTGACGAGCACCGCGGTCACGATGCCGGCGATCACCGGCAGCGGCGCGCGGAACCGCGCCGCCAGCAGCAGTGCCAGCAGCTGCGTCTTGTCGCCGAGCTCGGCGAGCGCGACCACGCCGGTGGATACGAGAAATGCTTCCATCTAACCTTCAGGTTTGCGTCCGGCAGGAGCCGGGAGTAGCATGCCACCGGCGTTCGTATCCGTCGTGGATGAGTGCGCTTTGTCCGAATGTGTTGACTTCATCTCCCGCCCCGCGCCTCTCATCCGTGCGCGAACGCAGGTGCAGGCCGCCGGCCCAAGCGCTGCGCATTGACTGAAACACTGCCGATCGTGTGCCTTGAAGCCTTGACCTGTTTGACTGTTCACGCGGTACATGCGACCGACGCGTGCGGCTCGCCGCTGTCCGCATTTTCATAGAGAGACTTTCCAGTGACGACGATTTATGTAGGCAATCTGCCCTTCAACGCAACTGAGCAGGACGTGAAAGCCTTGTTCGAGCGCCATGGCAAGGTGGAGTCTGTCAAGCTCATCAACGACCGCGAGACCGGCAAGCCGCGCGGCTTCGGTTTCGTCGACATGCCCCAGAACGAGGCGCAGGCCGCAATTGCGGCCCTCAACGGCTTCCAGATGAACGGCCGCCCGCTGCGCGTAAATGAAGCGCAGGAGCGTCCGCAGCGCCCGCGCCAGGGTGGCGGCCCCTTCCGTCGCTGACGGTCCGCGCCTGACGCTTAAGCTGAAAAGCCCCGCTCGCTGCGGGGTTTTTTTATTTGGCGGAAGCGGTGCTGAGGCGCGCCGCAAGCTGCACGGGACACCCATGATTCTCACCAACAACAACCAACGCTTTGGCCTCATCGCCTGCGCGCTGCTGATCAGCGCCTGTACCGCCTACAGCACCCGCCAGACGACCTCGCAGGCGCTCGACCGCATCCTCGCCGGCGACCAGCGCTCGGAGGAGAACCGCGCGCGCGATCGTTACCGCCACCCGAAAGCGACGCTGCTGTTCTTCGGCATCCGGCCGGAGATGACCGTGCTCGAGGTGTGGCCGGAGCCGGGCTGGTATACGGAGGTGCTGGCGCCGCTGCTTCAGGACAAGGGCAGGTACTACGCCGCAGTGATCGCGCCGGATCCGAAGAGTGAGTACATCACGCGCCGGCTGGATGACTTCAAGACGAAGCTCGCCGCGCGCCCCGAGCTCTACGGCCGCGTGACGATGGTCACCTTCCCGCTCGATGGCTCGGACATGGTTCCGCCCGGGACGCTCGACATGGTGCTCACCTTCCGCAACATCCATAACTGGATGGCGCGCGATCAGGGGGGCCAGGCCTTTGCCACCATGTACCGGGCGCTCAAGCCCGGCGGCGTGCTCGGCGTGGTCGAGCATCGCGGCAATCCCGCCGTGCCCCAGGATCCCAAGGCGAAGAGCGGCTACGTGAACGAGGACTACGCGATCAAGCTGATCGAGGCACAGGGCTTCCGGCTGGAGGCGCAGTCGCAGGTGAATGCCAACCCGAAGGACGCCAAGGATTACGAGCAGGGTGTGTGGACGCTGCCGCCCACTTACCGCCTGGGCAACAAGGACCGCGACAAGTACGCGGCCATCGGCGAGAGCGACCGCTTCACGCTCAAATTCGTCAAGCCGTCAAAGTAGCCGTCGTCGCTACCACATATCCCGTAAGCGCGCGCCGACGTCGACCGTGACCTGCTCGCCGGTGCGCTGCAGAGCGTCCCCGGCGCCGAGCGAGCCCTGGAAGGTCACGGCGTCGAGCGTCTTCAGCACCTTCTCCGTCATGAAGCGGCTGCGGCCGCCGTAGACGTGCGCGTCCCCCTGGCGCGGCTGCTGGGTGAGATGGAACTTGAGCGGCATGAGGAGCAGCAGGTCGTTCTGCGCGCGCGTCATGGCAACGTACAGCAGCCGCCGCTCCTCCTCGATCAGCTCGGGTTTGCCGGTGGCGAACTCGGAGGGGAAGCTTCCGTCCACCACGTTGAGCACGTAGACCGTGTCCCACTCCATGCCCTTGGCCGAGTGGATGGTCGACAGCACGAGAAAATCCTCTTCGAGCGTCGGCTGGCCGGCGAGATCACTGGTCGCGTGCGGCGGATCGAGCGTGAGCTCGGTGACGAAACGCTCGCGCGAGGGGTACTGTGCGGAGAGATGCTCGAGCTGATCGAGGTCGCCGAGCCGCGTATGGAAGTGCTGGTAGATGCGCTCGAAGTGCTTCTGGTACCACTCGCGCACCTGGTGCACCTGGCCGAGCCACTGCAGCTGCGGATCCGAGAGTGCCAGCATCAGCTCGATGAGCCGCCGCCAGTCCATCTCGTGGGTCTGCGGTGGCTTGAAGGTCTTGAGCGACTCGAAGGAATGCCCGGCGGCTTCCAGGTGCTCGATCGCCGCGCTCGCATTGACCGGGCCCATGCCCGGCAGCAGCTGCAGCACGCGGAAGGCGGCCAGGGTATTGCGCGGGTTCTCCGCCCAACGCAGCACCGACAGCAGGTCCTTGACGTGCGCCGCCTCGAGGAACTTCAGCCCCCCGTACTTGACGAAGGGGATCTTGCGCTTGGTGAGCTCGACTTCGAGCACGTCGCTGTGACTGGCGCTGCGAAATAGCACGGCCTGGCGCCTGAGGGGCACGTTCGCCTCGCGCCGCCGCAGCACCTCGTTGCAGATGTACTCGGCCTGGGTCTGCAGCTCATCCACCGTGACCGCGCGCGGCCGCGTGCCCTGGCCGCGGATCGACAGCAGGTACTTGCGCTGCTGGCGCGGCGCTTCGGCCATCACCGCGTTGGCGACGTCGAGCACCTGCTGGGTCGAGCGATAGTTCTGCGCCAGCGTCACCACCTCGGCGCGTGACTGGAAGCGCGCGGCGAACCCGAGGATGTTCTCCACGGCGGCGGCGCGGAACGAGTAGATCGCCTGCGCGTCATCGCCCACCACCGTGAGCCCGCTGCCATCGGGCTTCATGGCATGCAGGATCTCGGCCTGCAGCCGGTTGGTGTCCTGGTACTCATCCACCAGCACGTGGTCGAAGTGCGCGCCGATGTGCTGCGCGAGCCGCGGCTCGGCCATCATCCCGTGCCAGTAGAGCAGCAGATCGTCGTAGTCGAGCAAATGGGCGTGCTGCTTCTGCTCGACATAGGCACGGAACAGCGCCGTGAGCTCCGCCTCCCACTGGGCGCACCACGGGTAGTGTTGCTCGAGGGTGTCCTTGAGCGCGCCGCGGGTATTGACCCGATTGGAGTAGATCTGGAGACACGTGTCCTTGCGCGGGAAGCGCTGGTCGCGGGCCGCCAGCCCGAGCTCCGCGCGCACGCTGTCCATGAGATCCGACGCATCGCCGCGATCGATCACGCTGAAGTGCGGGTCGAGTTGCAGATGCCCGGCGTAGTGGCGCAGCAGACGGTTGCCGATGGAGTGGAAGGTGCCCGCCCAGCCGAGGCGCTGCGAGATAGTGGCACTCACGCCGCCCATCGACTCGTTGAGGGCCTTCTTTGTGATCTCGTGCGCGCGGCGGCGCATTTCCTGGGCCGCACGGCGCGTGAAAGTCAACATCAGGACGCGCGCCGGGTCGACGCCGTGGATCACCAGGTGCGCCACCCGGTACGCGAGCGTGTCGGTCTTGCCGGTGCCGGCGCCGGCGAGGACCAGCAGCGGCCCCGACGCGAAGCCCTTGTCCGCAAGAGGCTCGCCGTAGGTCACCGCCTTGCGCTGTGCCGCGTTGAGCTTCTCCAGGTGCGCAGTGGTGGGCATGAGCGCGCCGACTATACCCGCCGCCAACAGACGCTGGCGACCGGGTTACGATGTACCGCATGGAACCCGCCAGCCAGACCGAGCAATTCAACGGGCGCGTCATCCGCGTGACCACCGATCAGGTGGTGCTCCCCAACGGGCATCGCGCCGAACTCGAGGTCGTGCACCACCCGGGCGGCGCCGCCGCGGTGGCCGTGGACGCCGAGCGGCGCGTGTGCCTGCTGCGCCAGTATCGCTACGTGGCGGGAGGCTGGCTGTGGGAGCTGCCGGCGGGCAAGCTCGAGCCGCGCGAGCCGCCGCTCCATACCGCGCAGCGCGAGCTCGCCGAGGAAGCCGGCGTCAGCGCGGACCGCTGGCGCGGACTCGGCACCTGCCTGTCCTCGCCCGGGGTGTTCACCGAGGTGCTGCACCTGTTCCTCGCGACCGGGATCGTTCCCGCCGCCTTGGCGCACGAGCGCGCCGAGGTGATCGAAATTCACTGGTTACCCTTTGATACGGCCTGCGACTGGGCGCTCGCCGGCACCATTACCGACGCTAAAACCGTCATCGGACTGCTGCGCGCGCGCTTTGCCATAACGAACACACCTGTCGCCGATTGATCCGTGACGCAGGTCGCGGAATGCCGGCCGAGTACGGGGCTACGCTTCGAAACGTGAAGCGCATCGTGCGCCTAGCAACATAATTCTGTGGCCGATCCAACTCACAAGAAACCGATCGAGGAGGCCTCCGGTGCAGCAACCGAGACCGAGCGCCGGCGGATCGGTCTGGTCGTTCACGATGACCGCGGCCAGGCGTCAGTCGAGTGGCACGACGCACCCTCCGACTACGAGCGCCCGGTGCTGGAGATCCTCGGCAACCCCGAGCTCACACTGAAGTCCGACGACGTGAGCTACGACCCGTACGCGCGTCACACGGCCGCGCCCAAAGCGAATCCCGGCAACACCACGCGCACCAACCTGCGCAAGCTCTCCGAGTGGATCAAGATGAAGCGAGAGCTCGAGGAGCGCAAGCTCCGCGGCGACCTCGCCGACGACGCCGACGACGACGCCGACGCGGACTGAAGAGCCACTCCGCACCCGCTGCGGCCGCGTAATGCGCAGCCGCCCCTTCTCACGAAGTCCGTTCGATATGCGCGCGCTTGCGCGCGTTGCTGAGCCGGTAGAAGCGGCGCAGCTCCGCGAGTACCTCGCGCTCGCCGTAGGCCGCATTCCCGAGGCGCTGCTCGAGCCGGCGGCAGAAGCGCGCGGCGTAGCGATTGGCCTCGCCGTACAGGCGCCGCCGCTCTGCGGCGAGCCGCGGATCGATGCGAGTGCGCTCGAACAGCACCCGGCGCAGCTCCGCCGGGAAATGTCCCGGGTACTGCCGCCGCATGAGCCAGTAGCTCGCCACGTACTTGTCGACCTCGGCCTGCATCTCGAGCTCCAGCAGCGACACCGGCTTGTCGTGTCCGGCGTTCCAGGCGAGGTACAGGAAGTGGCTCACGCCCTCGAGCGCGGTCCACCAGTCGGCGACGTTTCCGCCGTTGAGCTCGATGAGCGGATCGGTGCGCGTGAGCCGCTCGAGCAATGCCGGATCGAGATAGAGCGACAGAGCCACCTCGGCGCCGTCGGCGCTCTGCGCGACGATCAGCTCCTCGTCGGCGAGGCCGCCGTGCGGCGCGTGCGGCAGGCGCCCGCGATCGGTCACGAGGAAATCATAGACGTCGTAGGCGACGCGGACATCGTAGATGCCGCCGATGAGCTCCTGCAGGCGCGACAGCAGCATGCGCTTCAATGCGCCAGGGAGTTGCCAGCGCCGGAGCGCGTCGGCTTGACCCCGAGCCGCTCGAGGATCGAATAGCAGCGCGCGCTGCCGGTTTTCAGCCACAGCTCGTACAACCTGAGGATGTCCCGGTCGGTGTGACGGTAGGAGGTCTCGCTGATGTCGTTGAGGGCGTCCACCAGCGGCTGGAATTTCGCCGACAGCTCGGCGAACACGGCTCCCAGCACCCGCCCGCGGCCGCGCGCGATCGACTGCGCCAGCGCGCCGTAGGCGCCCCCGCCCATGGCGATGTGATAGTCGATGTCGATGAGGCGCGCGGCGAACCCGCGCGCGAAGAATCCCGCGACGAACAATGACACGTCGCCGAGGCGCTGCAACGCGCGGTTGCGTTCCGCGGCGGTCGGCGCCTCGAGCGCCTCGCTCAACATGGTCACGAGGGGCTTCACTCGCACGCACCCAGGCGGCCCCTCGTAGAGCGCTTCCGAGCGCGAAAACAGGGTTAGGAGATTGACTACGTAATGCTCGGTCTGATCGTCGACCGCGACATGCTGGCGCGCCAGGGCCCCTTGCAGGCTGTCCTTGAAGTACTCCTGCAGGTTCGCCACCGGCACGACTCGCTCGGCATCGGCACCCATGGTCCGCCACCTCCTACGCGTCTGTCACGTCTCTGTAACGGCCCGTTCAAAGACTCTCTCTAAGGCACGCTCCGATACTGTGACGTGCTCCGCTGAACGCGAGCTAAACTGGGTACACAAAACTGGCAGCGCGCCCGCGAGAGTGCTAACTGCCGCGCCGGGGACAGCCGTGCAGACGAGTTCGTTAACTGGTTCACAGGCAACATTGCTCGGCCTGTCCGGCTACCACTGGCTGGTCATCGCGGCCGGCTGGGCCGGCTGGGGCTTCGATGTCTACGACGCCGTGCTGTTCAACTTCGTGGCGCGCAACTGCATTCCGACACTGCTGCACCTCACGCCCGACTCGCCGGAGGCCAAGGCGGCCGTCGCCTTCTGGACCGGCGCGATCACCTCCACGCTGTTGGTGAGCTGGGCGCTCGGCGGGATCCTCTTTGGCTGGGTGGCGGACCGCATTGGACGCAAGCGCGCCCTGTTCGCCACGATCACCATCTATGCGCTCGGCACGGGCCTGTGCGCGCTCTCGACCAGCCTCGGGCAGCTGATCCTGTGCCGCGCCTTCGCCGGACTCGGTATCGGCGGCGAGTGGGGCATCGGAGCTGCGTTGGTCGCGGAGGCGGTGCCGGAGAATCGGCGGGTCGAGGCCGGGGTCATCATGCAGACCGGCTCCCCGCTCGGCGTGGTGCTGGCCGGCATCGTCAACTACCAGATCACCGGCGTGTGGCTCGCGGGTCACCCGCAGAGCGCCTGGCGCTACGTGTTTCTCGCGGGCTTCCTGCCGGTGCTGCTCGCGATCGCCGTGCGGGTGTTCCTGCGCGAGAGTGCGCGCTGGGAGGCGAGCCGCGCGAGTGCGCCGCCGTCCTCCCCGCGCGAGCTGTTCGCGCCTTCGATGCGGGCGGCCACGCTCGGGGGTTTGTTCGTCGCCGCCGTGGCGATCCTCACCTGGTGGGGCTGCAACGCGTTCGTTCCCCTCCTCGGCAGCGGCCTCTCGGCAGCCGAGGCGCAGCGCCTCGGTCTCGGCGCGGCCGAGGCGCAGGCACTCGCCGCTGCCTGGCAGGCACATGCCTCCAACGCCTTCAATCTCGGCGGCCTCGCCGGCGCCTTCGCCGCCGTACCGCTGGCGCGCTTGCTCGGCCGCCGAGTGATGTTCATGAGCTACTTCCTGTTCTCGGCGCTCGCGTTGTTCGCCACTTTCGGGCTCGAGCTCGCGCCGCAGACGCGCATCGCCCTGCTGTTCGTGGTCGGCACCGGCGTCTATGGAGTCTTCGGCGGCTTCACCTTCTACCTCCCCGAGCTGTTCCCCGCGCGGCTGCGCGCCACCGGCGCGGGCTTCTGTTACAACACCGGGCGCGTGCTTGCCTCGTTCGGTCCGCTGGTGGTTGGTTGGGTCTCCGCCGCCGCCGGCGGCTCGAGCGCCGCCCTCATGCAGGTGCTGTTCTGGCTGGGACTCGTGCCGCTCACCGCCGCGCTCGTCTCGCGGTTCGTGGTGGTGGAAACACGCGGCCGGACACTGCCGGCCTGAGATTGGTGCGCGCGCCTCAGGTGCCGAGGAGCGCGGCGAGCTCACTGCAATCCCTGACGCTCAGGTCCGCGGGCGCGAGCTCCCCGGGCCAGCGGGTTGCGCGCCGGTTCATCCACGCGCTGCGGCAGCCGGCGGCGCGCGCCGCCGCGACGTCGAGCCAGGGATCGTCCCCGACATAGAGGATATCCGGCGTCTTGAGCCGAAGCTCGCGCGCCAGGCGCTCGAAGCAGCGCCGGTCGGGCTTGCCAGCGCCGATCTGGCCGGCGTTGAGCGATACGGCAAACGTGGCGCCGAGCCCGATACGCTCGAGGTTGGCGTTGCCGTTGCTGAGAGAGGCAAGCGTGAAGACGCGCTTGAGACGCGCGAGCCCCGGGCGCACGTCGGGCAGGATCTCCACCTCGCAGCGCGCCGCGAGGAACACCTCGAAGGCGCGCGCGGCGATGTCTTCCCCGTAGCCGCACTCACGCGCGTGGCGCTCGAGCCCGGTGAGACGCAGGTAGGTGACGTCGTGAGCGTTGTGCGGCTCCTGGCGCGCCAGCTCCGCGCGCGCCGCACGCATGTCCTCGAGCGATACCTGCTCGGGGATGCGCGGGCAGTGCTCGTGCAGCCACTCGAGCAGGCGCGCCTCGGCACGGGCCAGCACCGGCTCGACATCCCACAGTGTATTATCGAGATCAAAAGCGACGGCGCGCACGTCGTTCAGCACCGGTAAAGGTTACCACTTAAGTGGCGCAGCTCACTCTCGCCATCGGCAACAAGAACTACTCCACGTGGTCGCTGCGCGCCTGGATCGCGCTCAAGCACCTCGGCGTGGACTTCGACGAAGTCGTCATCCCGCTCGATCAGGCGGGCACGCGCGAGCAGATCGACCGCTACGGGCCGAGCGGCCATGTGCCGGTGCTGCGCGCGGGCGAGCTCACCGTGTGGGACTCGCTTGCGATCTGCGAGTACGCGGCCGAGCTCACCGGTCGGGGCTGGCCGCGCTCGAGCGAGGCACGCGCCCTGGCACGCTCGGTCGCGGCCGAGATGCATTCGGGGTTTGCGAGCCTGCGCTCGCTGTGGCCGATGAACGCGCGCGCCCGCAACCGCCGCACGGCCATGACCGCGGCTCTCGCGGCCGACGTCGAGCGCATCGATGAGATCTGGAACGACTGCCGGCATCGCTTCGGCGCCGGCGGACCGTGGCTGTTCGGCGCTGAATACACCATCGCCGATGCGATGTACGCCCCGGTCGTGCTGCGTTTCAACACTTACGCCGCGCGCGTCTCCGACAGCGCGCGCTGGTACATGGCGACCGTGCTCGAGGACGGCGCGATGCAGGAGTGGCTGCTGGCAGCGCGCGCCGAGCCCTGGACCGTCGCCGCCGACGAGGTCGGCTGAAAGACACTCGCATGCGTCCCCACTTGTCTCCCGCCGCGCTGCTCGTGTGCCTGCTCGCCGCGAGCTCTGTGCCGCTCGCCCGCGCCGCGCCGAGCGCGCCGTTCACGGTGGAGGACCTGGTGATCCTGAAGCGCGTGAGCGACCCCCAGCTCTCGCCGGACGGCCGCCGCGTCGCCTACGTGCAGCGCGAAACGGATCTGGAAGCCAACAAGGGCCGCACCAGCCTCTGGCTGCTCGATCTCGTACATCCGGGCGCGCCGCTGCGCCTCACCGACGGTAAGGTCAACGACTCGAGCCCGCGCTGGGCGAGCGACTCGCGCTCGCTCTATTTCCTCTCCGAGCGCAGCGGCAGCTCGCAGGTGTGGCGGTTGTCGCTCGCCTCAGGCGAGGCGCGCCGCATCAGCGACTATCCGCTCGATGTCGGCTCGCTCAAGCTGTCGCCGCACGGGGATGCGCTCGCGCTTTCGATGGCCGTGTTCCCGGACTGCGCCGATCTCGCCTGCACCCGCGCCCGGCTGAACGCTCGCGAGAAAGACAAGGCGACCGGCCGCACCTACGATCGGTTGTTCGTGCGCCATTGGGACACCTGGAGCGATGGCACGCGGTCGCACTTGTTCAGCGCGCGGCTCGGGCCCGATGGGGCGGCCGGCGTCCCCGTCGACGTCTCGAAGGGGTTCGATGCCGACATTCCCGGCAAGCCCTTCGGCGGCGATGAGGACTACGCCTTCAGTCCCGACGGGGCGACGCTGGTGTTCTCCGCGCGCATCGCGGGACGCACCGAGCCGTGGTCGACCAACTTCGACCTCTACCAGGTGCCCGCCGACGGCACGGCGGCCCCGGTCAATCTCACCGCGGCCAATCACGCCTGGGACGCGCAGCCGGTCTTCCTCCCGAACGGCGATCTCGCCTGGCTCGCGCAGGACCGGCCCGGGTTCGAGTCCGACCGCTTCCACGTCATGTTGCGCAGCGTGCGCACCGGCGCGGTGCGGGCGCTGACCGCGTCCTGGGACCGCTCGGTCGGGCGCCTCGGCGCGATGCCCGACGGGCAGCATCTGCTCGCCGCGGTCGATGACCTTGGCCAGCACGCGCTCTATTCGATCGACGTAAAGACCGGCACGCCGGTCAAGCTGGTCGGTAGCGGCGAGGTGGGCGACTACTCCGCGGGCCGCGCTGCGATCGTCTTCAGCTTAGGAAGCCTCGCAGGCCCCGCCGACCTCTACACCACCCCGGTCCGCGGCGGCGCCGCCACGCGCCTCACCGATGTGAATCACGAGCTGCTCGCCGCGCGGCGCTTGAGCGAGTACCAGCAGTTCGACTTCAAGGGCTGGAACGACGAGACCGTGCACGGCTACGCGGTGAAGCCCTACGGCTTCGAGCCCGGCAAGCGCTTCCCGGTGGCGTTCATCGTGCACGGCGGCCCCCAGGGCAGCATGGGCAACGAATGGCACTACCGCTGGAACATGCAGGTGTTTGCCGGCCACGGCTACGGCGTGGTGGGCGTGGATTTCCATGGCTCCACCGGCTACGGGCAGGCGTTCACCGATTCGATCAGCCGCGACTGGGGCGGCAAGCCCCTCGTCGATCTGCAAAAAGGGCTCGCCGCGGCGCTCGCGCGTTATCCGTGGCTCGACGGCGAGCGCGTGTGCGCGCTCGGCGCCTCCTACGGCGGCTTCATGATGAACTGGATCGAGGGCAACTGGCCCGACCGCTTCCGCTGCATCGTGAGCCACGACGGCATCCTCGACCAGCGCATGATGTACTACTCCACCGAGGAGCTGTGGTTCCCGGAGTGGGAGATGGCCGGCACCTACTACGACGCCCCGCAGCTCTACGAGAATTTCAACCCCGTCAACTTCGTCACCAGGTGGCGCACGCCGATGCTCGTCATCCACGGCGAGCAGGACTTCCGCATCCCCTACTCGCAGGGGCTCGGAGTGTTCACCGCACTACAGCGGCGCGGGATCGAGAGCCGGCTGCTCGTGTTCCCGAACGAGAACCATTGGGTGCTGAAGCCCGCCGACAGCATCCAGTGGCACCACGCGGTGTTCGACTGGTTGGACCAACACTTGATGAACTAAAGGGCGCTGGCTGGACGTACGCGCGCCTTCAGAGCCTCGGTTGGGAAGGCATTTCCCGGGGCGTGAAAAACAGGGACGTTTTTCCCGCAGCCCCCAGGGAAGGGTTCACGGCGGCCCGGGAAATGGCTTCCCAAGCGAGGCTCCCAATTTGGGTGAGCCCGGCTAGCGTCCCTTGCGGACGAACTTGTAATCCCCGACCGTCAAGGCGCCCTTCACCAGCTCCATCTGCGGGCTCGCGCCCGGAGCGCCGCCGTCGGGACAGATCTTGGGATCGTGAGCCCCGGCGAAGCCGTCGCCCTGCTTCTTCCAAAGCAGCTGACAACCCTCGGCCTGCACATCCTCGCTGGTCACCGCCGTGAAGAGGTCCTTGCTCTGGTAGCCGTCGCGCCAGCGCACCGGATCGACGAACTCGTAGAGCGTCTCGACCGGGCCGCGTTTCTCATCGAGCTGGAAGCTGTACATTTTCTGGCTGAGGACCCGGCGCGGGTCGTCGGCGGCGGATTCCTGCGCGTAGTACACGTAGTGGCCGAGGCGCGGCGTATAGACATGGATGATGACCAGCGCCACGGCCTCGTGCGCCGGGTGCGTGCCGCTGCGCGCGTCCGCTTCGGCCTGCGCAGCGTTGTCGTAGCGGCCCGGCAGCATGGTGAGCATCAGCGTGAGGTCGGTTTCGCTGAACTTCGGCTGACTGGCGCAGGCGCCCAGCATCAGCGCGGCGCCACAGGCGAGCGTGGCAATCCGTGCGCCTCGGGCCCTGACGCCCTCAGCCATATGTGGCCCGCCACTGCGCGCGGTACTTGAGGCCGAGGTCCATGAGGCGCTCGAGCAGCTCGCCGTACGGGGTGCCGGCGGCGCGCGCCGACTCGGCGAAATCCTCCGCGGCCTCGAGATTGGGATTGGCGTTGGCCTCGAGCACGTACACCTGACCCTGCGTGTTGACGCGGAAATCCATGCGAGCATAGCCCGACAGGCCGAGCGTCCGATAGATGCGCCGCGACAGCCGGTCGAGCGCGGCAAGCACCGCCGGCGGGAGCTCCTTGGCGGCGTGCGTCGTGATGCCGTACTTCGCCTGGTAGCGCTTGTCCCATTTCACCTTGCGCGTGGCGATGGCGGCGAGGGAGTCCGGCATCGAGCCGAACGCCATTTCCCACACCGGCAGCCGCGTGAGGCGCTCGTTGCCCATCACCCCGACGTACAACTCGCGGCCTTCGATGTATTCCTCGACCAGGGCGTCGGACTTGATCTGCTCGTGCACGAAGGCGATGCGCTCCTTGAGCCGCGCCGCGTCCTCCACCACCGAGGCCTGGGCGATGCCGAGCGAGGCGTCCTCGACCGTGGACTTCACGAACAGCGGAAAACGGAGCTTGCGTGGCAGCTGGACGCGCGCGCCGCGGCGAAACACCGCGAACTGCGGCGTGGCGATGCGGTGGAAGGCGAGCAGCTGCTTGGCGAGCGTCTTATCGCGCGACAGCAGGAGCCCGCGCGGGTTGCAACCGGTGTAGGGCTGGCGCATGAGCTCGAGAAATGCCACCACGTGCTGGTCGTAGGTGACGATGCCGTCGAATTCCTCGAGCAGGTTGAAGACGATGTCCGGCTCCCAGTCGGCGATCGCGCTGCGCAGCTCCGAGAGGCTGTCGAGGACGCCCACGCAGCGCACGTCGTGGCCGAGCTTGCGCAGCGTCGAGGTGACGTCGTACTCGGTACGCCACTCCTCGATTTCCTTGTCGCTGTGACCTTCGAGGCTTTCCGGCGGCACCAGGCTCGCGTGCACCACGACGAGCGTGCGCAGCCGCCTCATAAGGGCAGGTGCGGAGTCTCGCCCTGGGAATAGAGTCCGGTGAGCCGCTCGAGCATCCAGCGCGAGTAGCGCAGTGCGTCGCGGCGGTTGCCGCACACGTAGAGCGCGAGATGCTCGCTGCGATCGATCAGCATTCGCAGGATCTGCTCGACGCTATAGCGCTCGACCTTGAGCGCGCGCGCTACCGCGGCCGTGAGGCGCCGCGCGTCCGCGCGCAACAGTGTCGCCGCGCGCGGCGAGTTGCGCCGGGCACGCTCGTGGCTGAAAGCGCGCTGCAGCAGCTCGTCGGCCAATCCGCGGCGGATCAGACGATTGTGCTTGAGCTTGCGGCGGTAGTGCTGCTCCAGCGTGCCGGTGTTGAGATCGAGCGGCTCGATGCGGGTGCGATTGCGTACCTGCGGACGATGGCTACGCACGCTCGCGATGAGCTCATCCACGGCCTTGAGCTTGTGCATCGCCGGCCAGCCGGCGTAGCTCTTGCGCCAGCCCGACTTGGGCGTGAGCCACACCGCGAAAGTCTCGGCGAAATCCTCGGTGGGATGGGCCTGTGCGTACCACTCCTCGAGATGATGCACGTAGCGTCGGCTGCCGGCGCGCGCGCGGTAGCGGGCCGGATAGGGGAGCGAAGCGCGGCCGAACACTTCGCGCCAGCGCTTGCGCCGGCGCAGGCGATAGGCGTTGTCGAGCGCGTGTCCGGCCTCGTGGCGGAGGATCCGCATCAGGAGGCGCGAGTTTCCGCCCTCGGCCTCGCGCATGATGCGCCGCTCGAGCCGTTCGAGCCTTGGGTGCGCGAGGTAGAAGGGCACGGCGAACCCCGGCACACCGTCCGGGGAGAACCACTCCTCGGAAAGCCACACGTGCGGGCGCAGCGGGAGTCCCCGCCGCTCGAGATCGGAATAGAGCCGCCGCACGTGCGCGGCCAGCGGCGAGCGCCCGATCGAGAGCCGCAAATCGCAGAACCGAAGTTTCAGCAGCTCCTCGTCCGACAGGCGTGCCCACGGCCGCGCCGGTCCGCGTGCCGGGCCTCGGCGGCCGGGACTTGAGCGCGCGGCAGGTGAACGGCGGCCGGCGGCGTGTGTCGGGGACATACGTGCGAGCGCGAATTTTCTTGGAGCAGGCGGCGAAGCGCGCAGCTTAGCCGAAGCACGCGGGCGCTGTCTTCAGCCCTGTCGCGCCGAAAATGCTCAGCCGGCCAGGTCGACCAGGGCGTGCGTCAGCAGCCGATCGGCGCAGCTTTCGATCAACTGCTGTTTCATCAGGCTGTTGCGCCACAAAGTGGGGATGGCGCCTGCAGTGTAATGGGCCCCGGCGAGCGCACCGGCGACCGAGGCGATGACGTCGGAGTTGCCGCCGAGATTGGCCGCCGTCAGCACCGCGTCGCGGAAATTGCGGGTGCGCCCGAAGGCTTCGAAGGCCGCGTCGAGCGCCTCCGGGGCGGTCGCGCCGGCTCCGGCAGGGGGCGCGCCGGCTCTGGCGGCGGCTGCGCCGGCGTTGGGCGGCGCCTTAGGGAGCAGCGCCACGATGGCGCCGCGCGGCTGACCCGAGAGCGCCGCGTGCAGGGCGAGCGCGAGCGTGCGGCAGGCGGCGAGCACCGCCGGCGCTTGGCATGTGGTGCGCGCCGCGTCCGCGGCCCGCTCCTGCGCTCGCGGCCCGTCCGCGAAGAAGTACATGACCGCCGCGGCCACGCGCGACAGCGGCTCAGGATCGAGCGCCTCCGGATCGTGCGACCCCGAGAAAACCTGACGCCGCCATTGCGCCCGCGCGAGCGCCCGCGCCGTGCCCGCCGTAATCCCCAGGCACTGTCCGGTGGCGGATAGGTAACCCTGCTGCTGCCAGCGCATATAGCGCTCGACCTGGTCGCGCGCGTCGAAACCGTTGCGCTCGAGGAGACTCTCGGCGAGGCACAGCGTCATCGCGGTGTCGTCGCTCCAGCCCCCGCGCGGCAGGTCGAAGGGTCCCCCGCCGAGGAGGTCTCCCACCGCAATGAAGCGCCCCGGCCGCCGGAACTGGGTTGCCGCTGCGACCGCATCCCCCACGGCAAGGCCGAGCAGCGCGCCGAGAAAGCGTCCGCGCAGGCCGCGCGCCGCCTCGAGCGCCGCCGGGTCGAGCAGCGGGTCGGCCTGCGCGGCAACCTGCGGCGTCCAGCCGCGCACATACTCGACCTGGGCGGCCGTTTCCGGGACCGACGGCCACTGCGCCGAGCGGGCGCAGTACTGCCAGAGGCGGTTCAGCTCGGTCAGCGCGGCCGCTCCGGTGAGGCCCCGTTCGATGAGCAGGCACCCGGCCACCATACCGGTACGGCCGATTCCCGCCCGGCAGTGCAGGTAGACGGCGCGCTGCGAATCAAGCGCCGCGCGCAGGCACTCGAGGATCTCGGCCATCTGCCCCCGCTCCTCGGGCAGGCCATGGTCGGGGATCGGCTTGCGCAGGTAGCCGACGCCCGCCGGCAGCTCCGCCTGGTACGGCGCCAGCTCCCCGGATTGGGTCAGATCGATGAAGGAGCCGATGCCCGCATCAAGGAGTCGCTTCACGCGCTCGCGCGTCGCCTCGGGGCTCGCTCCGGCGGGGTACTCGCCGGCGAGGAGTCTCCCGGGCAGCACCCAGTAACTGTTCGCGAGCGGCGGCTGCGCACTCGCGGAGAGCGGGGAGGCTTCGCTCGGAGACACCCGCACCTCAGGCGCGCGCGGGCGCGGCAGCGAGCGCGTCCTCGAGCCGGCGTTCCTCGCGCTCGCTCATCGGCGCTACGCGCTTAAAGTCGAGAGCGGCGAAATCGAAGCGGCGCGGGTCGGCGAGATGCTCGAGCTCGACGTTGCGCAGCGCCCGGAAGATCGTCTCGGTGCGCCCCGGGAACTGCCGCTCCCAGTCGGCGAGCATCTTCTTCACGGCGAAGCGCTGCAGGTTCTCCTGCGAGCCGCACAGCTTGCAGGGAATGAGCGGGAAAGCGCGGCCGCGCGCGTAGCGCGCGATGTCACGCTCGGCGAGGTAGGCCAGCGGGCGGATGACGACGTGGCGCCCGTCGTCGGACAGGAGTTTCGGCGCCATCGCCTTGAGGCGCCCGCCGAAGAACAGATTCAGGAACAGCGTCTCGACGATGTCGTCGCGATGGTGACCGAGGGCGATCTTGCTGATGCCTTGGCTTGCGGCGAAACGATAGAGCGCTCCGCGCCGCAGCCGCGAGCACAGCCCGCAGAGCGTCCGGCCCTCGGGCACGACGCGTCTCACGACGCTGTAGGTGTCCTGCTCGATGATGTGGTACGGAACGCCCACGCTCTCGAGGTAGCGCGGCAGGACCTCGGCGGGGAACCCAGGCTGCTTCTGGTCGAGATTGACGGCGAGCAACTCGAAGTGCACGGGAGCGCTGCGCTTGAGCGACAGCAGCAGGTCGAGCAGCGTGTAGGAGTCCTTCCCGCCCGAGAGGCACACCATGACCCGGTCGCCCGGGGCGATCATGCGGAAATCGGCGATCGCCTTGCCGACGGAGCCGCGCAGTCGCGCCGCCAGGCGCTCGAGAGTGCGGGAAGGCTTCGCGTCGGCGTGAGTCACGTCGGGCTCTTGAGGTCGTGGGTCCAGGCAACTCGCCCCGCGAGCTGCGCGGAGGCTTCAGGCCGCCGCCACGCTCGTGGCGCCTTCCAGGTACTTTGCCTCGACGTAGCGGATGAAGGAAGTGGCCGAGAGCGGCTTTCCGGTGGCGCTCTTCAGGAGCTCCTGCACCGGCACCTTGGCCCCGAGGCCGTGCACCTGGGTGCGCAGCCAGCCGAAGAGTCCGGCGAATTCCCCGCGCGCCAGTTGCTCATCGAGCGGCGCAACCTCCGCCCGCAGGCTCTCGTACAGCTGAGCGGCGATGACGGCCCCGAGCGCGTACGAGGGGAAGTACCCGAAGGAGCCCACCGCCCAGTGAATGTCCTGCAGGCAGCCTTCCAGGTCGTTCGCCGGCCGGATCGAGAGACGGCTCTCCATGCCGGCGTTCCAGGCCTCGGCCAGGTCGCGCACGGCGAGCTCCCCGGAGAGCAACTGCTTCTCGAGCTCGTAGCGCAGCATGATGTGCAATGGGTACGTGAGCTCGTCGGCGTCAACGCGGATGACGCCGCGCCGCACCCGGGTGAGATGCGCGTAGAGGTTCTCGACGTCCCACTCCGGACCGCTGACCGAGAAATGCTTCGCGAGCAGCGGCTGCACGTAGTGTACGAACGGGCGGCTGCGGCACACGATCATCTCGATGAGCAGCGACTGGCTCTCCTCGAGCGCCATGCCGCGGTCGCGCCCGACCGGCTGGTCGCGCCACTCCTGCGGGAGCCCCAGGTCGTACATCGCGTGTCCGGTCTCGTGCAGCGCCCCCAGCAGTCCCGAGAAAACGTCCTCGGGGACGAAGCGCGTGGTCACGCGGATGTCGCCCGGGACGCCCTCGGTGAAGGGCTGCTCACTCTCGTCGAGCCGACCGCGGTCGAAGGGGAAACCGACGGCCTTCATGACCTCGAGGGTGAGCGCGCGCTGCTTGCCGGCGGGGAACTTGCCCGTGAGCGGCAGGATCGCGCGGCTCTCCTGCAGGGCGATCGACTCGCGGATCAGCGACGGAAGCCGGCGCGACAGCGCCTTGAACATGGCGTCGATGTCCGCGGTCGTGATACCGGGGCTGAATTCGTCGACCAGCGCATCGTAGGGCGCGAGATTCAGCGCCTGTCCGAGGAGCGCGGCCTTGTCGCGCACCAGGTGCACCACCTCCTCGAGGTGGGGCGAGAAGGACTCGAACTTGCCCTGGGCCCGCGCCTCGAGCCAGCGCGACTCGGCGCGCGAGGCGGCCTTCGCCAGGCGCGCGACCAGCGTCACGGGGGTCGCGATTGCGTGGTCGCGCTGGCGGCGCATCTCGCGCAGATTCGCCACCTGCCAGTCGGCCAGTCCCTGAGTATTGGCCTGCGCACGGTCGAGGAGCCGCGGGATCCGGGGTGCCGTGAGCAGCGCGTGGTATTCGGTCTCGAGCGCTGCGAGCTGCTCACCGCGAACGTCAGCGCTGCCGCGGGGCATCATCACTGCCGCGTCCCAGCGCAGGAGCGAGAGCGCCCCACGGAAGGCATGCAGGCGCTTGAATTCCTGCTCGAGCTGCTTGTAGGGCGAGGCGGACATGATGTTTCGTCGCGCGCTCAAAGCCCCTTAAGGGCTTCGGGTGCGCAGTTCAGAAAGCTTCGGTGGACCCAAGGGAGAACGTTGGAAGTCTACCACTTCCCGGGTTCTCCCGCCCGGTCATTTTTGATGTTTTTTTAATTAAAACAACAAGTTATGCAGACACTCTGCGGCTAACCGGGAGGCTGGACTGCGCCTCCGGTGGGCTGCCGATTATGTCACGTGACTGCCACGCCAGCATGGCGCGCTTGCGCTCCTCGCCCCAGCGATAGCCTCCGAGGGAGCCATCGGTACGCAGTACGTTGTGGCAGGGAATGAGCCAGACGACGGGGTTGGCCGCGACCGCGTTGCCCACTGCCCGCTCGGCCCCCGGGACGCCGGCGGCTTCTGCCACCGCGCGGTAGGTGGTCGGACCCCGCGCCCCGACCGCGAGCAACGCCTGCCACACCTTGAGCTGGAAATTGGTCCCCTTTACCGCGAGCCGCATGGGCGCCCCGTCGGTGCCGGGGATGGGGCCAAAAATTCCGAGTGCCGTTTCGTGCGCGCTCTCGTCGCTGCGCCTGAGGTGCGCACGGTCCCATTGCGCGTGAAGCTCCGCGGCGGCGGCGCGCGCGGCGCCCCGGTCGTGGAAACCAAGGTGGCAGACGCCCCGCGCGGTGCTGGCGATGAGGGCGGTACCGAACGGCGTGTCGCTGAAGCCATAGCGGATCTCGAGCCCGGCCCCGCGCGCCTTGAGCTCCCCGGGGGTCACCGCGTCCAGCGTGACGAGCAGATCATGCAGCCGGCCGGGCCCCGAGAGTCCCACGTCGTAGGCCGCCTCGAGGACCGTTGCCGAACCCGCGAGCGCCCCGCGCGCGGCGTGCGCGGTGATGAACGCCAGGTACTGCCGCGGGGTCACGCCCGCCCAGCGGCGGAACAGGCGGTTGAAATGAAACTCGGAGAGTCCCGTCGAGGCGGCGATCGTCGCGAGCCGCGGCTGCTCGCGAAAATGCGCGTCGATGAAGCGGATCGCGCGCGCGATGCGCCGGAAATCGCGGCTGTCGACAAAGCCCTCGTTGACCGTTTTCATGGGTAGTGATGATAGGCGGGCTGCGGCGCCGCGCGACCCGATTCTTGCGCAGCGGCCCCGGGTGAGCCTTCGGTTACACTGCCTCACCAAGTGCAAATCCATGGGCAAACGTGCCGGCAGTGGGGCCAGCGGGCGACCGTCACCCCCACGCCGATCGAGACGGCCAGCAGCAACGCCAGCGTGAGCCCGATCAGGAAGCGGCGCATGCGCACATCTTAACCTGACGACGAGTCCGCAAAATAAATGAGCGCCGCACCCGGGAAACTGGCGATTTGCCTGTTGGCTTCCGAAGTGGCGCCGCTCTCGAAGACCGGCGGACTCGCCGACGTCGCCGCGGCACTGGCGAAGTACCTGCACGCCGCGGGGCACGAGGTGCGCCTCATCACGCCCTGCTACTCCACGATCGACCGCGCGGCGCTCGCGGCCCGGCCGGTCGCGGGGCTCGAGCAGGTGCCGCTCTCCCTCGGTCCGCACCGCTACGAGTTCTCGGTGCTCGAGGCGCCGCTCCCGGGCGCCGGTACCCCGGTGCTGCTGATCGACTGTCCCGAGCTCTACGCGCGCGCGAGCCTCTACACGGGAGACCCGGACGAGCATCTGCGCTTCCTGGCGCTGACGCGCGCGGCGTTCGTCAGCTGTGCGCGGCTGAAGTGGGCGGTGCAGATCTTCCACTGCAACGACTGGCACACGGCGTTTGCGCCGCTGTTCCTGCGCACCGAGCACGGCCGCGAGGCGCTGTTCGCGGCGGCGCGCACCGTGCTCACGATCCACAACATCGGCTACCAGGGAATCTTCCCGGCCGCCGACATCGCCGACCTGGATCTCGCGCCGGGCGAGACGCCGCTGCTCCACCAGGACGATCTCGCGGCGGGGCGCATCAACGCGTTGCGCCACGGAATTCTCTACGCCGATGCCATCACCACCGTGAGCCCCACTCACGCGCACGAGATCTGCACCGAGCAGTACGGCATGGGACTCGAGGACAGCCTGCGGGCACGCCGCGCGGCGCTCACGGGGATCCTAAACGGCGTCGACTACGACGAGTGGGATCCGCGGCGCGACCGGTTCCTTCCAATCCACTTCGACCCCGACCATCTCGCCGGCAAGGCGGCGCTCAAACGGCGCTTCCTCGAGCGCATGCGGCTCACCACCGCGCCGCAGGTGCCGCTCGCAGGCCTGGTGAGCCGGCTCGCGGTGCAAAAGGGCATCGAGCTCATGTTCGAGGCCCTGCCCGCAGTGCTCGCGGCGCGCCCGCTGGCATTCGCAGCGCTCGGGAGCGGGGAAGCGAAGTACGAGAAGTTCTTCGCGGGACTCGCGCACTCGTTCCCCGGACGGGTGGTGTTCGAGAGCGGCTACGACGAGGCGCTGTCGCACTGGATCGAGGCCGCGAGCGATCTGTTCCTCATGCCCTCGCGCTACGAGCCCTGCGGACTCAACCAGATGTACAGCCTGCGCTACGGCACCGTGCCCGTCGTGCGCCGCACCGGCGGACTCGCCGATTCGGTCGAGCACTACGATGCGGCGAGCGGCACCGGCACCGGGGTGGTGTTCAACGATTTCGATCCGCCGGCCCTTACCTGGGCGCTCAATACCGCGCTGGATCTCTACGCGCAGCCGGCACACTGGTCGCGCCTGATGCGCAACGGCATGCAGCGGGACTTCTCCTGGCAGCGCCGTACCGAGGAGTACGTCGCGCTCTACCGGCGCGTCATCGGAGCGTGAAGGCTCGGCGCCGAGCGGACGCGCGCCGCGTCTCTTACTGCAGCTTGAAGGTGCCGCGCTGCTCGAACGGAATCGACTGCAGCCAGCCCTGCGACAGGGAGATCTTTCCGGATAAATGATAGGGGACGCTAGACCCAAGCGCGTCCGGCCCGCGCGCCAGCAGCCGCACGAGCGTGCCCGCCATGTTGGTCGTCACGTTCATGTCGAACTCCGCCTCGCCGAGCGCCGGCACCACGAAGCTCGCCGCCGACTCGCCGGTCGCAAACGGCTGCCCGTCGACGTCCAGCGTGTACTCGATCCCCTTGACCGGGAGCGTGCGGTCGTTGGGGTTCTGCACGTGCACGCGCACCCTGAGGCGCTGCGCGAACAGATCGCTCCCCTCGAGCTGCACGCCGACGATCGTGAGCTGGGGGGTGGTGAACTTAGGGGCGAGCGCGCAGGCGGCCACGAGCAGCGCGCCCGCGGCGCCCGCCGCGAAACGGAATCTCATGCGAGTCATGTTAGCAAGCACGAACGATCTGCAGCATCTCAGGCACGTCCGTACACCGCGTTGAGCTCGGCACAGCGGCGCGCGAGACTCGGGGTGAGCGCCGTGGGCGGCAGCCGCCAGCTCCAGTTGCCGCTCACCGTGCCGGGCGTGTTGATACGCGCCTCTGCGCCCAAGCCGAGCAGGTCCGGTACCGGGACGACCGCCAGCCGCGCGACCGAGCCGAGCGCCGCACGGATCAGCGCCTCGGGCATCGAGCCGGCGCCGAGATAGAGGTTCACCCGGGCGGCGGTGGCGGCGTCGAGCTGCGAATACCAGCCGAGCGTCGTGTCGTTGTCGTGCGTCCCGGTGTAGACGACGCTGGCGCGCTCGTGCAGGTAGGGCCGGTGCGGATTGGCCGCGTCCCCATCGAAGGCGAACTGCAGTACGCGCATTCCCGGGAGGCCGAAGTCGTTGCGCAGCGCGAGCACGTCCGGCGTGATGAGACCTAAGTCCTCGGCCGCGAGCGGCAGGTCGCTGAACTCCTCGCGCAGGCGCTGCAGGAGCTCCGCACCGGGTGCGCTGTGCCAGGCGCCGCCGCGCGCGTCGGGCGCGCCCGCGGGCACCGCCCAGTAGGCGGCGAGTGCCCGGAAGTGATCGAGGCGCAGCAGGTCCATGCGCGCGAGTTGTGCGCGCACGCGCGCCACCCACCAGGCAAAGCCCTCGCGGCGCTGGGCGTGCCAGTCGTACACGGGGTTCCCCCAGAGCTGTCCGAGCTCGGCGAAATAGTCCGGCGGCACACCCCCGACCGCCGCGGGTTCGCCCGTCGGGGTGAGCTGAAACAGCGTGCGGTGCGTCCAGGTCTCGGCCGATGAGGGCGCGACGTAGAACGGCAGGTCACCGAAGAGCCGCACGCCGCGGCCGTGCGCGTACTCGCGCAGCCGCTGCCACTGCACATGGAAGGCGTATTGCTCGCGCGCGATGCGCTCGAGCTCCGGGGCGAGCTCGCGGCGCGCCGCTGCGAGCGCTTCGGGGGCGCGGTCGCGCAGCTCCGCCGGCCAGCTCCAGAAGGGCGCGCCGCCGTGCGCGCCTGTCAGGGCTTCGAACAGCGCGTAGTCGGGAAGCCAGCCGACCGAGTCGGCGAGAAACTGCGCGTCGGGCGCGGGGAGCGGGTCGGGCAGCTCGCTCGCGTCCAGGAACTGCGGGTTACCCGCCCAGTCCGAGCGGACCCAGTACGGCGAGCCGTCCGCGCCCACCGGCCCAACCGGGAGTATCTGCCACACGGAGAAGCCGGCCTCGGCCAGCCAGTCGACGCAGGCGCGGCCGCCGCGGCCGAGCGCGGCGGCGAGCGCCGAGAGCGGCAGCAGCGCCCCCGCGCGGCGTCGATCGAACACGGGCAAGCGCATGCCGGCCACGCGCGCTCGGTGGTCAGCCGGCGCTGGCGCGGCGCATGACCCCACCGTGCTCGGGCGATCCGTGACCCGTCGAGAGTGGCTGAGCGAGATTCGCCGGCGCATCGAGCCCAAGCCGCCGATAGAGCGTCGCGAGCTGGCGGCGGTAGAGCCGGTCGAACTGGCTGACCGATTCCGCCGGGTTGTAATCCCCAAACCACCAGAACCAGTCGGAGCTCTCGCACAGCGCCAGTTGCCGTCCGGCGGCCTCGCGCTGCGCAGAATCGAAGCCCGGGGCGCTCAGCACGCGATCGAAGGTCTGCTTCGCCTCGCACAGCAGGTCCCAGGCGCGGTTCTTGGCCGGATCGCCCATCCAGGTGGCGAGCGTGCCGTGCACCCAGCTGCCGGCGGCCACCCGCGGCAGCGGCGCCGCCTGCACGCCGCGCGCCAGGCACCCGGACAGCGTCGTGAGCTCGATGAGCGGATGATTCGCGAGCAGCGCGTACAGGGCCTTGAGGAAGTAATAGCCGTTGAACGGGTAGTGCTCCCAGGCGTTCTCGCCGTCGAGCGCGATGAGCACCGCGTGATTGCCGTCGCCGCTATAGCGGCGCGCGAGCTGCGTCAGCTCGTTCAGCAGGTTGTGAGCCGCGTCATCGCCGTGCCAGGTCGCGTAGGTGAAGCCGATGAGGTCGGAGAGATTGTCGTCGCGAAAGAAGCAGTTGAGCCCGATGCCCTGCGGGCGGTACGGACGGTTGTAGCAGCGCAGCTCGCGCGCGGCCTGCTGGTCGGCGAGCTCGAGGCTGTTGTGCAGCACCGCGCCGCCGCTCGCGGCCCAGCGGAAACCGTGCGCGGCCAGCAGCTCGAGTGTCGCGGCGCTGATCGCACCCTCGGCCGGCCAGCATCCTGCGGGGCGCTCGCCGAAGGTGCCCGTGAAGACCCGGATCGCCTCCTCGACGTGCCACTCGGCGCGCGCCGTGCCGCCCGGATAGCCCGGATGCTCCGGCAGCGGCATGTCGGGCACGGTGTCGCGCGCGCTGCGGAAATCGAGCAGCAGCGGGATGATCGGATGCGCATAGGGCGTGACCGACAACTCGCACTGACCGCGCTCGGCAAGCCGGCGGAAGCGCGGTACCACCTGCGCCACGAGGTCGCAAATCAGGGCGAGCAGCTCGCGGCGCTGCGCTGCGCTGAAATCCCGTCCGCGCTCGGTGAGCCGGGCGACCAGCGGATCGGCGCGCCGCACCGTCTCCCCGAGCCACGCCAGGTGGTACCACACCGCGAGATCGTGGATGAACTGATCCGACGCGTAGGCAACCCGCTCCGGGGTCGCGAGCGTATCGGCGATGGTCGCGAGCTCGAGGTACGGGCCGAAGCGCTCGATCATCTGCTTGCGCTGCGCGCGCAGGCAGGCGTTGAGCAGCGCGAGGCGCGGCGCGGATTCCGTCGGCAGCGGGTCCGAGCCGAGGAGCCCGAGCACCGGATCGGGGAGCGGCGCGCCGCTTTGCAGATGCGCGGCGACGCGCGTGGCGATGTCCTCGAGCTGCTCGAGGAGAACGGGCGAGAAGTTGACCACGGCGCGCGCCGCGGCGTTTCCCTCGAGGTGCGCCGCCATGTCGGTGTAGTCCTTGATGGCGTGCAGGTAGGTCCAGGGGAGCGTGTACTGACCCGTGAGTGCGTCGCGGTACTGTGGCTGATGCATGTGCCACAGCAATACGACCGGCAGACGCGCGGCGGATGGCATGGGCGGCGCTCAGGGGCGGAGCTTGCGCAACATGTCGGGAGTAACCAGCACCACGCCCTTTTCGGTGACGTGAAAGCGTTGCGTGTCGACGGCACGATCGCTGCCGATGCTCATGCCGTCCGGGACCTCGCAGTCCTCGTCGATGATCGCGCCGCTGATGCGACAGCCGCGGCCGACCTGCGCGTGCGGCAGCACCACCGAGCGCTGGATGCTGGCGCCCTCCTCGACCCGCACGTCGGAGAACAGCAGCGACTCGCGCACCACGGCGCCCGAGATGATGCAGCCGCCGGAGACCATGGAGTTGATGGCGATGCCGCGCCGGCCGTCCTCGTCGAGGATGAATTTCGCCGGCGGCTGCTGCACCTGGTAAGTCCAGATGGGCCAGTCCTCGTCGTAGATGTTGAGCTCGGGTCGCACGTGCACCAGCTCGAGGTTGGCGTCGTAGTAGGCGTCGATCGTCCCGACGTCGCGCCAGTAGCTCTGCGCGCGCGTCTTCACGTCCCGGAAGGGATAGGCGAACACCTGACGGTCGGCGTTGATCGCCTCCGGCAGTATGTCCTTGCCGAAGTCGTGGGAGGAAGCCTCGCTGGTGGCGTCCGCGGTCAGCATGCTCTCGAGGAGCGGTGCGTTGAACACGTAGATGCCCATCGAGGCGAGGATCGTGTCGGGGCGGCCGGGCAGCGGATCCGGCACCGCCGGCTTCTCCGCGAAGCGGGTCACGCGGTTCCATTCGGTGGCCGTGAGCACGCCGTAGTGCCGCGACTGATCCGCGGGCACTTCCACCACTCCCACGGTGATGTCGGCGCCCTTCTCCACGTGGTAGGCGATCATCGGACCGTAGTCCATCTTGTAGATGTGATCGCCGGCCAGCACCAGCAAGTGCTTGGGCCGGTGCGAGGCGATCAGCTCGATGTTCTGGTACACGGCATCGGCGGTGCCGCGATACCACAGCTCACCCGTCTGCTGCTGCGCCGGCACCACCTCGACGAACTCGCCGAACTCGCCGCGCAGGTAGCTCCAGCCGTGCTGCACGTGCTGGATGAGGGACTGCGCCTTGTACTGGGTGAGGATCGAGATCTGGCGGATACCGGAGTTCACGCAGTTCGACAGCACGAAGTCGATGATGCGGAACTTGCCGCCGAAGGGGGTCGCGGGCTTGCAGCGATTGGCGGTGAGGTCACGCAGCCGCTCGCCGCGGCCGCCGGCCATGATGACCGCGAGCGTGCCGCCGGTCAGGCGGCTCACGTAGCGGCCGGAGGAGGCGCGGGCGGGCTGGCGGGCCATGGCGGCTACTACAGCGCAAGGCGCGCCCCGGGCGCAACCGGGGAAAGCACGCAGCTCACAGCCATTTCATTAGCCCGAGCTCGTAGGGGTGGGTAAGCAGCTCGTGCCAGGGGTAGATGCGGATCTCGGTGGCGAACTGTCCGCATTCCTGCGGCTCGACGTCGAGCGCGAAGACCGTCTCCCCCTTATCCGCCTCGTCGGCGGCCGTGAGTGCGGTGCGCCACAGCCCATCCCGCGCGGGCTGCCCGTAGGAGGAGAGGGGCGGCGGCGTGCGGTCCGCCTGCGGCAGCAGGCGCCGCGCGGCGAACTCGACCCGCACGTCGGAGGGCGCGAGCCCGTTGAGCGCCACCGCGACCGAGAGGCGCAGCCGTTCCCCCCGCGGCAGGTCGCGCGCCGAGTCGTTCACCAGCTTCAGGCTCACCTTCGGCCAGGCGGCCCGCACGCGCTGCTTCCACTCCGCGAGCGTGCGCGCTCCGGTGAAACCCTCGGCCGCGAGCCGCCGGTACTGGGCGATCGCCGGCTGGTAGAGCCCGCGCGTGTAGTCGAACAACACGCGGCGCATGTTGAAGCGCGGGATCACGGTCATCATGGCGCGCTTGCTGCGCCGCACCCACTCGGGGGGGCAGCCGGGTGAGGTTTTGTCGTAGTAAAGCGGCAGCACTTCCTCGGCGATGGTGTCGAAGATCATGTCGGCCTCGAGCGCGTCGCGGCGCTCGGGGTCGGCGACGTTCGCCGGCGGAATCCCCCAGCCGTTGTCCTGCATCCAGCCCTCGGCCCACCAGCCGTCGAGGATGGAGAGGTTCAGCCGGCCGTTGATGGCGGCCTTGATCCCCGAGGTGCCGCTCGCCTCGAGCGGGGCGATCGGGTTGTTGAGCCACACGTCGACGCCGGTGACGAGGCTGCGCGCCAGCTGCAGGTCGTAGTCCTCGAGGAACACCACGCGCCCGAGGAACTCCGGGCTCATCATGAGCTGGCGGATTTCGCGCAGCACCTGCTTGGCGGGCTCATCCGCCGGGTGTGCCTTGCCGGCGAACAGCAGTACCACCGGACGCTCGGGGTTGTTGACGAGCCGCGCGAGGCGCGCGCGGTCGTGCATGAGGAGCGTGGCGCGCTTGTAGGTGGCGAAGCGCCGGGCGAAGCCGATGGTCAGCACCCCGGGGCGCAGCGGATCGAGGAGGCGCGTGACGTGGCGCAGCTGCGCCGGGGACAGGCCCTTGCGCTCGTACTCGCGCTGCAGCCGCTCGCGCACGCTCGAGAGCATCCGCGACTTGACATCCTGCGCGGTCCCCCAGTAGCGCTCGTCCGGCACGCCCTCGAGCGCGTTCCAGAATTCGGCATCGCGCAGCCGCTCGCGCCACTCGCGCCCGAGCTCGCGATCGAAGAAATCGGTCCAGCGCTGATGCAGAAAGGTCGGGACGTGAACGCCGTTGGTGATGTAGCCGACCGGATTGTCTTCCGGGCGCACCTCCGGCCACTCATCCGCGCACAGCCGCGCCGACACGCCGCCGTGGATGCGGCTCACGCCGTTCACGTGGCGGGTACCGTTCAGCGCGAGGCGCGTCATGTTGAACAGATGCGGGGCGGAGGGAGCGCGCGCCAGATCGAGGAAGCGCTCGACCGGCACGCCGAGCTCGCGGATGAAATCCCCGAAGTGCGCCACGACCAGATCGTGCCCGAAGGCGTCGTGCCCGGCAGCCACCGGCGTGTGCGTCGTGAAGACGCAGTCGGCCGCCACCGCCTCGAGCGCTGCGTTGAACGCCAGCCCCGCGCCGAGATGCTCGCGCAGGAGCTCGAGGATGAGGAACGCCGCGTGGCCTTCGTTCAGATGCCACACCGCGGGCTGGAGGCCGAGCGCGCGCAGCGCGCGCACGCCGCCGATGCCGAGGATCATCTCCTGACGGATGCGGGTCGAGTCGTCGCCGCCGTAGAGCCGGTGGGTGATATCGCGATCGGAGGGCGCGTTCTCGGCGCAGTTGGTGTCGAGCAGGTAGACGGGCGCACGCCCGGCCTGCGCCTTCCAGACGCGCGCCACCACCTCGCGGCCCGCGACGCGCACGCTCACCTTGAGCCACTCGCCAGCCTGGGTGCGCGCCGGCTCGACCGGCAGGTCGCGCGGATCACGCTCGCGGTACTCGGCCTGCTGGACTCCGTCGTTGTCGACGGTCTGCGTGAAGTAGCCCTGCTCATAGAGCAGTCCCACCGCCACGAAGTTGGCGCGCTCGTCGCTCGCTCCCTTGCAATAGTCCGCGGCGAGCACGCCGAGACCGCCGGAGTAGATCGGGAAGCTCTCGTGAAAGCCGTACTCGGCGCAGAAGTACGCGATCTGCGGCGCATCCGCGCCGGGCGCGCCCACGCGCACGTAGGTATCGAGGAGCTCGAGCGCGCCGTGGTAGCGCTCGAGATAGCCCGAGTCACCCGCACAGCGCTCGAGCGCGGACTGATCGACGCAGCGGATCATCAGGCGCGGGTTGCCGCTGGTGTGCTTCCACAGCTCGGGATCCAGGTCTTCGAACAGCGCCCGAATGGGCCGATGCCAGCTGAAAAAAAGGTTGCCGGCCAGCTCAGGCAGCCGCGACAGACTCGGGGGAATGACCGGAGTGACTTCTAAGAGCGAGTTTCTCATCACCGGCCTTTGGGGAAATCGAGGCCAAAGTCTAGCAGCCTTACCGCCCCGCCCCGTTTCGGCGGGCGGTCATCGCCAATGGCTCTCGAAGTGCCCCTGGGCCGGACTTATGTTGCGAAGCACAGTTATCTTCACAGTATCATTTGTCTACTAATACTATTCACTATATAGTACTAGTAGATGGACGATACCCAGGCGCGCAAGTTTCAAAAGGACCTCAACGCGGGTCTCGTGGCGCTCGTGCTGCTCGCCGTGCTCGACCGCAGTCCCGATGACCTCTACGGCTATGAGATCGCCAAGCGGCTGCAGAAAGCCAACGAGGGTGAGGCGCTCTTCAAGGAGGGCACGATCTACCCGGTGTTGCGCGCGCTGGCCGCGGGGGGACTTCTCACCAGCCGTGTCGTGCCTTCCTACTCCGGCCCACCCCGGCGCTACTACCGCATCACCGATGAGGGGCGGGCGCTGCTCGGGCAGTGGACCGGCATCTGGCGCCAGACGCGCGGCTTCGTCGACCGTTTCATTGAAGGAACCGACTCATGAGTGCTCATGCCCCCCGCTCGATCGATGAATACCTGAAGCAACTGCGCGCCGCGCTCGGGGGTCAGGACCGGGCGTTGATCCAGGACGCGCTCTACGACGCGGAGGAGTATCTGCGCGCCGAAGTCGCCGCGCATCCGGGCAAATCGGAAGCCGACGTGCTCGAGCTCATCGCCAGCACTTACGGCGCACCCGAGGAGGTCGCCGCCGCCTATCGCGACACCGAGGCCAAGGTGACCGCAGCGCTGAAGACTCCGGTGCCGGCCGCCGCGGGCAGTGCCAGCGGCTGGAAGCGCTTCTTCGGCGTGTATCTCGATCCGCGCAGCTATACCTCTCTTTTCTATATGCTGCTCGCGCTCGCCACCGGCATCGTGTACTTCACGATCGTGGTGACGGGTCTGTCGCTGTCCTTCGGCTTCGCCATTCTCATCATCGGCGTGCCCTTCTTCCTCGCCTTCATCGGCATCGCACGCGTGATCGCCCTGGGTGAGGGACGGCTGCTCGAAGCCATCACCGGCGAGCGCATGCCGCGCCGCCCGGTGCACCCCGGCCCGCCGGCGAGCTGGTGGAGACGGATCGGCGACATGCTGACGGACGTGCGCACCTGGACCACGCTCGCGTACCTGCTCATCATGCTGCCGCTCGGCATCGTCTACTTCAGCATCGCGGTCATCGGGCTGGCCAGCAGCGTCGCGCTGATTGGAACGCCGCTCAGCCTCATCGCGCGGCACTTCGCCTGGATCGACTTCAGCGTCGACGATCACGTCTTCTGGTACGGTGAGCCCTGGTCGCCCGACCACCCGCTGTTCGCCTCGCTGGTGCTGCTTGCGCTCGGAGTGCTGTTCCTGACGGTTCTCCTGCACCTGGCGCGCGGCCTCGTCCGCGTGCATGCGCGGCTCGCCAAGTCGATGCTCGTCGTCCCCGGACCCTGATCGCCGTGGCACCACGCTACACTTCAGCGCATGCCGCGCCTCGTCGCTCTCACTGCGTGCGCCTGCGCATGGTCGGCAGCACTGCCCGCCGCGGTGCCGGCGCCGCCGAATGCCGCGCCACCGGTCGTCCTGCCGCCGATCGTCATGCCGCCCGCGGCCTCTGCGCCGCCCCCGAACGCGGCTCCTGCTGCCCCGCCCGGCTGCCTGCCGACCGGCAACGGCTATCTCAAGGCGCGCATACGCGGGGCGCTCAATCTCGACATCGACTGGCGTAACGCCGAGATCGAATGCGACGGCGGGCCGCGGCCCGACGGCAGCGGTGTCCGCGTAAGCTTCGCCGGACCGAAGCGCCCGGACGGGCGGCGGCTGCGCATGGTGTTCGGGGTGAGCGCGGCACGCGAGGGCCGCAGCGGCCACGCGCTGCCGACCAATCTCACGGTGATCGTCGAGGGCGGCCAGCGCCTCTATACGACCCGTGGCGAGGACCACTGCACGGTGGACAAGCTCCACCAGCAACGCCTGCGCGTGCCGGGCACACCACGCAAGTATCGGATCGTGGCCCGCGGCTTCTGCGTCGCGCCGGCCACGACTCTCAACAATGCCGAGCGCATCCTCGTCAGCAGCTTCGATTTCGCAGGCAACGTCGTGTTCGGCGACGACGCGATCCGGTGACAGGAGACCCATGATCACCAGAGTCTTGCGCGTGGCAGGTGCCGCGCTCTCGATCGGCGCGGCCGCCGCGAGTCACGCCGACCCCGCTCCTCTCGATCTCGCGAGCTTCCCGCGCGCCGCTCTCGAGATCGTGCAGCGCGCGCCGCAGCCGGTACGCAGGTTTCACTTCGACGTATGGGTGGCGGACACGCCGGAGCGCGGCGAGCAGGGCCTGATGTTCGTGCGCGATCTGCCGCCCGAGCGCGGCATGGTATTCCCGTTCACCCCGCCGCGTGTCGTGTCGTTCTGGATGAAGAACACCTACATCGAGCTCGACATGCTGTTCATCGCCGCCGACGGGCGCGTGGTAAAGGTCATCGAGCGCGCGCCACCTCTGCGGCTCGATCTGCTGAGTTCCGGCGTGCCGGTGGCGGCGGTGCTCGAGCTGCGCGGGGGTGAGGCGGGGCTGCTCGGGCTGCGGGTGGGAGATCAGGTGAGCTGGAAGCCGGCCGCCAAGGCGCCTTAGCGGCTCTCTCTAGCCGCCCCCCGCAGGCACCGCATCGAATGACACTGCTATGCGCGGCTCCCCACCATGGATCGGGTTCGTGCCGTGCCACATGTATGACGGAAACAGCACCAGCTGACCCGCGTGCGGCTGCACGACGCAGCCGGCGCCGGCTCCCGGGGTCGGGAAGCGCGGCCCGCCGAGCGTCAACCAGCCGCTCTTGAGCTCAGGGTCGCGCGTCTCCTCCGGCACCTGCACGTAGTAGGCCGAGCTGATCCAGCCCTGGTTGTGGAAGTGGTTGACGTGAAAGCCGCCGCGCCGCAGCTGCACCGACCACGCCGCCGCGATCTGCACGGCCCCTTGGTTGCGGGCGCTCAAGGGATGATCGGCGCTGCGTCCGACGGCGCCGAGGTAGGCGCGCAGCGGCTCGTCGAACGAGCGCATCAGCGCCCGGATTACCGGGTCCGGATCTATCACCAGGTTACGCGTCGTCTGGCGGCCATTGCGCAGGCTCTCGGCGAGGGAGTAGGTGTCGCCGCGCAAGCGCGCTGCGAGTACTTCGAGGAGCGCCGCGTTGAGCTCGGCCATCGAAGAGTAGCCCAAGGGCGGCTGCAGCTCGTAGCAGCGCACCAGGCGCTGATACTCGTAGAGCTCACCGTACAGCGGCTGCCCGAGCAGCCGCGCGGCGAGCGCCTCGTAGGCGATCCAGCCCTGGGCGCGCGGCATGCGCGCACGCTGCGCGCGGATGAAGGCGAGCGCCTCCGCGGGCCGCTGGCGCGACAGCAGGATCGAGACGAGGTTTTCGCTCACCCCCGGGTCCTCGGGGAGCGCGGCCGCGGCTTCGAGGGCCTCCGTTTCCGCCTCGGCCAGCCGCTCTCCTTCGCGCAGCACGCGCGACAGGAGGTAGCGCAGGCGCGGCACCGGTCCGGCGCGCTTGAGCTCATCGCGCAGCAGCTGCTCGGCGACATCGCCCCTTCCGGCGCGCAGCAGCAGCGCCGCGAGCGCCTCCCGGAGATTCACGTCATCGCGCGCCTCGAGCACCGCGGCAGCGAGCGAGCGCGCAAAATCCGGATCGCCGAGCGCCTGCCGCGCGCGCGCGAGATGCAGCTGCGCATCGGCGTGCCGCGGCCGCAGAGTCACCGCCGCCGCGTAGGCGCAATCAGCCTCCTCCAGTCGGCCGAGCTGACTGAGCGCCCTGCCGCGGGCGAACTCCAGCTCGAAGCCGCGCACGCCGAGGGCCTGCGCGCGGGTGAGCGCCGCGAGCGCCTCTTCGGACCGCTCGAGCTGCGCGAGCAGCGAGCCGAGCCGGCGATGCAGCAGGGCGTCGCCCGGGTTCAGCGCCAACGCCTGGCGGTAGGCGCCTTCGGCCTCGAGCGTGCGGTTCTGGTTGGCGAGCACCAACCCGAGCGCCGCCCAGCCGTCGGGACTGGCGCGGTCGGAGTCGACCAGCGTGCGGCACTGGATCTCGGCCTCGCGCGAGCGCCCGAGACGGTCGAGCGTCAGCACCAGACCGCGGCGCGCCGACCGGTCGGCGGGCGCGAGCTGCAGCACGCGGCGATATACGCGCTCGGCCTCCTCCAGGCGGCCGGCGCGGCGCAGGAAAGTGGCGAAGTTCAGCCGTAGCCGCGTGTCGGCGGGATCGAGCGCGACGCTGCGCCGCAGGAGCTCCTCGCCCCCGCGGGCGTCGCCGCCCCGAGCGCGCACCAGTCCGAGCAAGTGCAGGGCAGCGGCGCTGTTCGGGTGGTCGGCGAGCACCGTACGGCAGACGCTCTCGGCGTGCGCGAGCTCGCCGCGGTTGAAGGACGCGGATGCCTGGGTGAGCTGAGTGTCGAGTTCGGCCGCAGTGAGCATGCGGTCACTCTAATGCAGGCCGTTTACGCCCAACTACTTGGACGGTGCGCCGGTCGCGGTGCGGCCGCTGGTCTTTGCCGTGCTGGCCTTCGACGTGGATCCGCCTTGCTTGTGGCGTTTGTGCAGGATGGGACCCTGGATCGGTGCCCCGTACACGTGCCGTCCGGTCGAGTGTGGCGCGAATGAGCTCGCCTTGGGCGTCGCCTTCTTGGAATCGTCGGCGCTAGCAGTCGCGGGTGCAGCGCCCGCGAGGACGAGCGCGCTCGCGATGAGCGATACAGCCACCGCCTTCGGAAGAGCCGCGATGCGCACGAGAGGCATGGAGGACAGTGTACACCGCCCATCCGCCATCGTTGCCACGCAGCAACAGTTTCGCCCCACACCGCCTGTCGTCCCTCGGGGAAACCCGGTCAGCATCAGATCCTCCGTTTGAGACGCAAGCGCGCACGGCCCATGACGTTAAAAAGTGTAGCGAAACGGCCACACATGTTCCGTTCTGCCGGGCGGCGCACTAGTATCGCTGCGACAAGAATCCGGGGGCCGTTCAGGGGTGGTGGCACGACTTGAGTTTGTCTCGGGGATCGATAGCCACCAGACCGAAAAGCGGCTCCCGCGTCTGAGACCGCCTTCTTAGGGGAGAACACATGATTTCGATGAACAGTATTGAGCGCGGCCTCTCGCGTGCGCTCGCTATCGGCGCGATCACCGCGCTCTCTGCCGGCGTCGTTCCGGCGCAGGCCCAGCAGCAGACCCAGGCCCCGGCCAGCCAGCCCACAGAGCAGCTCCAGGAGGTCGTGGTCACCGGCTCCCTGATCAAGAGGGTCAATGCGGAAACGGCCGTGCCCATCACGATTCTCAAGGCGGACACCCTCATTAACCAAGGCATCACGAGCGTGGAGCAGGCGCTCAACCAGCTTACAACCAACAACCCGACGATCAACATCGCCCAGAGCATCGGAACGTTCACTGGTGGTGGTAGCTACGCCGACCTGCGCGGCCTGGGCCCGGGCCGCACTCTGGTGCTCCTGGATGGCCAGCGGTTGGCCCCCAACGCCTTCGGTGGCACTGTCAGTAGCGGTGCGACTGATCTGAGCGGCATCCCGTTTTCGGCGATCGACACCATCGAAGTGCTTCGGGAAGGCGCCTCGTCCCTGTATGGCTCGGACGCCATCGGCGGCGTGATCAACTTCAAGACCAAGAGGAATTTCCAGGGTCTCTCAATCTCGGGCACCTACGACAAGCCGCAGCACCAAGGCGGCAGCTCGAGCCAGATGGAGGGCACCTTTGGGCACGGAGATCTGGCGAACGACGGCTATAACATCCTGATCAGTTTAGGTTACAGCAGGCAAGACGAGCTCCAGGCGAGTGCGCGGTCATTTTCGGCCGCGGGCTATGATCCGGCGCGGGGCGACAGCGCTACCAACAATCCGGGAACGTGGCCCGGGAGTGTGCAGGATTCAGACGGCAACTACTTTCAGCCCGGGTACCCGGCCTGTGCGGGCAATCCGTATCTGGCCACCGACCAAGGCAACTGCGCATACCGGTATTCCGCCGCGACGGATCTGCTCCCGGACCACAAAGAGTATTCCGCGTTGGCGTCCATCACCAAGTCGCTGGGAGCCAACAACAGCCTGCAGCTGCAGTACCTCTGGACCCAAGCCAAAGTGGTCGGTTGGGCCGGTCCGATGTTCTATTTCTTCGGGCTGGACCCGGCCAGCCCCTACTACCCCGGCAACGCCCAGGGCCCGAGCCTGGCTTCGCTGGTATGCGAGTTCCCCCCCTGCACTGCCCCGCCGACGAATGCCGCCGCCGGCGGCGGAGCGGCGGTCTGGAGCG
>Ga0210409_10000540_pt1 | contig 59191 bp, 52 predicted proteins | sample IncBWH17MmetaG_FD_161649 | JGI IMG/M metagenome (GOLD analysis project Ga0210409, IMG submission 161649) | Forest soil microbial communities from Barre Woods Harvard Forest LTER site, Petersham, Massachusetts, United States - Inc-BW-H-17-M | ecosystem: Environmental > Terrestrial > Soil >... | reverse complement strand
TCGCTGGTTTCTCGGAGGCGGCAAGGCGCTGCTGAATACGTACTACCAGACGGCGGCCCGCATTGGAATTGACGTGCGCTACAACGCGCTGGTGGAAGATCTGGTCATCGAGAACAATCGCTTCGATGCCGTGCGACTCAAAAATGAAAATGGAGGACAACTGGTCCGCGCGCGTGCCGTGGTCGTCGCCGCAGGCGGATACGAAGCGAATATCGAATGGCTGAAGCGGTATTGGGGCGATGCGGCTGACAATTTTATTATTCGCGGCACGCCTTACAATGACGGCACGTTGCTCGCCGCGCTGATGAAGCACGGAGCAAAGTCGATCGGCGATCCGAAGGGTTTCCATGCGATTGCCGTCGACGCGCGCGCGCCGAAATTTGACGGCGGGATCGTGACGCGGCTCGACGTGGTCCCTTTCGGAATTGTTGTGAACCGGGAGGCGCGACGCTTTTATGATGAAGGCGAGGAAATCTGGCCGAAGCGATACGCGATCTGGGGGACGCTGATCGCCGGTCAGCCGGGACAGATTGCCTACGGCATTGTGGACGCAAAGACGATTGACCGGTTCCTCCCGCCCATGTTCAAGCCGTATCAGGCTGAGACGCTCGAAGCGCTCGCTCCCTTGCTGGGCCTCGATCCCGGAATTTTTGTGAACACGGTCACGGAATACAATCGCGCTGCGGCCGGGAACACGGAGCTGCGCATGGATCGCCTCGATAAAAACAGCACGCGAGGCATCACGCCTCCGAAGAGCAACTGGGCTCTGCCGATCGATCGTCCTCCCTATTACGGGCTGCCGCTGCGGCCGGGAATCACGTTCACGTATATGGGAGTCACGGTGGACGAACGCGCGCGCGTCGTCGATCGAAGTGGGCGCGCATTCCAGAATGTTTTCGCGGCGGGAGAAATCATGTCCGGTAATATTCTCACGAAGGGTTACCTCGGAGGCTTCGGCCTGACGATCGGCTCCGTGTTCGGCAGACTCGCGGGCAGAGAGGCGGCGGCAAGTGCCCGGGCTTGACGTCATTCAGGAAGCGGGCCGGCAACTGGTCATCTGCAACGCGTGCCGTTACTGCGAGGGCTACTGTCCCGTCTTCCGCGCCATCGAAACGCGCCGCGAATTCAAGCCGGGCGATGTCTTCTATCTTTCCAACCTTTGCCACGATTGCCGCGCCTGCTACTACGCGTGCATGTTCACGCCGCCGCACGAATTCGCGATTAACATTCCGCAGATTTTGGCGCAGTCGCGCATCGAGACATATCGCCGCTGGAGCTGGCCCGCGTTCTTCGGACGCGCATTTAAAAATCGCAGCGTGACCGTTTTGTTGGCCACTGGTATCGCGGCGGTTGTCACCATACTTGCGCTGCTTTTCATTCCCTCGGGAAATTTGTTCTCGGTTCATCTCGGTCCGGGCGCTTTCTATGAAATAGTTCCGTATTTCGCGATGGTATCTGGCGCACTGATTCTATTTTTCTATGGAATCGCCGTATGGATGCGCGGCGGCGCGCGTTTCTGGTCAGAAACCCGCAGCGCAGCGAAAGAGAAAGGAAGTTTGAAAACCCTTGCCGCGGCCGTGGGAGCGGCGCTCGGATTGCGATATCTGAAGGGCGGAGGACCCGGATGCTTCTATCCGGACGAGCGTCCATCCTCGGTTCGCCGCGCCTATCACTCTCTTACGTTCTGGGGATTCGCCAGCGATTTTGTTTCCACCACGCTGGCATTTATCTACCAGGATTTCTTTCACATCCTTCCGCCATACTCGCTCACCAGCCTGCCCGTGATTTTCGGTAGCATCGGCGGAGTGGCGCTCATCCTCGGAGCGGGCGGTCTGATCTACTTTAAGTTACGGAGCGATCGCGAGCCCGCGGCGCCAGGCGCTTCCGGAATGGATTATGTTTTCCTGGTGACGCTGGGTCTGGTGGCGCTGACCGGCATGCTCACGCTAATTCTGCGCGACACGGCGGCCATGGGAAGCATTCTCGTACTGCACCTGGCGTGCATAGCGGCCTTGTTCATCTCCGCGCCCTACGGAAAATTCGTCCACGCCGTCTATCGAACACTCGCCGTGATTCGTTACGAGATGGAACAAAGCCAGCCGCACGAAACGGCGGGTCACTAAGCCGGGTTTCCCGCGGCGTTACATAGGCGGGTTGAGTGGCACACGCTTAAGCCTGAGTGGTTTTGTTGCGGGATATCTTCTAATTTCCAACCTCTAACTTCCAAACTCTAGGACTGGTGGGCCTGGGTAGACTTGAACTACCGACCTCGCCCTTATCAGGGGCGCGCTCTAGCCACCTGAGCTACAGGCCCACACGGGAATACAACTGCTAAACAGTACCAAGCATGATAGCGGTCGGTTGAGGAATGGGTCAAGTAGAGAGCGGCTAGCACAAACTTCGTAAGCCTTAACCGGACCGTCCAGCGGCTGAGTGACCCCCCGTAAATTGCGCGCCGGCGCCCACCTCGTTGCAGTAGCCCATCACCCGAACTGGAGGCGGTCAAATAACTACGTCATGGTTTCGATCCGAAGACAGTCTCGCCGCCCAGAATGGTCCAGAGAACCCTTGTGTCTTTGAGTTCTTCCGCGGGAATAGTCAGTACGTCACGATCCAAAACAACCAAGTCGGCCTCCTTGCCTGGTGCGATGGAGCCGATCTTATCCAGCTGATTCATCGCGATAGCCGCATTGCGGGTGTATGCATAAAGCATCGCTTCGCGGGGCATGCGTTCTTTAGGATTCAGAACTCCTTCTGGTCCCTTACGTGTTTCGGCTTGATATATTGCGAGAAACACATTTGGGCTTGAAACATACCAGTCGCTCCCGCCTGAAATCGTCGCACCCGCATTTAGCAATGATCGCGCTGGATATTGCCAAGCATAGACCGCCGGGTCAATGTACGGCTTAACGAGTTCAATCGCCTCAGAATTCGCGCTCGCCCACAGCAATTGAAGATCCGCGATGACTCCAATTTGCTTAAAGCGGGGGATGTCTGAGGGGGCTACAAATTGAAGATGAGCAATCGTGTGAGGCAGACCCGAGTTTCCGTTTGCCTTTCGGGCCGCTTCTATCCCATTCAGCGACTCTGTCACCGCTTTGTCCCCGATCGCGTGAATATGCACGATCAGTCCTTGTTTGTCCGCGGCAGCGACGACTTGTGCGAAACGTGCGGGATCGAACAGCAACTCTCCATACTTGCCGCTGTTCTTGTAAGGTGCAGACATCGCCGCAGTCTGAGAGGGATACTCGGCCACCCCATCGGCAAAGATTTTAATACCCGGAATCGTCAAGTTCGGAACGTCGGCGAATTCTTTCTGCAAAGCCCGCACTTTAGTCAGGGGGTCTCCATCTGTCTCCTTCGTCGCGTTGACTTCGGGGAATGCAGCAACGTGCGCGGTCAGTTCTCCGTGCTGCGACAAGTCCCGGTAGGCCGTTAAGACGGATTCACCTGCGCGCGCATCCAGCCATCCCGTTATTCCCAGGCTATTGAGGTAATGCACTGCCGAGCGGCCCGCCGCGAGAAGTTCTTGTCTTGAGGGTTGCGGCACCGCGGCGACTATCTTCGCCAAACCGGCATCAACGCCAAACCCATTCGGTTCCAGGTCTGCGGCGAGACCGTAGTTCTTTCGGTCGGCCTCGGACAGATGGCCGATGAAGTCTCTGGTAAGTCCAGCCCGCAAGCGCAATGCGCGATTGGCCCACCCCGTATGGCCATCAGATCCCCAGAGAAACACGGGCAGATTTTCATACGCTCCGCCACTGAGTTGCGCGTTGAGTTCGTCCGTCCTCGACCAAATGGTTAGCGGTATGCCGCTAATCATAAGAACATCGCCCCGCATTCCCCTGCCGTTCCGCATGGCCTCAGAGGCAAACACCACTAATTCAGTCACCGATTGAACCTTATCGCCTACATCCGCCGAGTTGAGCTTCAGGCCGCCATAAATTGCATGGATGTGGCTGTCAATCAAGCCTGGAAGCAAGCACTTCCCATGCAAATCAATACTTTCAGCGGTATTTTTGACCGCATGCATCACTTCTGCACGACTACCTACAGCCACAATTTTGTCGCCGTGAATGGCAATCGCCTCCGCGAAAGGATGGTGCGGCTCAGCCGTAAAAATCTTCGCGTTATAGAGAATGCGCTCGGTTGCACTATTGCCCTGAGCCAGCGAAGAGGCAAAACAGAGGAAGGCCCCGGCCGTCCCGAGAGCTATACAACGTAATCTCATGTCAAGCTGCCTATGTTGCTTGCAGTAAACTCATCCTGGCCGCGATCATATTCGACGCGACGGGGCTTTTCAACTGAGGGGATCACCACGAGAAATACTAAGCTCTCTACTGGATGCGCCAAAACAAGACGGGCCGTGGCCGATTTCCACAATCTGGCCGGGAGCCGCAAGGTGTATATTGCCGGGCAGCCGAAAGTCCAAACAGGAAATCCAGGTAGTCAAGGGCCCATGAAGAATCTTCGGGAGGCGACGCATGAAACCTAGAATGCGCGTGGTTGGGGTGATTCTGGCACTCGCTTTTCTCGCGGTATTTTCGTTTGAAGTGCGAGCGGGGAGGCAGGGCGGAGACGCTCAGCGGTCCAGCGGCCCCGTGATCACGGGCAAGGTGTACTCATTCGAAAAGGTCGCCGAAGGCGTTTATTACAGCACTTCCAGCAGCCTGATGGCCACGGGCGGCAATCACACGATCTTTGTCGGGGATCACGACGTGTTCCTCGTGGATGCCGGGGCTACAGCTGCCGCCGGGCGAGCCCTCCTTGAGGACATGAAACTGATCACGGACAAGCCGGTACGATGGGTGGTGAACACGCACTTTCACTGGGACCACACAAACGCCAACTCCATCTTCGGGCCCGAAGTTCAAATCATCGGCCACGAGTACGTCCGCCACGCCATCGCGGATCTCGACATTATCCACCGCGAGCCTTTCAAGACGGCTTTGGCGAACATGCCGATTCAAGTCGATGCGCTTAAAAAACAAGTTGGAGACGAAAAAGATCCTGCTCAGCGGGCTGCGCTCCAGAAACAGCTTGCAGCCAAGCAGGCGGACTGGGAAGAATTCAAGATGCTCAAGCCCACGCCGCCCACCATGACGTACACCTCGAAAATGACGCTGTATCAGGGCCAGCGTGAAATTCAGTTGCTCTTTCTTGGGCGGGGCCATACGCAAGGTGACACGATTGTGTATCTGCCGAAAGAGCGAATCGTGTGCAGCGGAGACATGATGGAAACGCAACCCGCTTACATGGGCGACGGGATGTTCGACGAGTGGATCAAGACGCTCGATGCGCTGAAAGAGCTGGATTTCGTCACAGACCTGCCCGGGCACGGCGTGCCGTTCCACGATAAGTCGCTGATCACCGCGTATCAAAGTTACCTGAAAGATTTCATGTCGCAGGTGACCGAGCTTCGCAAGCAGGGACTCTCGCCCGAAGAAGCCGCGCAAAAGGTCGACATGACCTCGCACAGTGCGGATTTCCCGCAAATCAAAGGGCCTGGCGCCGAAATCAGGGGAGTGCGGCGGATGTACGCGTGGATGGACGAACGCGCGCACTGATTCACTGGGAACACACTTATTGCTCTTTCCGAGCGACTGGAAAGTGGAGAATAAGGTAAGATAGTCTTACCATGAAAACCAAGGTTTCCACCAAGGGGCAAGTGGTGCTTCCCAGCCGGATCCGGCGCAGGCTCGGCCTTCAGCCGGGCGATTCCCTCGATGCCGAGCTCGAAGGCGAGCGGATTATTCTGATTCCACGAAAAGTGCGGCTGGGAAGCGCGCGGATCATCAAGGACCCGGTTACCGGTTTGCCTGTCCTGACGGCCGGCGCGGATGCCGCCAAGCTGACGAGTGAGCAGGTGCGCGAAATCCTGACAGAATTTCCATGACATATTTGTTGGACGTGAATTCACTGCTTGCTCTGGGCGTGCTTCATCACGAATTCCACAAGCGTGTGGGGGCTTGGGTTGCCCGCCTTGGAAAAAAGGGGACTCCGGACTTGGCGACGTGCTCGATCACAGAGCTGGGATTTGTGCGGGTGCTGAGCCAGGCACAGCAGTACCGGTTCTCGGTTGTTCAGGCGCGCGAACTACTGCTTCTGCTGAAGGCCAGCGAATCGATTCGCTGCATTTTCATACCGGACGGGCACGACATCTCACATCTTCCAAAGTGGGTCAAAAGTCCCAAGCAGACGACGGACGGCCATCTGGTAGAACTGGCCAGAGCCAACGGCGCTCGACTCGCGACGCTGGATGGGAAAATTCCCGGGAGCGTATTGATTCCTCAGAGCCTCTAGCTGGCTGGCACCGTTGAATCTGCTCGCTAAGGTCATCCAAACGAGTGCGTGGGCGGCAGGCCTCTACTGCTTATCCAATACCTGCACGTTCTCGACAAAGCCCGCATCGGCGCTGCCCATGGCGTGAATGGTCAAAGTCTTGCCGCCGTTGGAAACCTTGAACGTGGTGGTCTCGATTTCTTTGCCGGCCTTCGTAAATTTGGCTTCGTAAGTGTTGGCATCGATTTTTTTGGTGGAAATCATGTCCGCGTGATTAGGGATCGCTCCCATCACTGCAGACTCTTTGCCGTCGCCCTTGACCGGGTAGCCGTAGGAGAAGGGCTTTCCTGTGGCGCCCATCCCGTTGACCATCACCATTCCCGACGCGTCCCACGTGCGCGTCTGGCTTTGCGGTGGCGGACCCGGATTATATTTTGAACTTGCGAGATTCAGTTTCCAGGTGCCCACAAAGGGATTGCTTTGAGCCAGCAACACGCTTCCGGCGGCAAGCACGATTCCAAGAGCCGCAAATACCGCGATATGTCGCTTCATCGAGCGTCCTCCTCAAATAGTTTTCCGTACATTCTGATTGGATATGAAAACTGTAGAAACGAGGTTACGCCGGGCCACCTGCAGGAGTCAAGATTCAGCGTGGCTCATGTACTTGAGGGATAGCATGGCGGTGGCGTATCATTCCTTCGCGCCGGCAGGGGATGACGGCGCACTAGTCATGATTACACGCAAAATTGGCGAGGGCGGCCGCTGGCTGCTGGAAAAAATTGTGGATGTGGTCGCGTCGACCGGGATCAATCCGAACCTGCTGACGTTTTTCGGTCTTCTGGTGAACTGCTGGGCGGCCTTCCTGTTCGCGATTGGGAAATTCCGTTCCGCGGCCCTGGTGATTTTTTTCGCCGCGTTTCTGGACATGCTTGACGGGCAAGTGGCGCGGCGCGAGAAACGCGTGACGGCATTCGGCGCGTTTTTCGATTCGACGCTGGACCGCTACTCGGACATGGCGCTCTATATGGGCTTGCTGGTGTATTACGCCGTGGCCGAACGGACCTCCTACGTTGTGCTATCGGCGGTGGCGACGGCCGGATCGGTGATGGTCAGCTATTCGCGCGCGCGCGCCGAATCCCTGATTCCTCTCTGCAAAGTCGGCTTCATGGAACGGCCCGAGCGCATGGTTCTGTTGATCATCGGCGGATTGTTCAACCGCATGGCCCCCGCGCTTTGGGTCATCGCGATCGTTGCCACGCTTACCGTCATCCACCGGATCCTGCACACCTGGCAGGAAACCAAAGCCGGCCGCACGCTCCCCGGAATCCGCCTCTCGCTTTAAGCAGGCGGATTCGTGACCTTCCATTCTCAAGTGAATGGCTAGGCGACGTTTATCCGCTTTTCCGCGGAGGCGTGAGCTTCGTCAATCGGACGCGCAATAATCGCGTGGACGCGGTCGCGCAGCGCAGGAAAATCTTCCTTCCGCAGGTCCTTCGTTTCAATCACGTCGTGCAAATAAACAGTTACAGTGCCCGGCCGGATCAGCCAGCTTGTCTTCTTGTTGAATTCAAACGAACCGACGACGCTGACGGGAATAATGGGCGTGCCGAATTGCAGCGCCATGCGGAACACCCCGCCCTTAAATGGCCTGACTCGCCCATCCAGCGTTCTTTGACCTTCCGGGAACACGGCGAGGCTTACTCCGGAATCGAGCGCCGCGCGAGTGAGCCGCCACATGCGTTTCAGGTCGGAAGGCCGGTTGACGTCTGGAACGGGAACATTGCCGAAGCGTTTCATCATCCAGCCGTACACGGGAATCCGAAAATGCGATTCGAGTTCCAGGCCCCGGAAAAATTGCGGGATCGTGGCGTACAGGACAAACGGATCGAACAGGTTGACGTGATTGACGAGAAGAAAGCAAGTACGCGCGGGGTCGAAGCCGGGCGCGCGCCGCACAACGAGTTTTGCGCCTGCGAGTTTCATAGTCACGCGGCACAGCATGCGTTGCGCGCCGTCATTTCTCCGAGGGTCGATGATGGAGCCAAGCAAAAGGAGAAAGGTGCTCACGGGAAAGAAGAACGCCGCGGAGAGGAGCCAATGGTAAGTGCTCCGCGCGATGGCCCACATGCGGCGGAAGCCTTGCTCACCGGCGGCTTCCTCGGCCGCAGGGGCGGAGATCGGTTGTTCGCTTTCCACGTTCATACCATCACATCGAGGGCGCCGGGCAGCACTTCAAGCGATTCGGCTTCGAGGGTGAGGACTTCTCCATCGACGACCACGTCGACGGGATTCTTCAACTCGAATTCGATTCGCGCCGCCGTGCGCCTCGAAGCCATGGGATGCCGGATATGCTCGCCAGTAAACAGCGTCGGCAGATTCCGCACCAGGCCCAGGCGGCCGATCGGACCCCAGTGAACGTATTCAATTGTACCGCTGTCGATTGAGGCTAGCGGCGCGATCATCATTTTACCGCCGGTGTACTTGCTATTGCTAAAGGCAACGAACAGGCAGCGCCGGTCGTCGCGCTCTCCGTCCGCGCGAAGCGGAAACGGCCGGCGGCGCAGTCGCGCCAGGGAAACGAGCACTCCGGCCAGATACCCGGGCTCACCCAGAAATTTCAGGTGGCGATTGGTCAACGTCGCGACGTCCGCGGCGAATCCCATGTTCAGCGTATTGATGAAATAAATGGAGCCACCCGAGTGGTCCAGTCGAATGACGTCGCAGGGCCGCGCGCGGCGTTCGAGGATCGTCCTAATCCCAAATTCCGCGAGGTCCGTCCCGTTTTCAACGAAGTCTCGAAGAAACGAATTGCCGGTTCCGAGAGGCAGAAATCCGAGGGAGGCGCGGCCTTGCGTTGCTGCGTCCGGAAAAAGTCCGTTGACAATCTCAAAGCTTGTGCCGTCGCCACCCACTGCGATGAACTTGCGGAAGCCGTCGGCGTACGCGCCGTTCGCGTGCACGGTGGCCTCGCCGGGAGCGCGCGTTTCGCGCACCTCGAGGAGCAAACCCGCGGCGCGCAGACGGTCCAGCGCGCGCGCGGCCAGCTTTCCGCAGCGGCCGCCGCCGGCCGCCGGATTCACGATCGTGAAATAGGCGTCGTTCACAGGGAAACCATGGCATTGCGGTCGAATTGCTTGCCAATTTGTCCGGCAAGAATGACGCGCCTGATTTTCATCGCGGCGTTACGGGGAAAATCCTGTTCCCACGCAACGAAGCCCGAGACGCGTTTGTAGTTCAAAAGCTGCGAGTTGCGCCGCGAAAGTTCCTTGAGCAGCGCATCGTTCACCGTGTGTCCTGGTTCAAGATGAAGCACCAGCACGAGTTGCTCGCCGGTCATCGTGTGCTGCGGCCAGATGTAGTTTGTCGCAAAGACGCAAAACTCCTTCACCGCGATGCCATCGAAATTATTCTCAATGTCTTCCGGATAGATATTCTTTCCTTCTGCGGTGACAATCATGTTTTTCTTGCGCCCGAAAAGTTGCAGATGGCCCGTCGCATCGACACGGCCGAGATCGCCGGTCATGAGCCAGCCATCCACGATGGTTTCCCCCGTCATCTCCGGATCGTCCAGATATTCGGACATCACGGTCTTGCTGCGCGCGGCCACTTCGCCGATTCCGTCCGCGTCCGGCGCCATGATGCGAATTTCCATCCCGCGCACGGGCTTGCCAACGGTGTCGGGCCGGAAGGGCCGCAGATCATTCAGCGTGATGGCGGTACACGCCTCCGTGCAACCGTAGCCATTGTAAATGGGGATGCCAATATCGTGGAAAAACTCGATTGTGGCAGGCTCGGTGAACGCGCCGCCGACGAGCAGCGCTTGCAGTCCGCCGCCGAAAGCTTTATGGACGTCCTTTAACAGCACGCGGCTCAGGCGAGGGCGCGGCTTCCCATGCGTGAGCGCGCGATTCACGCCAATCAGCGCATCGAGCATTCTCCGTTTAGCAGGCGGAAGCGCCGCGAATTTCTCGCCCAAACTGCGTTGAAGATTTTTCAAAATCAGCGGCACGACCGCCATGTACGTGATTTTATATTTTGTGAAAGCTTCGCGGATAAATTCCGGGCGCAACGTGCGCAAATGAACGACGGTCCCTCCGCCGGTGAACGGCATGAGGAAGCCGCCCATGAAGTCGATCGCATGGTTGGTGGGGATGATGCTCAAATATCGCGCTCCGGGCCAGAACGGAAAGACCGGCGTTACCGCGGCGCACTGTTCCAGATAGTTATTGTGCGTCAGCACGCATCCCCTGGGATGGCCTCCCGTTCCGGACGAATAGACGATGCAAGCCGCGTCTGTTCGCGTGCGTGGACGAAATTCCGGGGCGCGCGCCCCGCGAAATTCCTCCCAACGCATGCCCCCCGTGAGATCCGCATTTGGCGGCGCTTCGGTCACAAGCACGGCCCGCAGTTTGTGCTCGCGAAACGCGGGGGCTTGGGTGATCGCACGCCACAACGCGTACTCAACAAAAAGAACCTGTGCTTTCGAATGCGCGAGGAGTTGAAGATGCTCTGTCGGCGAGAGTTTGTAATCGAGCGGAACAAGCACACCGCCTGCGAAAAATACTGAGTAAGCCGAAATCAGCCACTTGGGCTGATTCGTCATAATGATCGCGGCGCGGTCTCCCGCAGCAAACCCCGATTCTTCAAGGGCTGCGGCCACGGGCGTGGCAGCCTCGCCAAATTGCCGGTAGGTGAGGCGCGAGCGCTCGTGATCGCGGTCCGCCTCGATCAGGCAGACTTCCTCGGGCCAGCGGCCTAGCGCATCGCGCAGCGCCGCTCCCAACGAGTCGTATTTCGCCAAATCAAGCATCAGAATTGCCGCAGAGGCACACAGACACAGAGAGAAGCAAGATTATATGAGGAATTCATTGGAGGAGTCCCTTTATTCCGTTGGGTGCTCAGAGCCTTGCCTGGATGCGTGAAGCGAGTGTGTGAAAGTCGCTCACGCCTTGTACTTCGTAATCCGGAAGTTCAACGCCAAAATGATTTTCCAGGCGCGTGAGGAGTTCGAGCGCCTGTAGACTGTCGATTCCAAGCTTCTTATAGAAATCGTCGCCCGGCTGAAGCGTGGAACGCGAAACCTTGAAATGAGTGGCGGCGAGATTCAAGACTTCGTCTGTTGTTTGTTCGATTGTTTTCATGATTCATTCCATCTTACAAAAAGAAAGAGGCCGCTGGCTATGGCCGCGTTCCTAAGGCAGATACGGGTGCGGGCCGGCATTTTCGACGAACTTGCGCAGGCCTTCCATGATGGCGGGCCGCGCGAAGAGGTCGCAAAAAATGTCGATTTCGCGCCGCAATTCTTCCGCGGGCAGCGGCTTGATGAAACGCTTCGCCGCGGCGGCGGTCGAGCGGTCGAATTTTGTTGTCTGCGCGGCGGTCGCGCGCGCGAGGCGCAAGGCTTCGCCTTCCGCGGCTAACTGGCTCACGAGGCCCACGGAAAGCGCCTTGGTGGCATTGATGCTGCGCCCGGTGAGCAGCAGATCGCGCACCACGCCGTTGCCCACATCGCGCTTCAGCCGCGGAATTCCACCGAATCCGGGGATGAGTCCGAGCCGCAATTCCGGAAAGCAGAAGCGCGCCATTTTGTCCGCGACGATCAGATCGCACGCAAGCGCCAGCTCGAATCCGCCGCCGAAACATACCCCGTGGACAGCCGCAAGAGTCGTGAGCGGCGAAGTGTCCAGCCGGTTGAGCACCGCGTGAATTCGTTCAAGGAATTCGCGGACTCCCTTCGCGGCCGAAGACACGTCCATTTTCCGAGCCTGCTCATAAAGCTCGCGCAGGTCCGCGCCGGCAGAAAAGCCCGCTTTCTGCTCGCTGTAAAGAATGAGCGCGCTGGCCTTCGATTCGAGACTCGGAAGCGAGGATGTGAATTGTTCCAGATCTTCGAGCATGGCGAGGCCGATTTCGTTCGCAGGAGGGCGATCGAGCGCGAGTTCGACGATACCGTCGGACATCCGCCACGAGAGTGTTTTTCCTTTGTATTCGTCCATCTGTTCAGCCTTCGTCTGTCAGAATCTCCCGGTAGCGCCGGTATCTTGCCGGCAGTTTTCGGGTTTGATAAACCGGTCTGGAGCCGGCTAGACGCCGGCGCTGCCAAACGCCTCAAGCGCTAGTCCTTTGCGTACATCCGTTCAATCTCTGCCGCAAATCTCGCGGCGATAGTGTCGCGCCGCAATTTTCCGTTGGCCGTCAGCATACCATTTTCGATCGTAAACAATTCTTGCGCCACGTGATACCTGCGAATTTTGCGGTAATGCGGCAGCGGCGCATTTACCCGTTCCAATTGCGAATCAATCTCGGTATCCGCGGCCGCGCCAGTGATGATGGCGGCGAGGAAACTTCGACCATTTCCGACAAGCATGACGTGCTGCGCGCCCGGGACGGCCCGGAATAATTCTTCCTCGATGGGTTCCGGCGCGATATTGTGCCCGGAGTTGAGAATGATGAGATTTTTCAGCCTTCCCGTGATGCGCCAATTTCCATTTGCGTCCACGTCGCCCTGATCGCCCGTGTGAAACCATCCATCGCGCAGCACCGCGGCCGTTTGCCCCGGCCGGCCCCAGTAACCGGCACAAATATTCGGACCCCGGACAATGATTTCACTATTTTCGCCGACCTTCATTTCGATTCCTGGAATGGCAGGGCCGACGCGCCCAGGTTCGACATGCCGCGGATCGTCCAGGGTGCAAATGCCGGTGGTTTCGGTGAGACCGTATCCCTGCAGCACCGGAATTCCGAGCATCATAAAGAACAGCTGGGTTTCACGCGCGAGAGGAGCGGAGCCGCAAATCATAGCGCGAAGATTCGGCCCCAGACGTTTGCGGACGGAGGGAAAAATCACTAGGCCGGCTAGTCCCAGCCAGAAAAAATCCCAAGCCTGCGGCGTTTTGGCATCCACCCGAAACCAGGCTTCCTGCGCATGGTCGAAAATCTGCGCGATTGCGCCTCCACGCTTGCGAAGATTGTCTACGATCGCAGCGCGCATTCGCTCCAAAAGCAATGGAACATTGAGGAAGTAGTTTGGAGCAACGGAGCGGATTTCATCGGCGAGCTTCGTAAGGTCCATCGAAAATGTAAGGACGCTCGTCCGGGACAGGCACGATAACAACAGAATCCACGACGCAGCGAAGCAGAGCGGCGTGTAATGAAACACGCGGTCCGGAACATCGCGCGGCCCCATCAATACGTCGAGGCGCGCCTTGGTACAGGAAAGCATGTGATCGAGATTGCCGACGGTCAGCATCACGCCCTTGGCTTCGCCCGAAGTCCCCGACGTATACAAAATGGCGATCGTGTCCTGCGGCGAAAGGACGGTCGGCGAGAGGGGCTCACTCGGCGCGGGCGGAGGAGTAGCGTTGAAAATTTCGTCGAACAGGACAAATCGGGGGGAGTCGGGCCACGCCGCCGAGATCGCATCTCGCAGCACCGCATCGCCGCAGCAAACAAGGCCGGCCCCGGCGTCGCGCAGCATCGCGGCGAGTTCGCCCGCGGCCTGGCGAGCGTACATCGGAACGGCGATGAGTCCCTCCGCAATAATGGCGAAATCGAGCGCGGCCCACCGGATACTGTTTGGAGCGACCAGTGCGCATCGGTCCCCCTTGACAAGGCCAGAAGCGCGCAAGAACGCGCGCGCGACGGCAATTTCCCCGAGCAATTCCGATCCCGTCGCGGTTCGATCGCCACCCGCGTGTGTTTCCGCCAAAACCACACGGTCGGAGGCTCCCTGCAATTTCAAAAAAATATTCTCGAGGAAATTCATGCTTTTAAGTAGCACAGGCACTCTTGCCTGTGCGGTTTTCCGCGCGCAGAAGATCAACCCCCACAGTCCCGCCGCAGCAGGCCTGCGCCACAAAAACCTCACGCACCTGTCAGGCTAATCCCCAGCCGTGGCAGCCCTAGCGCCTTCGTAACTATTAAGCAGCCCCTCGATATTCGGGCTCAGCGGCGGCAAATATTCTTCCCAGCCGCGTACTCCTGAACGCACCGGAAATTCCGGATATTGCTGATGAACCGCGCGTTCGAGAAATACTCCCATCCGAGCCATGGTTTTCAAATTCCGAACCACAGAGTGAGCGATGCCTTCCCGCACGGCATCGGCTTCCGTGGCCAGGCGATCCATAACGCCGGCGAGCTTTTCCCCCAGGTCCGGATCTTCCACCGTGAGCAGCGAATGTTCATGGCCGCGCTCCCGAAGCAGGTTGCGAATCCGCTCATCCATAGTGACTCCCGCCGAAGGCACCAGGGAAGGCATCGAAGTGACGATGGCGTGGTAGCGCGAGGAAACCATCAGGCTGGAGCAGCGCAAGATGCTTACGATCTGGTACATGTCAAAATGGTCGGAGCTGAACACGGGCGCGCCGCCCAGTTGCGGTGCAAGCTCGTCACACGCTCTCGTATCCAGCCTCTCCATAGCGACAAGAACCAGAAAAACGCGGTGCTTGCTGCGAAACGCTTTCACGCCTTGCGCCAGCGCGGCCAGATATTTTTTGTACGCTGCGTCCACAGCGGAACCCGATTTGTGAAAGTAGATCGTTCGGTAGTGACTTTCCTTGTACGCGCCAAAGCATGCGTGCGCCAGAAATTTCGGCGTAGATGGCGTCACCGGCCACCAGAACGGGTTGATCGGGCAGACCGTCAGCACCGGAGTTTCTCCGTCCCACCCCGCATCGATCAGCGCCTTGCGGCCGTATTCCGGCGGGTGCGGCTCGAACGTCCATGCTGTGTCTGTGCCGGCTTCGCTCGCCACGCCCAGTTTGCTCAGGACTGCCTGCGATTCCTCGTTGCGCGTGATGATTAAGGATCGGCGGCAATAACGGGCGCACATCTTCTCGAGCATTGGATTCATGTGGCCCGCTTCAGCGCCGTAACCAACAGACAATTTGTTTTCCGCCGAAGCGATTCCAAGCGCGCCGATAAACATCGTGGTGAGCGCATCCGCGAATTTGCTTTTGAACATCGACCCTTCGCAAGCGATCACACCGTGGTGCGGCCTCACTTCGCGGAACAGAAACGGCGGGTAGATGTCGGGAAGATGTACCTGGCGCGCATCGCCAAAATAGCCGCGGCTCCACTCCAGATTCTGGGACATCACGCTGAGCGCAAGGTTCTCTTCGCCCAGAACGCGCCGAACTTGCCGCAGCATTTCCTCGACGCGAACATCCGAGCCCGTGTTGCGCGTCCCGTTGTATCCCGCAAAAAGGAGTTTCAGTTTTTCGCCGGGCTGCCAGGGACGTCCCACGCCAAACTTCCAAAGCGCGCTGGAGAGTTCGATGTACGCGCTGGTCCAGGCTTCCAGAATAAAGTCCATCATGGGCGTGACCCCCGCGCGTACCCCACGCCGGCCACTGCTGTGTCCTCGCGAACCAAACTGGCGGACCCGGGCCATGCCTTGTAGGGGTAAGCGAAATGGTGATCACGGCTGAATCGCAGGAGCGGGTAACAATATTTGGAAAAAGGTTCCGGGGCGCGCCCCATTTCCTTGACGACCCGCGAATTCTCAAACACCGTGTCCCAGACCAAATACGGCATGAACACTTTCAAGAGAGATGCGCTGCGTCCAGCCGCACTACGGGAATTTGAAAGCCAGTTTACGACCGAAGTGAAATTCCGCTCGAGCCCCGGCCAAAACAGCGGCTGCATTTTTCCTGCGGATTCGGCAAGCGCGTGCGTGAGCTGGCCAAACGTTTCGGACCCCGTGCCCGAAGAGAGATGGTAGATCTCATGGGCCAGATTCGGCTTTTGATGCAGCGCGGCAACGGACTCCGCGACGGAGTCCACCGGGACGATGTCGATCCGGTCAGTCGAGCGGAACGGCAAAACCGGCAATCCCGCCAGAAACACGAACGCGCGGACCATATCGAATTGCGTCGTTTCAGGGCGGCGGCTGTCGCCAAGCACAATGCTCGGGCGAAACACCGTTCGAGAGACGTCGGGGAGCAGTTCCCGCACCATGTGCTCGCAGAATTTTTTCGTGCGCGCGTAAGGGTCGTAATCGGAGCGGTTCCAATCGATGGAAGCGTCCTCGCTAACTACTTCGTGGCTGCGGTGCCCAGCTACTGCGACGGTGGATACCTGGCTGAAGCGGCGCAGGCCGTGTGCATCATGCGCGCGGCGGGCGAGTTGCGCGACTTCGAGCGTGCCGCGCAGGTTCACGTTGAGGCAGCTTTTTTCGGATTTGCGATTGAGGGAGGCCGCGCAATGGATCACCGACTCGGTCGTGCCGATCAGATGCGTGTACTCGGCCGCGTCCAGTCCAAATCGCGGCTCAGTGAGATCGCCGCGAAAAACGGAAATGCGCGTTTCGAGCGCGTCATGAAACTGGGGAAAGTCCAGGTGCAACTGCATCGCGTGCCACAGCCGCTCGTTCGCCTCCTGTTCCGTCTTTGCCCGGACCAGCAGATTTAAACGGTCCGTGTGACGCGCGAGCAGAATAGAGGCCACGTGGGCGCCAATGTAGCCGGTGGAACCGGTCAGAAAGATGGCCATGGATCAGTTTTGGTTCCCCGCGCCTGACGCCGCTCCCGCACGGGGCAAATCTTCTGGGCGTCCCGCGGCTCCATCGCCTGCGTGCTGCAAGGAAAAAGCGCGGTGCGGACGCTCTTCCATCGGGCGCCCTTCGATGAGCGGGTAGACCCACCGGCGCAGTGCCGGGATATGAATGTTAATCCAATAATCCCACCAGTCAACCGAAGTGGGATCGTAACCAAAGGCCGCTTGCTCTTCCGGAGGAAGCGCCGCGGAAAGCAACTGCACATTTTGAGCTTCGAAGACCTGCTCATTATGCAAGATAAAGGGCTCGTAGAGCTCGATCAGCTTTTCCACGCGAGCGAGGTCGCGCTCCTGCCGTGCCAGCGGCGGTTTTTTCATTTGCAGCGCCGAAGCGGCGCGATTGATGCCCTGGACCACGGCCTTTTGCGCGGGAACGGAAAATTTCTCGTAGCGCGATTTGGAGACGGGAATGGTGTCGAACTGCATGCGCATCCAGTTCTCCAAGCTCTGTTGCGAGCGGTAGTGTTTGCGATGCGCGAGCCCGGTCAATTCGATCGAGCGTCCCATGTCGCACGGGTTGCTCGCGGACGTGGCCAGCTGATAGACCAGTTCGTGACGCCGCGCGATGATCGCCGCGGCGATCAGCGTCATTCCGCGGCACACCATGTCCACGGGAATCACGTCCAGGCATTTGCGCTCGTTGGTCGGCAACTGCCGAAAATACGTGCCCAGCAGATAGGAAAGCGGCGCCGAAGTGTTGATGCCTTCATTCCATCCGCGAAAGGGCTGATTTGTGGAGGTCTCGACAATCGAGGGGCGCACGATGGCGATCGGCAATCCAGCTCCGTGCCGCACGATCAGGGATTCGGCGAGCGATTTCGAAAGCGTGTACGTATTGGGCCACCCGAGGCGCCGCGCCCGGCGAGTTCCCGCACGTGTCAGGCGATTGCGCAGCCACCGCATGCGGTTCTTGCGGATGAGGTTTTCCAACTCGGGCCCAGCCGGTTCGTTGCTGCCGCGATGTTTCCCCAGCGCCTGTCGTCGAAGCGCCGCCGTAATCTCCGGACTTTCGGCGCGCACTTCCGCATGTGCGACCACTTCCTGCAAGGAGTGCAACTCGTGCTCGGCGTCAAAATCCGCTATGCCCAGCGGCGTGTAATTTGGCTGCGCTTGCTCGACGACTCGGCCGTCCTTTCCACCCACCACATAACAAGTCGAAAGATGCATCAGTGCGGCGTGGTCCGATTCGCGCAGAAATTCAATCAGATGGAGGACCGGCGCGACATTGCTCGCCAGGGCTTCGCGAAGATCCGGATTGAAATCCGTCAGGCCGGAACTATTCACGACTAAGTCCAGAATACGCGCAAGTTGCGCTCGCGTTGGCGATGCAATTCCCAGCCCCCGCTGGCTCACGTCGCCCTCGATGACTTCTACGCGCTCGGAGACAAACTCCGTGAACCGCTCCCCAAGCTTATCCTGCAGCGGGTCAAATACTGGCGACTCCTCGAAAATTTTCTCAAAGCGCCGCAGCGCGGTCGTCGTGCGTTGCCGGCGGATCAACACGAAGATTTTGCCGATCCGCGGGACTTCATTCAAAAGTTGCGCCAGCCAGACCTTGCCGATAAACCCCGTTACTCCTATCAGAAGAATGTTTTTCCCCGCGAGAGTGTCCCGGACTGAGAGCGGTTCGGTTTGTTTCTTACCGTTGAATACCACCAGGGCGCGGCAGTTCGGCACCTTGGGACGCTCGGCCGGCAGGATAGCCCTTTCGAGCTGCTCCGGATGGGCGGTCAACCCGAGATTTCTCAATAGTCGATCGGCCGGCACACTGCCATCGGCGCTGCGTTCGAATGCCCGGGCAATCGGACTTCGCGGCCGAATTACGGGGTCGAGCAGGCGGCCCGTGGCGATCCCATTGCGAAATTCGAGCCGGTTCGAAACGAGCCGGGAAACGCCCAGATAGTGCGCGAGGGGCCGCATTACATGATCGAGGCCCTGGCTGACCAGCACAACATTCTCCTGGCCTTTTTCCGCCAGGCAGGCTCGCAGGCACTCAACTCCTTCCGCCCTCAGCTGCTTTTTCAGAATGTATTCGAAATATTCCTCGCCCAGGGAATCCAGGCGGTCGCGCGTCACCCCGGACAACAGCGTGTGCAGGACACGCGTGGCAAACACCCTGTTACTTGCATACAGGAAGGGCCGCACCAGCGCAAGCGCCAGCGCTCCTCCCCGGCGAGCCCAGCGGCCCGCAAATGTGTGGGAGTTCCAGGTGAAGTAGGCCACTGGCCGGACAGCGCCAAGCGCAACCAGGCTCCCTTCCACGCGCCAGAACGTCAGGGCAAGAAGGTCCGCCTGCGAGAGAGATGGAGGAATACTCCCGGAAACACGGTGGCCGTTATTCGAACTATTTTGGGCGCTCTGATTACTCAACGGTGACTTCCGCTCCAATGATGTAAAGAAGAATCACCCAGTCTGGCCAGATTGAAACTATCACTCCCGGCCCCTGAGTCGCAAGGGCTTGCGACTGAATTGTGCAAAAGGACGAGCCTTTGTGGAAGGGCTCTAATGCGATTGCCCTTAAAACTTAAGGGTACCGCGTTTTGCGGTGCAAATCGCGAAGAGACGCCTCGCTTTTTGATTTTTACTGAGGATTCACATCCAGTTCACGTATCTCTCAAGGTCCGATAAGTAGAGTGCACTCCCCGTTGTGGCAAGAACGCACAAGGAAAATCTCAAGGAGGATTCGAATGGAACGTAAGTGGAAAGCACGTATTTTGACTGCCGCTCTTATTTTGTTCCCCCTGTCAAATGCCTATTCTGGACCGAAAAACGGCAGCGGATGGGACAACGGTCATCGCAGCATTAGTCACGTTTTGCTGATCAGCATCGACGGCATGCACGCGGTCGACTTTGCAAACTGCGTCGCTTCCAACACTTGCCCGCATCTTGCCGAACTTGGCGAGACTGGCGTGACCTACACCCGTACCACGACTTCCCGGCCTTCAGACTCTTTCCCAGGACTGATGGCCCTCGTAACCGGCGGCACTCCCAGAACCGTCGGCGCGTTCTACGACGTGGCCTATGATCGCGTTCTGGCCCCGCCCCTGACCACGACCGGTAACGGGCTTGCCGGCGGGTCCTGCCTTGTGGGAGTCATCAACGGGACGCAGACGGAATATGAAGAAGGCGATGAAATCGATCAGACCAAGCTCAATGGCGGCTTCGCCGGGTACTCCACAATCGACGGCGGCATACTATCCATTGATCCGACCAAGCTGGTGCGCGATCCCTTCAACGGCTGCAACCCCGTTTACCCCTGGAACTTTGTTCGCACCAATACCATTTACGGGGTGATCCACAAGGCGGGCGGCTACACGGCCTGGTCCGACAAGCACGCTGTTTACGCTGTCGTTTCCGGACCGACCGGAACCGCCAACCCCAGCAATGTTGACGATTACTATTCGCCGGAAGTCAATTCCAATCAGATCCCCCTGCCGGGCATTACCACCGCCGGCACGAAATTCAACTGCGGCGGGATTGCCGCCAGCTCAAATGACTGGACGACCGATTTTCAAGCCATCCAATGCTACGACCAGCTGAAGGTCAATGCGATCAAGAACGAAATCAATGGGAAGACGCACCTCGGCACCGCGAATGCTCCTGTCCCGGCGATCTTTGGCATGAACTTCCAGGCGGTCAGTGTCGGACAGAAGTTGATTGAAAATGGAGTCAAAGGCGGTTACACGGACGCCGCTGGTGATCCTACTCCAAGCATGGCGAGCGAGATCAAATTCGTGGATGCCGCAATCGGTCAGATGGTTGAAGAGCTCCAGGATGAGCACCTTCTGCGTTCGACCCTCATCATCATCACTGCCAAGCACGGCCAGTCGCCAATTGACACCAATCGCTTTTTCCCAATTCCGGGACATTCCGGTCTGAACGGCACCCCGCCATCCGGGATCCTCGCAACCCTTCTCCCGCCTTCCGCCACCTCCGGCCTCGGGCTGGCTGAGGATGATATCTCCCAGCTTTGGCTGACCAATTCTAAGGATACTCTCACTGCAGTTGGGATGCTGGAATCCAACGCGACAGCTGCTGGAATCGGCCAGATCCTCTACGGGGCTTCCCTCTACACAATTTTTAATCCACCCGGCGTCCCTAATAATCCTGGCCCCTGCTGCTCTCTACGGGATGGCGGCGATCCTCGCACACCCGACATCATCGTGCTGCCGCAAGTGGGTGTGGTCTACACCGGAAGCACCAAAAAGCAAGCCGAGCATGGCGGCTTCGCTTGGGATGACACCAACGTGATGTTGCTTGTATCTAATCCGGACATCGAGGGGCGGACCATCCACAGCTTCGTGGAAACCGCCCAGGTGGCTCCCACCATTCTCAAGTCCTTGGGTCTCGATCCGGACGCCCTCGATGCCGTCAGGACGGAAGGCACGCCGGTCCTGCCGGGTCTGGGTTTTGGCGACAACTAGCAGCATGACCCCCACCCGCCGGGTGGACTCCCGAGGGAGCGCTCTTGACCTGAGGGCGCTCCCTTCTTCGTATTGAGTGCCCAGGAGACTGCTTGTCCCGCTCAGGCTTCTGCTATAGTGCGCAAACGACGCAAGTGGAATAGCCGCGATTTGGGGAGAAACTGTGGCTCATCCAGCCATTGCGCATTTGTTGAGATTAATCGACGAAGCCTACAACCGTGCCGCATGGCATGGGCCCAACCTTCGTGGTTCGATTCGTGGTGTTACGGCCCAGGAAGCGGCGGTGCGTCCCAGGGCCGGCCGCCACAATATTTGGGAAATTGTAGTTCACGCTGCGTACTGGAAATATGCGGTGAGGCGCCGGCTGTCAGGGGAAAAACGCGGTTCATTTTCTCTTACCGGGAGCAATTGGTTCAGCCGGCCAACGGAAGGGACTGAAAAAGCATGGCGGACTGACGCCGCGCTGCTTGATAAAGAACACCATCTTTTGAGGGAGGCCGTTTCGTCGTTCCAGCCGGAAAATCTGGATCGTCGTGCGCATGGAAGCAAATCCTCCGCGTGGCGGCTGATCGCAGGCATCGCGTTACACGACGTCTATCACGCGGGACAGATTCAATTGATCAAGAAACTTCTAAGGGCCGGGAAATCCCGCTAGGCGCCCGGTTTGGCGTGCTGTGACTGGTGTGAGGCGGCCATCTCGCTGCACAGCCGGTCGCCGAATTCGATGCAACCCACCTTGGTCGTACCCGGCTCGATTGTGTCGGGAGTGCGAATTCCGCTCGCGAACAGGCGGTCTACCGCCGATTCGATCCATTCGGCTTCGCGCTTCATGCCAAGACTCTCGCGCAGCATCATCGAGGCGGAAAGAATCATTCCCACCGGATTGGCGACATCTTTTCCGGCGAGGGTCGGCGCGGAACCGTGTATCGGTTCGTAGAGTGAAGGCCCCGGGCCGCAGCTCATCGAAGGGATCAGGCCGATCGAGCCGGCCAGCGCCGCGCCGAGATCGGTCAGAATATCGCCGAACATGTTCGAGGTGAGGATCACATCGAACTGCGCGGGCGCGAGCACGAGTTGCATGGCGGCGTTGTCGACATACAGATGTTCGAGCTTCACCCCGGGATGATCCGTGGCCAGGCGGGTGACTGTCTTGCGCCAGAGCTGCGACATGGCCAGCACATTGGACTTGTCCACTGAAGCGACTCGGCCTTTCCTGGTTTCCGCTCGCGCGAAAGCATACTTCGCGACGCGCTCGATTTCTCCGGTGGTATATGCGCCCGCGTCGGTGGCGCGTTCTCCGCTCGGATCCGCTTCCAGCCGATGCTCGCCGAAATAGACGTCGCCGGCGAGTTCGCGGACAAAATCGATATGGACGTCGCTCGCGCGGTCCGCTCGCAGCGGCGAGAGGCCTCGGAGCGGAGCGTGCAAATCAATCGGGCGGAGATTGATGTACAACCCGAGCGCTTTGCGCAACGCCAGCAAGCCGGTTTCAGGACGCTTGGCGAGCGGCACTGCATCCCACTTGGGTCCTCCAATAGCTCCGAGCAGAATGGCATCGGCCGCCCGGCAAGCCGCAAGCGTTTCGGCGGGGAGAGGTTCGCCTGTGGAGTCGATAGCGCAGCCGCCGAAAGGGAACTCGGCGAAGTGAAACTTGTGGCCGAATTCCGCCGCGCACTCTTTCAAAACGCGCACGGCGGCCCGCATGATTTCAGGGCCAATACCGTCGCCCGGCAGGAGCACAATTTTCTTTTGAATAGTCATGGTTTTATCGCGTGCCGATGCGAAATCTTCTTCGATGCGTTCGCAGCTCTGCGAGAAGCGAGTTCGCGCCGGCCCAAGGCCAAACAGTATAGTCCGGATCATTCCTCCTGTCAGTGCGCGGCGCCCAGGATCCCTGTTGTTCCGCCGTCGCTTGGCTTCGGCAGCCCGCGGGAAATTCGCGCTTGACACGGGGAGCGCGAACGTATATTACTAAACCGAATGGTTAAGTATAATCGAGGACTCGACGCCACCTTTCAGGCTCTGGCCGACCCCACGCGCCGCGCCATCGTCGCAACCCTGGCCCGCGGACAGGCCTCCGTAACGCAGCTGGCCAGGCCTCACCGCATGAGTCTGCCGGCGGTGATGAAGCATCTAAGAGTTCTTGAGAAGGCCGGCCTCGTTACGCAAAGGAAATTCGGGCGCACGCGCCGCTGCCGCCTCGCCGCCCGGCCCTTGAAGAAAGCGGAAGCATGGATTTCCCAGTACCGCGCGTTCTGGGAAACGCAATTTGACGCTCTCGAACGATACCTGGCTCAATAGCCGACGGAGGCTGCGGAATGGCGAAAGAACAATTATCCCCGGAAGCTACGCTGAAGCTGAGGCGAACTTTCCAGGCCCCGCGCGAGCGAGTTTTTCGCGCCTGGACAGATCCGCTGGAGCTGGGCCGCTGGTTTGCTCCCTCCGAAGAATATTCCACGCTCGTCCCCGTGCTGGAATTGCAGGTTGGCGGAAAATATCGCGTGGAGATGCATCATAAGGACGGCAATGTTCATAAGGTGAGCGGGACGTATAGAGAGATCAAGCCGCCCGAAAAAATCGTGTTCACCTGGGCTTGGGAGCACGATCCAGAGATGAACGAGTCGCTGGTCACCATCGAGTTTCGCGATTTGGGGCCGTCGACCGAAATTCTGCTCACGCATGAGCATTTGCCGAATGTCGAGCAGCGCGATAAACACGAGCACGGGTGGAACGGCTGCATCAATCAGCTCGCAAATTATTTGAACATGTAAGTTCAGTGGCATTTCTTGTTTCGGGAATTATTCAGCTTGAATTCTGACAAACACTCAGAGGAGGAAACGTGGCAGCTATAGATCCTATTTTGATGGAAATCGAGCAGGAGTCGAAAGTCACTCAGCGGGTTCTGGATCGCGTTCCGGCCGACAAACTGACCTGGAAGCCTCACCCCAAGTCCTCTTCTCTCGGTCAGCTCGCGATGCATATCGCCGTAGGCCAAGGCCGATTGGCTGAAATCATCTCCAAGGACACGCATGAAATCGGAGCGATCACTCAACCTCAGCCAGGCAGCCAGAAGGAAATCCTGGAAGCGTTCACGCAAAGCACGGCCGACGCGCTGAAAACGCTCAAGAAATTGAACGATTCCCAATTGATGACCATGTGGACGCTCACAAAGGGCGGGAAAGTCGTTTTCTCAGCGCCACGAGTCGGGGTCATTCGTTCGATTCTCATGAACCATTTTTATCATCATCGCGGGCAGCTTTCTGTCTATCTCAGATTGCTCGAGGTGCCCGTGCCGTCGATCTATGGCCCCAGCGCGGACGAAAACCCGTTCGTGTAGTCTACAAGGGGATTCGATTTGTGCAGGACAGCCCCTCTTGGCTGTCCTGCAAAATCCCAACCATTCTCAATCTCCACGGGGGGTAAAGCACCATGAATGTCGCAATGAAAGGCGAGAGCCAAGAATATAGGAAGCTTCGCAACCAATTACTGGAGGCGGAAATTGCGTTAAAGGATCAGACCGAACGCGTGGCTGCGCTTCGCAGACAATTACCGACAGACGTGCTGGTCGCAACCGACTATATTTTCCGCGAAGGTCCATCCGATCTTCGAGACGAATCGTCCGCGAATCTGCGCGACGTGCGTCTCTCGGAACTCTTCGCTCCCGGCAAAGACAGCCTGATCGTCGATCACCTGATGTGGGATCCGAACGACAAGCTTCCTTGCCCGATGTGCAACATGTGGGCCGACGGCTATGCGGGCATCGCGCCGCACTTAAGCGATAAAGTCAATTTCGTGCTGGTCGCCAAAGTGGAGATCAGTCGCCTTAGGGAATGGGGCCGCCGCCGGGCCTGGGACAAGATGCGTCTCCTCTCCAGCCACGACAACAACTTCAATCGCGATTTTTTTGTGGAAGATGAAAAAGGGCAACGGCCAGCCGTCAGCGTTTTCCGCCGCGCTCCCGACGGCAAAATCTATTTCACTTATACAACCGAAATGTCGCGCGCGCCCGGCCACCATCGCGGCATCGATCCGTTCTCTCCGGTCTGGCATCTCTACGATCTCCTTCCGGAAGGACGAGAGAACTGGATGCCCAAACATTTTTACGGACCGGATTCACAGATTTCGCTCGGCGCCGCGCAGCCCAAAGGCCGCCCTGCAGGATCGTAGTAGCACAGCCACTCCTGGCTGTGTGGTTTCGCAGGCTCAACTACGCCTCAGACCGTTCGACGATTGCAAACCCGCACAGCCAGGAATGGCCGTGCGACTGAAACGGAGATTCTCAGCATGGCCGACATCAAGCATGCCATTCAGATTGCCGCGGAACCAAAAATTGTGCATCCGTTGGTCGCGAGCGCGGATGGTTTCACGCGCTGGTGGGCCGCTGACGTGACCGCGAACGGATCGACGGGGCAGGTGGATCTCGGCTTCTTCAACCGGGCGACGATGTACAGCCTCCGGCCGGTTCAAATCGCCGGGCCGCGCGAGGCGCACTGGCTGTGCAACTCGGGGAAGGAATGGAACGGAACCCGCCTGCTCTTCGATCTTGCGGAGCAAAAGGGGCAGACGGCGCTCCGCTTCTCGCACGCGGGATGGGCGGCGGAAACAGATTATTTCGTAATGTGCAATACCACCTGGGGCGAGCTGATGTACCGCCTGAAATCCGCAGCGGAAGGGAAAAATCCCGGGCCGTTATTTTCCAAGGACGGCATGGCGTATTAAGTAGCACAGCCCGCCGCGGCGGGCTGTGCTACTTGCGCGCCGGATATTCTTTCGTGAATCCTGTGCGCTCATTCGTCATGGTGAAGCCGCCGTCGGCTCGCACCGACATCTTGATGTAGTGGCCGTGATCGGTTTCGTTGAGGTTTGCAAGAAACTGCTCCCCCGAATTGTGGTCCGCGCCGCCCGCCGCCGAACGGTGGATCTGCCAGAAATCCTCAAGCCCCGGCGCATCATGAACGGTTTGCCAGTATTCGGGCGAGCCGCCTTTTCTCTCCCCGTTGTTCATCACGGCGACGCGCGCGCGAATGGCGTCCACGAATTGCGGCGCGCCCGAATGCGGATCTCCATGCCGTGTGGTGTGAAACACGGTCATCGTGCCGACCAGGTTATTCGGGCAAGCGAGCGCATGCTCCTGATTCCAGGTCAAGTCGCCAAGATCGACGAGCCGGAAGCTGCCGTATCTCACCACGATTCCCACCGACTCAAAATTTTCCGGCGTGGCGTCCTGTTCTTTCAATTTCGCTTCGCGGCACAGGGGATTGGGCACGCCGGCTCCGGGCGCCCCGGCCATCGGCTCCTTGATCACTTCGCCCGCAGACGAAACGACCTGTACATCGAGGCCTTCCACAGGAATCCGGTCGCCGGGTTTGGCCGTCATCACGTGCGCATGTTCGCGAATCGGCAGGTAGGACAGGAAGGCAGCGTCCCGCCCCGCTTGCATCTCGACCACATAAGGGCCATGGTCCACGAAATGGCGGATGGGAATGCGATGGGCGAGTTCCGCTGCGTTACCGGCGTGATCCGCGTGATAGTGAGTGATCACCACGTAGTCGAGCACGCCGACATTCGCCAGCTTCAACACCGCCATGATGCGGTCCGCGTCGCGCGTAACGCCCGGAGCGTTCGCTTCCGCCGCCGGCGCGCCTTGATTCCCCGGAAATCCCGTGTCCACCAGCATCGATTGTCCCGAGGGAGAAACGAACAGCGTGGCCTGCCCGCCTTCGGTATCCAGAAAATAGATATCCAGCGGCTTTTTCTGCGCCGGCTGTTGCGCAAGGACGATGGTGAAGGGGACAAGAAGCGCTGTCGCCACAATAAGAGGCAGTCTCTTACCCACGGAACTTCCCCCTTGGAACATTAAGATGTGGTTATGGAAGTCTATTCGCGAACAAATGTCCAGATGATTTTCAATTGAGGGAGGATTTAAGTAGCACAGGCACTCTTGCCTGTGCGGTTTTGTAGTCGTAAAGAGAAATTAGCGGCCAATTGACAATCGCGAAACCCGCACAGGCAAGAGTGCCTGTGCTACTTAAATTCGACATCCAACTATTCAGCAGCAACCGGAGTTTCGCTCCCGCGCTTGCGCATCACCTGGTGCGCGATGGCGAGCAGATCGCGATTCGTCACGTTTTTCGACGCGTCGGCCAGAGTGACCACGCGCTTATAACATTCGTCGAGCTCTTCGCGAGTGGGCTGGTAGCCCAGATCGACGAGCGTCGCCCGCAGCGCATTGCGCCCGGAATGCTTGCCGAGCACCAGTTGCCGCTTGGGAACGCCGACCGCTTCGGGGGAGATGATTTCGTACGTGAGGGGATTCTTGAGGATGCCGTCCTGGTGGATGCCGGCTTCGTGGGCAAACGCGTTCGCTCCTACAACGGCCTTGTTCGGCGCCAGAGGCGCGCCGGTAATTTCTACCAGCATGCGGCTCGCCGCGTAGAGCTGGTCGAGATGTACATTGGTGGTTACGCCCAGCGCGGCCTGCCGCACGTTCAGCAGCACGACGACTTCTTCCAGAGCTGCATTTCCGGCGCGCTCGCCGATTCCGTTGATCGTCAGCTCGAGTTGGCGCACGCCTGCCTGCACCGCGGCCAGGGAATTGGCCACGCCCAGGCCCAGGTCATCGTGGCAGTGCGCGCTCAGCGTGACGCCGTTCGCGCCGTCCAGATATTCGATCACGCGGCGGAACATGGCCGCATATTCCTCAGGCACCGCGTAGCCGACCGTGTCAGGCAAGTTGATGATCGTAGCGCCGGCGCGTACGGCACGGGCGACCGCTTCGCAAAGAAAATGGATATCGGTGCGGCTCGCGTCCTCGGCGGAAAATTCAACTTCCGCGCAACGCTCGCGCGCGTATCGCACGTTGTTGGAAATGGCTTCGAGGGCCTCTTCGCGCGTCAGGCGCAGCTTGTGGTGCAGGTGAAGATCCGACGTCGCCAGAAACGTGTGCAGCCGTGGATGCGCCGCTCCTTTGAGTCCGTCGAGCGCCGCGTCAATGTCGTCGCGCCGTGCGCGCGCGAGCGCCGCCACCGTGCAGCTGCGAATTTCGCGGCAAACCGCGCGCACGCCTTCGAGGTCTCCCGCCGAGGCGATGGGGAATCCGCTCTCGATAATGTCCACGCCAAGCGATTCCAGTTGGCGAGCCATGCGGACTTTCTCCGCCACTGACATGGAAAATCCCGGAGACTGCTCTCCGTCCCTCAGCGTCGTGTCAAAAATGCGTACAATGTCCATGGCACTCTCCCACACCCATCATTCCACACGGGAACACGCCACAGATCAAATTTATAATAGTTGTGCGTTCCATAAGATGGAATTATATGTAGGACAGGCTTCCAGCCTGTCGGGTTTTGTGAAAGCGAGGGGAGCGGAAAGCGGGAATCGTGAAGCGCCAATTGGGGAGTCCATGTGTTGGCGTACCGCCGAGCGGCCGAATACCAGACAGGCTGGAAGCCTGTCCTACCTGAACCGCTCGTCGATCTCCACCTGGTAGCCGGCCGCAAGCCGATTCGTTTCATTGGCCATCCCCACGACAGCCATCAGCTCGTGAAACATTTCGCCGCTCATGCCTTTGCTCTCCGCGGAAGCGATGTGCGAAGCAATGCAGTAGGGACACTGGTTGGTGACGCTGACGGCGATGTAGATCAGTTCCTTGGTCAACGCGTCGAGAGCTCCGGGCGCCATGATCTGCTTGATGGACTCCCAGGTGCGCTTGAGGGTCGCGGGATCATTCGCCAGCGCCTTCCAGAAATTGTTGATGTAATCCGTCTTGCGTGTTACGAGAATGTCGTCGTACACGGCCCGGACTTCCGGACTCGCGTCGCCGTATTCAATACGTCGCATCAATCCCATAAGTCCCCCCTCTCAAATTTGTGGAAATCCGCGAGTCCCTCGTGTTGAAGAACAAAGGGAAACCCGGAGGCTTCAATTGAGATCGCGCGAAAGCATCAACTTCAAAGTCACTTTGTCGGCCCCGTGGGTCACGCCAAATCCGATTCCGGTTTCGATATTCAACCACTTGTTGGGGTGATCCATGACGGCCCAGACTTCGTGGAACTGATCATGTAAAGGGAGGAATTTGCGGAGGGGCCCGTCATCGGAATACTCCTCGAGCGCGGCAGCCCATTTATCATTGAAATTATAAGCGACACGCGTAGCCGGAACGAATTCGAGGTTTCCAAATCCACCCGTATAATCCGTATCTACAATCGGGTTGAAAACGATATCCCACGGACGCAGGTGCAATCCCACAATGGGCCGGACCTCGGACGTGATATGCCGCGGCTCCCAATACGAGTAATTGACGCTGAACTCGAAATTTACGCCGTAAAAGAAAGTGTGATCGTGCGCGTGCGGGCGCACGAACAATTCGCGAATCTTAAATCCGTTAATTGTCCCTCCGCGTCCCGGAGAGTAAATCGTGTACACCGGCATATAAAGTCCCTGCTCGAACCAGTCGGCGACGCCATAGGCCCACTCTGCCGTGCCATTGAAAGAGTGGTTGGGAACGATGCCCCCGGGGAAGGCGGGAGTCGTCCGCCCGGAGGGCGTAAAATTGCTGTGAATCATTAGATTGAACTTGCCATGGTCTTCAATTTCGGCGTCGTAAACCTGGATCTCGTCGGTTTGTGCGAACGTCACCCGGGGGGATGCAAGCAGGCCGAAAGCGATCCATCCCAGCACGAAGTATAAATTTCTATGAAAGAATTTCATTTTGCCCAAAAGCCCCCCTGTAGGGTCGGTTTCAGTCTTCCAGGTCATTTCCGGACCTGCCGGCGACGGGCGAGCGATGCGCACACGAATGACGCACAACGATTTTCGGTCCGTCGTTCCTCCACCGCCAAAGCAGAGTGGAATCGTCGCCTCGAACTTCACCCAGGCGAAGCTCGCCGAGAATAACTCAGCCTACCTTTTACGGCAATTACCCTTTTCAGAACGAAATATGCCGGAGTATTATCGCTCCACGAGATATCTGGATTTATGGCCAGGACACACGCAATCTCACTTTTGGTAGGCAGTCGGCGGTGCCCTCTTTGTGGAAGTGAAGATATTTTGCGCTCTCACCGGCGCGGTATTCTGGAGTGGACCGTACTGCTTTTCTTGCTCCTGCGGCCATTCCGCTGCCGCCAGTGCAGCGCCAGACATCTGACTTTTTTCTTTCGCCGCCGGCGATTGAAAGCGCCGACCCCCGCCTTTGCCGAACCCGCCGAAAAGTAATTCGCGATTCTCGTGAAAGTTTTGAATTCCGGCAGCCAGATCTGAAACATTAAGCGTGGCGTGCGCAGTTTTGTGTGGCCGGCGTCCCGCTGGCGGTACTGTGTGGCTCGTAGATCGGAAAAAATCGCCGGCGAGACGCCGGCGCCACGCAGGCAAATTCAGGCACGCGGGTGCGCCTTGTCAAAGACCTCCATCAATTGGCGAATCGTGGCATGCGTGTACCGCTGCGTGGTGGACAGCGAAGAGTGCCCCAGCAATTCCTGAATCGCGCGAAGGTCCGCGCCGTCCGCAAGCAAGTGCGTGGCGAACGCGTGCCGCAAGGAATGCGGGTGCAAGTCCCAATTTACGTTGGCCAGTCGCGCGTATTTTTTGACGATCCGCGCCACCGACCGCTGCGTCAACCGCGTCCCCAGATGATTGAGAAACACGGCTTCCCCATCGCCTCGTCCTCCGGCCTTGCGCAGCATCTCCTCGCGCAAGGGCTGGTAGGCCACTAGCGCCTGTTCGGCTTTGCCGCCGTACGGGACGATGCGCTCCTTGTTCCCCTTGCCGCGCACGCGCAGCATGAGCTCCTTCCGGTCCACGTCCACCAGGTTCAGCCCGGTGAGTTCGCTGACGCGCAGCCCTGAAGCGTACAGCAGCTCGAGAATCGCGCGGTCGCGCTTGACCATCAGGCGGCTGTCATCATTCGCCGCCTGTTTGCCGCGCCCCGAGCCGCCCGCCGGTCCCCCCGTCACGCTATCAAGAAATGCGTTCAGATCCTCGGCGCTTAAAACCGCGGGGATGCGCTTCGGCAGCTTGGGAGTCGCCACCATGCGCGCCGGATTCCGCACGACCATCCCTTCCCGCACCGCATATTTGAAGAACGATCGGATCGCGGCAAGCTTCCGGGCAATCGACGTTTTTTCCAGTTTCAGATCGTGCAGGTGCGCCACGAATTCGCGGATCATCAGATGTGTGACTTCCTGAGGAGGTGGCATTGCCGTGCCGGGCGGAGTCAGAAACGTGAGGAACTGCCCGAGGTCATTGTTGTAGCTGCGGATCGTGTGCGGGGAAGCGTTGCGCACCGAACGCAAGTAAATTAAAAATTGTTTTACTGCAGAATCCATTTCCCCCCTGCCGGACCGCAAGTTTTGCGGCTTCGCGCCTGCGCCCCATAAAACCCGCGCTCATTTCTGGAAAACGAATTCGCGGCGATTGCGCGACGGCGCTCCGCTTCCGTCAGAGCGGTCGAACTTGGGAACCGTTCACAATTGGGCTGTGCCCACGGGTTCGGGAACGGCCGCGGCGGGGACCTCCGGAAGAGCGGCTTCCCAATCGCAACCCTCCTTGATGCAGGTTCTCACCGCGCCCAGCTTGCCTCGTTTCTCCACGATGAATGTCGCGCCGCATTTCGGGCAGGCCTCGGGGATCGGCAGGTGCGGCGTCGTGAAATCGCATGCCGGATATTTGTTGCACCCGTAAAAGACGCGCCTGCGTCCTTTCCGGGCAACCCGCTCCGTCAGTTCGCCGGTCTCGCACTTCGGGCACTTGATGCCCAGGGTCTTCGCCCGAATGAACTTGCATTTCGGATACCCGGTGCAGCCTGTAAATTCCCCATACTGCCCGTGTTTCTTGACCAGCTGCGAAGCGCACTCGGGACATTTTTCATCGAGCAGTTCGTCCGGCTGGAGGGCGCGGCGCGTGCCGGCCTTCAAGCGGCGCGTCGTCTTGCAATCGGGATACCCGGTGCAGGCCAAAAACATTCCCCAGCGTCCGCGCTTGATGATCATCTCGCGCCCGCAATTGTCGCAGGCTTCGATTTTCGCCGCGCCGTCTTCGCCTTCGGGAGGCAATTCCGGCGAGAGATCGCGGATGAAATCGCAATCCGGATAGCGCGAACAACCCAGGAAAAAACCGTGGCGGCTGATGCGTTCGAGGAGTTCGCCTTGCCCGCATTTCTCGCACTTTTGTCCCGTGGGAATCCCCGCTTTGTAGGATTCCATTTCGCCCTTGGCCTGTTCGAGGTCGGCCGCAAAACGGCCATAGAATTCCTTGACCGCCCTCGTCCAGGGAAGTTTTCCCTCTTCGATTTCGTCGAGTTCCTCCTCCATGCGCGCCGTGAAGCCCACATCAAAAATATCCTCGAAGCTCTTGACCAGCAGCACGCTCACTTTTTCGCCCAGCATCGTCGGAGCGAATCGCCCCTGGTCCTTGGTAACGTATTCACGCTCGACAATCGTCGAAATGATGGATGCGTAGGTCGACGGCCGTCCGATCCCTTTTTCTTCCAGCTCTTTCACCAGCGTCGCTTCGGTATAGCGCGGAGGCGGTTCGGTAAAATGCTGGTCGGGACGCAACGTTTCGAGGCGCAGCGTCTCGCCTTCCGCGACCTGCGGCAACAAAGCCTTGCTCGCGTCCGGCTCGCCGTCCTCATCGTCTTCGGCCGACACCTGGTACACGGCCAGGTACCCGTCGAATTTCTGCACCGAACCGGTTGCGCGGAACGTGTAATCGCCCGCCGCCACGTCCACCGTCGTCTGATCGAATACCGCCGGCACCATCTGGGAGGCCACAAACCGCTGCCAGATCAGCTGGTACAGCCTGAACATATCGTCGCTCAGGAACGGCCTTACTTCCTCGGGTGTACGGGCGGCGTCGGTCGGACGAATGGCTTCGTGCGCGTCCTGTGCATCCTTCTTGGACTTGAAGAAATTCGGCTTCTCGGGCAGGTACGGCTGCCCATACCGGGTGCCAATCAGGCCGCGCACCTGGTCCAGCGCATCATTCGAAACGCGGACCGAGTCTGTGCGCATATAGGTGATCAGCGCGACCGAACCTTCCTGGCCGAGCTCCACGCCTTCGTAAAGCCGCTGCGCCAGGCCCATGGTGCGCTTGGCTGTGTAGCGCAAGCGATTGTAGGCGGCTTGCTGCAGCTTTGAGGTCGTAAACGGCGGTGGCGCGAATCGGCGCTTTTCCTTCTGCGTGACGCCGGCCACCTTCCATTGCGCTTTTCCCGCCGCGGCCACAATGGCGTCCGCCTCAGCCTGCGTGTGGACTTCGATATCTTCGCCCTTATATTTTGTGAGCTTTGCTTCGAAGGCGGGCGGCTCTCCGGCGGCCAGCATGGCATGGATCGTCCAATATTCCACCGGGACGAACGCGCGGATTTCGACCTCTCGATCCACGATCAGGCGCAGCGCCACAGTCTGCACGCGCCCGGCGGAAAGTCCCCGCCGCACCTTGTCCCATAACAGGGGAGAAATTTTGTACCCGACCAGGCGGTCCAGCACGCGGCGCGCTTGCTGCGCGTCCACCAGATTTTCGTTGATCTCCCCGGGATGTTCGAACGCCGCCTTGATCGCCTTGGATGTGATTTCGTTGAACATCACGCGAAAAATGTTCTTTCGAGCGATGACCGGTTTGCCTTTAGCGACGGCTTTCTTGACGGGCTTCTTGCCCTTCTTCTTACCCTTCTTGCCGTTTCCATTCGCTTCTTCGGCTGCTTTTTCTTCTTCGGTGGGGAATTCGAGCTTGGGCCCGCTCAACACTTCGGCCAGATGGGCGCAAATTGCCTCGCCCTCGCGGTCCGGATCGCCCGCCAGATACACGGCATCGGCGGTAGAGGCGGCTTTCTGCAATTGTGTCACAACGCCTGTTTTGTCGGGATTGACCTCATACGTCGGCGCAAACCCGTGCGCGATATCAATGCCCAGCACCTTCTTGGGCAGGTCCATGATGTGCCCGTAAGAGGCCTTGACCGTGTAATTGCGACCCAGGTATTTGTTGATCGTCTTCGCTTTTGCGGGCGATTCGACGATGACCAGCGATCTTCCCATAACTTTTTTGTAGACCTCTACTCTCGCCGCGGCGAGCGTTTTTCCCTTTCCGTTCCCCTAGCGTGGCCCTCGTTCACGCTGTTTGTCAACGCTTGATAGATGCCTCTTGTGTCCTTAACGATTCTATCCGCCGCGGAAATTTCGCCTATGTGCTTGTATTTACAGCAGGTTAGCAGGCAATCTCTGCGTTTCGTCTTTCGCGTCGGCTCCCAACGAGAGTTGACGCTACAAAAGGATTTTGAGGAATTGCTTTCCCGGCATCTGCCTTACCATCCCCTTCATTTCCATTTCGCACAGCGCCGCCAGAACTTCCGAGGAATTCAATTCCGCCTTTTCCACCAACTCATCCACGTGGATCGATTCGTCCGTCCCCAGCAGGCTGAAGATCTTTTTCTCCACAGGAGAGAGAGCCGCCTCAAGGAGGGATGCACGCTCGGCGCTGGTGGTCGCCTCGACGGGGAACAGTTCAGCGCGGATTTCCGTCGGCAATTCCTCGATAACGTCTTCCCAGGACGTCACCAGCTTGGCCCCCTGCTTGATCATCTGGTTCGGGGCAAAACTGACGTCTACAGTTACATTCCCGGGCACGCCGTAAACTTCGCGGCCAAACTCCATCCCCAGCCGCGCCGTGATCAGCGAGCCGGAATACTGCGCGCCCTGCACCACCACCACGCCAAGCGACATCCCCGCGACCACGCGATTGCGCACCGGAAAATTCTCAGGCGCCGGATGCGAGCCCAGCGGGAATTCGCTGATCAGCGCCCCGCGCTTTTCCACTTCCGTGAATAATTTCTTGTTTTCCTTCGGGTAGATGACGTCCACGCCCGTGCCGAGCACCCCGACCGGCGCCCCGCAAGAAGCACGGCAAGCGCCCTGGTGCGCCAGGCTGTCGATGCCCCGCGCCATTCCACTTACGATTGACAGGCCACGCTGGGCCAAGTCATGCCCCAGGCGCTCTGCCACTTGATTGCCGTAAGGCGTCGGGCGGCGCGTACCCACCATCGAAATCGAATGCCGGTTGAGCACGCCGGCGTCTCCGCGCACGTAAAGCAGCGGAGGCGGATCGTAAATCTCGAGCAGGCGCTGCGGATATTCGGGCTCGTCCCAATTCAGCAGGCGGCAGCCCAGCTTGCGGACCTGCGCGAGTTCTGCTTCGGCGTCCTTGTGCGCGCGCTTGGATTGGATGGCCTGCGCGGGCGCCGCCGGGAGATGGCACGCTTCCAGCGCGGTAAGTGAGGCGCGAAAAACTTCTTCGGGCGATCCGAATTCACGCAGCAATTTCCCGGTGAGGCGCGAGCCGAGGCCCGGCGTCAGCGATAGCGACAGCCAATCGAGAGAAGCATCCAGTTCCACGGCAGGTGTGACGCTACTCTTTTGTCACTATTCGTGTCAAGGTGTTCGTCATGTAGGACAGGCTTCCAGCCTGTCGGGTTTCGCTTTGCCAAACGCTCTGGAAAGGCGACAGGCTGGAAGCCTGTCCTACTTGAAATCGTAGCTAAGCGAGGCCTTCAACGATCCGAATGTCGCGCTCGACCGCGCCCTCCAGCAGGCGGGCGGCCGCCTGGTACGCATCGCTCTCAAATGTTTTGGTGGCCTGCTGCACGCTGTCAAACTCGGTGACAACGGTTCGCATGTTCATTCCCGCTTCGTATGTTTTTGCGGGCACACCGCGCACCAGGAAGCGGCCTCCTCCACTTTGAATTGCGGGTCCAGCCAGTTTTGCGTAGGCAGCCACCGCGTCCGGATTCGAGACCGATCGATAAAAAGTGATCCAATATCCTTTAGCCATGGGATTCTCCTGATCGTGAAAATTCGTCGCATTGCAATTGAATACGAAAAGGGCAGCGCGAATGACGGCCTCGTGCGTTGACCAGCTTCGCTTCTTCAAACGCGAAAGTCTACCGTGTCCCAACTTTCGTCGCAAGAAGACATGACCCGCGGAATGAACCGAGTAGCACAGGCACTCTTGCCTGTGCGGGTTTCGCCGCCTTACAGGATCGCTAGCCTGTACTTGCCGCTCACAAACCCGCACAGGCAAGAGTGCCTGTGCTACTCGACCCTTCCCGCCATCCGCAAACTCACCGTTTCAGGGAGACGCCCAGGAGAATTCGGCTGGCGACGGGCTGGCCTTCGCTGAACGCGGGAATGAACTTCCAATTTGAAGCCGATTTCAGGAGTCCCTCGTCAACCCGTTGCAGATTTCCAATCAATTCGGCGGACCTGACTTTACCCGCGGAATCGATCACCAGATTCAACACGGACTCCGTTTGCGCCAATTCCTTTTCCAGCGCAGTCATCGGAGGTTGCCGCTCCATCAAGATGGCTCTGGGCGGCGTTATTTCTTGCTTGGCCTTTGCACCTTTGGGCGCCACTCCTGGAGTTGCCGCCACGGTGGTTGTCCCATCGAAGATCTTCACTGGTATTTCACGGCCAGTCATAACCGCGGTTGACACGCCATCCACTTGTGAGCGCATCCCGCGTGCGCGAGCGTTCAGGAGCGCGGCGCGGATCCGTTCAATATCCGTGGTGGGCCACATCTCGGAAAGGGAACGCCAGGCCTCCTGCTCACGGCCGCTGTACAGGTAGGACCAAACGATTTCCAGCACTTTTACTTTCACGCTTTGCAGACGCGATAGCGGGCGCGCTTTTGTGGCGTCTGGGAACGCCAGTTTGCCATCGCTGCTTTTGAAATCGGCAAGATCCTGCGGATTGAGCTTTGCCTTCTCCTCGGCGATTTTCTGGTTGAAATAGGGCCGAAACTCGGAACTTACGTCCTGCAATCGCCCGCGCACAAAACGCAGGACGACTGGCGGCGCAAAGTCGAGATCGCGCAGGGAAAAATTCTCGAAGCCCTCCACCGAGGCGGCATCGTCGGTCCAGATTTCGACCCGGCCATCCAGATCGGTATCCGCGGCGCTGAAAAAATCTCCGCCGATGATGCGCCGTAGCAACGTGGGCGGTTCTCGCAGGGAATAGATATCGTATTCCATGCAGCAATCGGCCTTGGATTTCTTTATTTGAAGCGCGGCGACAGGCACGCCCAAGCCCAGATCCACGGCGAATGCATCGATATCGGACTCCGAAGCCGCGGCCGCGACCTCCAGGTGCTGATCGCCCCAACTGAGCGCCGCCTTGCAGACTCGCGCTTCCAGCTCTTCATTCCTCGCCGGTCCAACGCTTACCTTAACGCCCGTTTGGAACTCGGCTTCGAAATCGCCCGAGCCGTCACGGCAGACCACATCATGGCTTTGGGCGTGGCAGACACCTGCTGAAAGAAAGGAAAGAAAAAATAATGCCAGCGACGCCGCGCGGAATCGAAATAGCTCAATTGGCATGCGATCTGACTGTTGGTTGGATGAAAGGTCTGAAGTCTTGCTTCGGGCGCATGTCTGACAAATTTTCCCCATGGCTTCACATCTCTAGTTCGCGGCCCATGCGGATTGAATCCGAGCCCGCATTTCCTTTAGACGCGCAGGCAATCGCTTGCACACGGCCCGCTGCGCTCAAAGTCGAAGCAGCTTGACCAGCGTGCCGCCAAGGATCGCTTCCTTTTCCGAATCACTGAGGAACGACGCGTTCAGAATCAGATCCACATTGGAATGCCAATTGAACGGCATATCCGTCCCAAAGACAACCTGGCCGGTGCCGACCTCCGCCGCGAGATGTCGCAGACCCTCTTCAGAAATAATGATCGTGTCGACCAGAACCTGGCTCTTCAGATATTCGCTCGGTTGCTTCTTGTTCGCGCAATCGGCATTGGGCCGCACCTCGCATGCGACCTCGGTACGCCCCAGATAAGACGGCAGATATCCGCCAGCGTGCGCCGCGCAAATTTTCAGGCTGGGGAAGCGGTCGAACGCTCCGTTGACCATCATGCGCGTCAGGAAAATCGTGGTTTCCAGTGGATTCCCAATGATATTGCCCAGATCGCCTCTGCCCTTGAACGCATCTTTCATGATGACATTTTCGGCGCCCTGAGGATGCATGAAAACCACCACGCCCAGTTCCTGCGCCTTGGCCCAGAACGGATCAAACTTGGGCAGCGACAAATCCTCCCCATTGACGTGACCGCCGATAGCGGCCCCGCGCGCGCCCAATTTCTTAACGGCGTATTCGAGCTGTTCGGCCGCCAGGTCGGGGAACTGCAGCGCGACCGAGGAGAGCGCAACGTAGCGGTCCGCGTGGGCGCTGCACCATTCCGCCAGTTTCTCATCGTGCAACCTGACGATTTTGGCCGCAAGGTCTCGGTCGGTCGAGCCGTAGAACCAGAATCCGTTGATGCTCAGCACTTGAACATCGATCCCCAGTTGATCTATCGCGCGGATGCGGTCCGGTCCCATCAGGTTCGGTCCACGCGCTCGAGGGCCGGCATTCGGGGCGAGCGGCGTGTCCTTGACGACGTCCCACACTTCGGGAATGACGCAATGAGCATGCACGTCAACGACTTTCACGCGCCGCCCCGCCACAGAAACTTCCCGCCGCTTTACCGGAGCGGCCGGACCGCCCTGGAGGGCGGAACCGGCGAACGAGCGTCCTGTCAATAACATTCCGGTCGTCGCGCCCGCGACAGTCTTCAAGAAATCCCGGCGATCTCGCATGCTTCGCTCCATTCCATTTTCCCCGGCATGTATGCGGCAGGTTCTTTCTCCGCTTCCAGGGAGCATCGAAAAAATTTGGTCAGCCTTGGTCCCTAGCTGATTGAATTGTCGTAAGTAAACCCCTTGACGAGGTGGAAGTCAAGAAGCTGCAACCCATGGTGGCAGGTCAGTTTCCTGGAGATTCACGCGGCAGGAAATGCGTCTGTGACGCGGAGGGGTAGCGCGCGCTTGGAAATGCGCGGCCTCCCCTCCGGATACCGCGATAACTTAATCGGACCAGGCGAGATAACCGGGGACGATGAGGCCGACCAACGGCACAATCATTAAAATGCCCCACCAGTTTGGCTTTTGCCGCGCTTCAGCGACGCCCATCCAAATGAGGATGAAGATCACGATGTTGACCAGCGGGATCAGACACAGGAGGATCCACCACACGGGCTTCTTGGCGATATTGAGCATCAGGAAGAGGTTGGCGATTGGGACCCAGGCGAGCCAGCCGTTCTCGGTATTTGTCTTCGTGGCGATGGTCATGAGCGCCAAAGACGTGTAGACGTAGAGAACCGCGAGGAACAGGAAAAACGTTGTCCCAAACATCATCATCGGGAGCTTCGGTTCCATGAAGTACCTTTCCCCGGCGATACACGGAATGACGATTCCGGCACGAGCCAGCCGGACCTTCCGATTTTGCCGGAATTCCTTTTCGGGGGTCGAAACTGCAATGATTTTACACCGGCTTCGCATTTCCCCTGGCTCAAGTCTGCGAGAATTAGCTCTTTTCGTTAATATTAGTGGATTGATTACAAGGCGCCGATTACTGATTCTGAAAGGCCTGAAGGTTGCCCGGGCCAGAAGAAAAATGATCCGAAAATACCAATTGCGACTCTGTTTCCGCGCTGGACGGCCGGCTCGCCGAACCCATTTCGCGGGCGTACGGGACGCCGCCCGGGCTATGCTATATTCAATTGTCCCTTAGCGTCTGCGAATATGGGCAAACTGCGCATCTCCATCGTGGAATTCCTCAACACCGCGCCGCTGGTCTGGGGCTTCACGGACGGGCCGCTGGCAGGCAAGTATGAACTTTTGTTCGCTGTGCCTTCCCAGTGTGCGGAGGATTTGCGCGCCGGGCGCGCCGACGTAGGCATCATTCCGTCCATCGAGTACCAGCGCATGGACGACGTCGTGGCCCTGCCGGGAATGGCCATCGCCTCAAAGCACGAAGTCCGCAGCCTCCTGGTCGTTTCCAAAGTGCCGATCGAGATGGCCAAGAGCTTTGCCCTGGACACGAATTCGCGCAGCTCGGTGGGACTCGCGAAAATTCTCAGCCAGCGTCACTGGAATATCAATCCCGAATTCATCGACATGCCGCCCGACCCGGACAAAATGCTGGGCCGCGCTGACGCCGCGCTCGTGATTGGCGACCCCGCGCTGCGCTTACGGCTCAAAGTGGATGCACTGCAAGCGAAAGTCCCGGGAACGGACGGCTGCTGTTGCTGCGACGGAGATGATGAGCAGCCTGTGAAGGGCATCGAAACTTTGTTTGTGTATGACATTGCTCAGCAGTGGCGCGAGATGACCGGGCTTCCCTCCGTGCTCGCTATCTGGGTGGCGCGGCGCGGCGCGGTCACGCCGGAAATGGCCGCGGATTTTCAGGCTTCGCGGGAATATGGCCTGGCTCGAATTGGCGAAATCGCCGAGGGGGCCGCATTGAAGCTCGAACTTCCCCCGCGTGAACTCGAACGCTATCTGACCGAGAACATAAATTTTTCTCTGGACGAGGAGAATCTGGCGGGCCTCCGGCGGTATTATGAGGAGTGCGCGCGGGCTGGACTCATTCCGCGGGCCCGCGAGGTGGAATTCGTCGGGGCGACGAGCGTCGCAAGGTAACGTAGCGCCCGCCTTCAGGCGGGCAACTCCGTGGAATTCAATGTGCCCACATGAAGGTGGGCGCTACAATTTGAGCTGCAAATTGAGAAGGAAATAAACGCATGGGACTGACACAGCAAGAAGCGCTGGACCTGTTTCGCTCCGATGACCTGGTGGGCATCGGCATGGCGGCGATGGAAGTGCGCCGCAAAAAAACCGACCCGCGCGTGGCCACCTATCAGATCGACCGCAACATCAACTACACCAATTTCTGCACCGAATACTGCTCGTTTTGCGCGTTCTACCGTCCGCTCGGATCGAAGGAAGGCTACCTGCTCTCGTTCGAGTCCATTTACGAAAAGATCGAGGAAATGATCGAGCTGGGCGGCACGGGCATCCTGCTGCAGGGCGGCCTGCATCCGGACCTGCGCGTCGAGTATTACGAAAATCTTTTGCGCTCGCTCAAGCAGCGCTTCCCGCGAGTCCACCTGCACTGTTTCTCCGCGCCGGAAATCGGCTGCATCGCGGAAGTTTCCGGCCTCAGCGTGCGGGAGACGATCACGCGACTCATGGCCGCGGGGCTCGACTCCATCCCCGGCGGAGGCGCCGAAATTCTCGACGACGAAATTCGCGCGCGCATCTCGCGCCTCAAGTGCACCTCCGACGAATGGGAAGACATGCACCGCGTGGCCCACTCGCTCGGCATGCGCACTACCGCCACGATGATGTTCGGCTGCGGCGAGGAGTATCGCCACCGCGTCAACCATTTCGAGCGCCTGCGCCGCATCCAGGAAGATACCGGCGGCTTTACCGCCTTCATCCCCTGGATGTTCGCGCCGGACAATACGCCGCTCGGAAAAAAAATCCCGCAAGCCACCGCAGTCGATTACCTGAAGACGCTGGCCATCAGCCGCCTCTATCTCGACAACATCGATCACATCCAATCCAGCTGGCTCACGCCGGGAATCAAGGTCTGCCAGGTGGGCTTGCAATTCGGCGCAGACGATGTGGGCAGCATCCTGATCGAGGAAAATGTGGTCTTCGCTGCCGGCGTCCGCAACCGGACCAACGAAGGCGAGCTGCGCCGAATCATTGAAGATGCCGGCTACATTCCCCACCAGCGCGACACGCTGTACCGCTCCTATGTTTTAAAAGGAGAGCCTGCCAGCGTTTCAGCGAACGCACCCTGAAAATGGGTTTTGACAAAAGCTCTTTTGGTCCCAGCGTGTGGCAGGATTAGCCGCTACGAACCGCTCGTGTTTCTCTTGAAAACCAGAATCTTCGTGGTGAGGACCTGCACCGGCTCGTCTTTTTGGTTGAAAGTCGTGCAGCGCGCGGTGACGATCCCTCGATCGGGCTTGGATCGTGAGGGCGCGACAGCGAGAATTTCCACTTCGATGCGCAGCGTATCCCCGGGCCGCGTCGGTCGCGGCCACGCAAGTTCTCCTCCCAGGCCGACCGAACCGGTGGCGAGGGGCAAGGCAGTGACGATGAGACGCATAGTTGCTGCCGCCGTATGCCAACCGCTCGCGGCCAGCCCGTTGAAAACGCTTTTTCGGGCCGCCTCCTCGTCCAGATGAAAGGGCTGCGGATCAAACTCCGCTGCGAAAGATTTGATCCGATCCTTGTCCATGCGGTAGGTCCCGGAAGAAAATTTCTGGCCCACGTGCAAGTCTTCCAGATACAAAACTTTGGCCGGGCCCGCGGCTTTTGCCGGCGCGGCGCCATAGGCCGGCTTCACGCCGCTGGTGCTGTCGAGCGCGGCGTTGGCCAGGTCGTCCGCATCGCGGTTTTGCTCGCGCGGCACGTACTGGATCGCGAAGGTTTCGAGGCTCGCCGCTTGTTTCTTCGCGCGCTCGTGCAGCGGGCGCAAACCCGGATGCTTCACTTTGTACAACCCTTTGATCTGATTCACGATCAGTTGCGAATCGCTAAGCACGCGCAGCCTGCTGATTCCGTTCGCCGCCGCGTAATCGAGCGCCGCGATCAGCGCGTAGTATTCGGCGACGTTGTTGGTGTGGCGGCCGATATATTTTCCGAGAGACTCATGCGTTGCGCCGTCAGGACGCCGGATCACAACGCCATAGGCCGCCGGGCCGGGATTGCCGCGCGCCGCGCCGTCAATATTGGCCGTGTATGCGCCCTCGAGCCGCGCCGACGGGGTCTCAGGCTCGGCGAACAATTTTCCAGATGCTTTGTGAGTGGATTTGATCATCGGCCGGCGAAAGTCGATCCAGTAGCACAGGCACTCTTGCCTGTGCGAATTTTGCGATCGCCGATGGCGCCCGGCCGCACGTAAGCGTAGAAAACCGCACAGGCAAGAGTGCCCGCGCTACTCGCGTTCTTACGCACCATACGATTAATTTTCACTGGCGGGAGTACCTGGCGGATCACCGGCGGAGGCCACGGCGGACGCGGAAGCGGCCGGCGGACCGGGCGCCGCGGAGTGATCGGCGTAATACAGTATGCGCGTGCACGTCTCGCAATGAAAAAATCCATCATTGCCGTCGCGCTGCAATTGCTGGATCACGTGCGGCCGGATGTGGACGCCGCACTGGCCGCAGCCTTCGCCGCGGATTTCGGCCAAAGCAATGCCCCCGTGTCGCTTGGCGATGCGCTCGTAATGGTCGACTAAATCTTCCGGCACAGCGGTCATCGCGGCGGCGCGCACGGCCTCCGCGGCGGTCAATTCCTTTTGCGTGGCGTTGTACTCGGCTTGAATCGCGTGGCGTTCTTTGTTGGCAGCCGCTTCGATTTCCTTAACTGCCGCCTCGGCGGCCTTCACTTGCCGGTCGTACTCCTCGCCGGAAACCATGCGTTCGAGCAGGCGGTCCTCGGCCCTGGCCACTTCGTCTTCGGCGTTCTGGATTTCGTGCAGGAGGGCTTTATACGCTTCGTTGGTCTTGACCTCCGCGCTCTGGTTCCGGTATTTCTTGGCGCGCTCTTTCCACTGCTCGACGTCCATCTCGTACGTCTTGCGCTCCTTCAGGCCCGTGGTATGTGCTTCCTTGGCCGCGGTGACTTTCTGACGCGCCGCCGTAACGCCGGCTTCCACTTCCGCCAGGCGCTTCGGGAACCGGGCCAGTCGCTCGCGAATTCCGATCAAACGCAAATCAACGGCTTGCAATTCAATGAGTGATTTTAGGTGGGGGTGCATCGACACAGCATTTTAGCACAGCCGCTGCGCGGGGCAGGGAAAGCGTTTCTTCACGGGTGATCAGCGAGTTTCACTTGTGGGCCCGGCGAAAAGCTGCCCGCCCCAAAAACGGGCGGCCTCTACAAAATCAACGGCTCCCTTCCGTCACGGTTTTGTAGCGGCCTCTCCGCCGCGCGCCTTTCGGGGCGGAGGGGGCACGGGTTCCTTATTTCCCTGGACGTGCTTCCACTTCGCCAGGAAGGTTTGTCGAACTGTCCGGCGACACGTTTTGCGTTGCAGGGCGAGCAGTCGCGGTGGCGGAAGTCCCGATGGCATCGCCGTTGACTACAATTTCGACGCGGCGATTTCGCTGGCGGCCTTCCGGAGTGTCATTCGTCGCCACGGGTTCCGCTTTGCCAAATCCCTGGGCGGTGATCGAGGACATCGCAACACCCTGTTCCCCAAGAAAATCCTTCACAGAATCGGCGCGCTGTTCCGAAAGCTTCACGTTGAATGCGTCGCCGCCCACGCTGTCGGTGTGCCCTTCGATCTGCATGGTCAGTCCGGGATGCGCCAGCAGAATTCCTGAAACTTTGGCCAGTTTTTCTCTGGCGCCGGGTTTTAATGTGAAGCTGCCGGTGTCAAACAACACGTCGGACATGTTGACGATCAAGCCGCGAGCGGAATCATTCGTCTGCAAAATGGAGTTCAACTGCGCCAGAAGTTGTGCGCGCATATCGGCTTTTTCCGCCTCGGCTTTTGCAGCAGCTTGGCGGGCTTTTTCCGCTTCGGCTTCCGCCGCCTGCTTCTGCGCGAGCGCGGCTTGCTGCTCGGCAACCGCTGCTTGGCGTGCCAGGTCCGCATCTTGCTTGGCCCTGGCCGCATCGGCTGCAGCCTTCATGGCGTCTTCCTTCATGCGTTCGGCTTCTGCCTTGGCCTGTTCAGCTTGCAGACGGGCCTGTTCGGCTTCCTGCCGGCGATTGGCCTGCTCCTCCGCGTCGGCGCGCGCTTTCGCGGTGCGTTCCTCGGCGGCTCGCCTGTCCGCTTCAGATTGAGCTTGTGCTTCTTCTTCGGCTTTCTGTTTCACGGAGATTACGCGTGCCTCTTCCGCGGTCTGTACTGCGTCACGCGCCATGGAGATTACGATCTTTTTGTCACTCTTGCGCCCGTAGGCATCTTCCGCTTCTTGCAATTGCTTATCGGCTTTGGTGATCGTGGAGGTCGCGTACTTTCCGGCATTGGCATTTTTCGCGATGCGCACGGCATTGCGCGCCTCGAAGAGCTCGATCGGCGTCTTGCGGTCGATCCCGAAGATCACGTTCTCAATCTTGGTGTTTGAGGAGGAGTACACGCCGTGTGGGACCAGTTCGTACGTGGCGCCGATGCTTTCGCCGCCCGCGTCACCCCCATTTTCCAGGACCACTTCATCTCCCGGCTGGGAAACGGCGAAATACGGTTCGGCGGTCACCACCATTCCGAAGGTCTGCATGTCCGTGATGGCCTTGACCTCTGCGCTGCCGTTCTTGACCTGCACTTCACCGAGATTTACGGCGCGGCCTTGCGTAGAAACGGCCCACAGGACGTAGGTCAGGTACTCGAAGCCAAACTTGGTCGCCGGTTCCATGGCCTCGAACTTCACATCAATTTCCACGCGATTGCCCTTGTTCTCGATCTGGGCGTCGCCGCTGCCCCCGGGCATCAAATTTGTCCCTCGGAGGGAAGCTTTCACGATACCGCCGCGCCGGTAAGTGACCGCCTTAGCCGTGCGCGATACGGCTGAACTGCTGCCTGGCGATGCTTGTCCGCTCGCATTCGCGGCTCCCAGACCGAACATCCCGAGCAGCGCGAGACAGAACAAAGCGCATTTGTAGAGGCGCCTTGATCGGGCGCAAAAGGGCAATTGGTAAGGTTGAGAGGGCATGGCCTACTCCTTTAATATCTGTAGTCTTACTAGGGTAGCAAACCTCGAGGGCGCTGCATTGGCATCCGTTCCGCGAGTTGCGAAGTAATTACCCATCAAATGGCCTTAAATAAGGACATTCAGAAATGAGAGAGAAGGGCAGTACCCGCCCCTAGGCGTTAAGTCCTCCAGTCCCAAGATCACGAGATTGCTCTCTGAACCCCAGTAGCGGCTTTGATTTGGCAAGTCTTCGGCTGTCCGAAGGCGACCCTCGGACGAAAATTCCTCCCCGTGAATACGGAAAATTGCAGGCAAAATCTCCCAACCTTCCTGAAACGCAGCGTTGCACGCGCGCCGAATCCCGCAAAGTCCGCTCCTCGTTATGCAAGGTTGGCGACGCTACGGATGCGTCCGCCTTGACGCACCAACCTGGATCGTGTACAAAACTTGCAAAGCGGTCGGAGGGACTTTACCGGTCTAACTGGAGCCAACTTTGAAATCCGCTCAGCGCCCTCGCGCCTTGCGAAAGCCATTTGTTGCAGAAATCGTGATCACCGATGTGCTTTCGGAACGGCAAATTTCATTGCGCACGAGCAATTTGAGCGTGCATGGCTGTTTTGTGCCTACCCCGTCTCCATTGAAGTTCGGGGCGAAAGTCCAGATCACCATCGTTCATGCGGGCGCGAAAGTCACGGCCTCCGGCCGTGTGGCCTCCAATCGCGCGGACGGGATGGGGATCGCGTTCAATAAATTGGAACCGCACGATCAGGCGGTTCTTGAGCAGTGGATAAGCGATTTGCGGACAACATTGATCCGCTAACCCTTGGCGTGAACTCCTCGCCGGCCAATTCCCGGAAACTTCTCACTTCGAAATGCGGCCCATGGTATTCGTGTAGCCTGGTTTTCCTGGCAACTTTTTCGCGCTAGACTCATGGACCGGAATCCTCAGGAGGATATTGAAATGCCGGATGTGCATATTTCATGGCTCGAGGGGCGCACGACCGATCAAAAAAGGAAAGTCGCTGAGCGGATCACGCAAGTCCTGTCGGAAGAAGCGGGGGCCAAGCCTGAGTCGACTCACATCGTGTTCATCGATATTCCGCACACGGATTTTGCGTCGGGCGGAATGCTGGTCGCGGATAAAAACAAGAAAACCTAGGCTCGCTGTAACCATCCAGCTGCGATTTGCCCGGAAGATGGGAACTCGTGTATTTGTGGCGCCGGTGCCCCGCCGGCGAATTTCCCGGCTTGCGTGAAACCGAAAAATCATCGGCCGGTCGCCCCTCAGTCGCCCTGGTGAACTTCCATCGTTTGATCGATCGAAAACGTGGGGAAGTGGGGCGGTGTAACGCCCGCGGGGTTTTCTACAGGCGGCGGGGTGTAAGTTGCGGTCACAGTAAAGGTATTCCCGGAAGGTGTCGCAATGTACGTGTAGCCGTCGCGACTGGTTCGCGTGATGTTCATGGTGCCGGAGGAAGCGAGCGTCGGCAGGTCGGTGTAAGAACCGTTCTGCGTGTAATACATCCGCTCGGCCTGCGCGATGGCCACCAGGTCGTTCTTCACGCCCACCACGCTGATGTTTTGCGTTACGACCATGCCCGGGCCCGGAGCCATTTGTTTCAAACTGTACATGTAGATGCCGAGGCCGATCCCGGCAATGACCAGCAGACCGATAAGTCCCTTCATAGAATTTTTCCCTCGATAAAAATTATACGCCAGTAGTGATTCTGTGCGCCGGAGAGCGCGACAAGTGTGCAGTTCCCGGCAACCCCTCGCTGATGCTCAATATTGCGGGGTGGGAAAACCGTCCGCCGCTGCTGGTGGCCGCCCCTGTACACCTCGGACCGCCAGTTAACTGATCGACAACAAGGCCGGTATCTCGCCCGAGATTTGATCCGACGATCGAATATAGTCCCGCTAGCCGGCATTGGAATTAGCAGCCTAATGCTTGGACTTCTTTATTGGTGGACACTATGAAATTGTTATCACGCGCGTGCACAGGCGGTCGCACCGGGATTGTAAGTTGCCGCGGGATGCTGCTCCGCTATTCCTATTTTCCCTTTTTGTCCTTTCTGGCAGGAATTTTCTTGTGGGCGGCAGCTCCCTGCTCTTCGGCTCATGCAGCGACTGCAGCGAGCGGTCCGGCGGCTTCCGCCTCAAGCATTATCGGAAAGGATGCGAAACTGAATGGCACCCCCATGTCCGCCGGAGCGACGCTTTTCCCCGGCGACGTCATCCGCCTGGGCGAGGACTCCACGGTTGCTCTGCGATTTGCAGACAGTCTGGTGCTGGCGGCTCCTGACACTGAGTTGGTGGTCGAATCCCAGGGCGTAAGCTTGCACAATGGGCGCCTTCAAGTGCGCGCCGACGGGGGAGAGCCCTTCGCCGTCTCCGCGCCGTTTTTCCAAGTGAACCTCGCTGCGTTTGAAGGCATTCCGAGCTCGGCTGAGGTGCGTCTGGGCGGCATGCGCGCACTGGTTTCCTCTTTCGCCGGCGCTGCCGATTTGACGGCCACGGGGAGCGCCGCGCCTTACAAACTGCACGCCGGCGATACGGCTACACTCGATGCCGCGGGAGCAGAGGCCTCTCCCGCCCAAGGCGCCGCCGGCCCAGAGGCAGGCCAAATTTCCCGTCTCCTCCCGCAGGTGCAGATCGACCGCGCGTCGCAGGTCTTCGTAGCCGCGGTTTCCGATCGCGTCTACTGGAATGACGGACTGCGCAGCGGCCCCACCGGCCGGGCGCACATTACGCTGAAGGATGGATCGCAACTGAACTTGGGGTCGGACTCCTCCCTCCGCATCCTGCAGCATGACGCGCAAGCGCAACAGACTTCTCTCGATCTCCTTCTGGGGCGCATACGGGGCAATATTACAAAATTGTCGCGCCCGGGAGCGAAATTCGAAATCCACACTCCTGTGGGCGTGGCCGGGCTGGTGGGTACGGACTTATCACTTGAGGTTACAAATGACTACGTGGAGCTGATGGTGTTCGAAGGCGAAGTGCGCTTCACAACATTGAGCGGACAGACGGCCAACGTGACCGCGGGGAATGTGCTTCGTATTTCCAGGTCCGGAGCGTTCGAAGGACCGTCCCGCGCAACACCTCAGCAAGCGCAGGCCGCCAAGGACCTTACCGATATTCTGGGAAAGCCGAGCCAGGCCCCGGTCGTCGCCGCGACGCGTCCGATTATGCCTCTGGTGGTTGTCTTATCCGGCAGCGCGGCTGCTGTAGCCATAGGTGTCTGGCAGGGGTCGCGTCCGGCAGTTAGCACCGCAATCCCATAGCGCATCCGTATCTTCCATATGCACGGGCACTCAATCCACTGTTAGTCCACATCTCTCCGACCGTTTTCGCCGGGCCGGAAACAGGTCGAGTAATTGCAACTGCGCACAATCTTTTTCAGGTAACGGTGGAACTGCGGGCGGGTTCACGGTAAAGTAACGCGGAATGTGCGGAATCTGCGGTGTCATTGGAATTCAGCGGTCCGAACTGGCCGAGGAAATTACGCGCCGGATGATGGGGGCGCTGGAGCATCGCGGACCTGATGAAGACGGGCTGCTCTTGGCTCCGTCAGCGGCGCTTGGGATGCGCCGCCTCAGTATTATCGACCTGCCTGGCGGACACCAACCTGTATTTAACGAAAACGGCAATGTCGCAGTAGTTTTCAACGGGGAAATCTATAATTTCCTGAAATTGCGCAAGACGCTGGAAGGACGCGGGCATGCGTTTCGGACTCATTCGGACACGGAAGTCATTGTCCATGCTTATGAAGAGTGGGGCGAAAAGTGTTTGCGCGAGCTTCACGGCATGTTCGCCATCGCCATCTGGGATGCCCGCTCCTCCGGCACGTCAGGAGAGGCGGCGCGGGGCGCTCGCATTTTTCTTGCGCGTGACCGGATGGGAATCAAGCCCCTGTATTACGCCGCCGTGGACGGCGCACTCCTGTTTTCCTCCGAGGTGCGTTCGCTGCTGGCCGGCGGCCAGATCCAGCCGCAGCTGTCGCCGGATTCTCTGGAAGCCTATCTGACGTTTGGTTCGGTCGTCGAGCCGTGCACGCTGGTCCAAGGCGTTTTCTCCATTCCCCCGGGGCATTGCCTGGCTTTTTCCGCCGACGCTCCTCTGGCAAATCCGTCGCCGAAGCCCTACTGGGTTTATTCCGACGCGGTGCTAGCAGAGGAAGGGCCGAAGCCGAAAAATTTGCAGGAAGCTGCAAAACTCCTGCGTCCTATGCTCGAAGAAACCGTCCGCGACCATCTGATCGCGGACGTTCCTTTGGGAGTTTTCCTTTCCAGCGGACTGGATTCTACCAGTCTGGTCGCTCTAGGCACCCGCTTCCAGAGCGATTTGCATACGTTCACGGTTATATTTCCGGAGCAGAGATTCAGCGAGTCCAAGGTTTCGCGCGAAACCGCCAAACGCTTCAAAACGCGGCATCAGGAAATTCTCCTCACGCCGGGTATGTTGGTGGCTCAGTTGGAAGATGCAGTCAAGTCACTGGACCAGCCCACCATGGACGGCCTGAATACTTATTTTGTGTCTCGGGCCGCTCGCCAGAGCGGTCTGAAAGTGGCTCTTTCGGGGCTCGGCAGCGATGAGATCTTCGGAGGGTACCCCACATTTGTATCGACTCCCCGGGCCGCGTTTGTGGCCGGACTCGGGCGGTGGATTCCACGTCCCTTCCGCCGTCTAACTGCGGGCGTGGCCGTGAGGATTGCCGCCGGTGAGGCGGTTCGTAAGGCTGCGGCAGCCTGGCGTTCTCCCAAGGACTTCCCGCACGCGTATTATTTCACGCGGCTCTTGTTTACACCTTCGCGCGTACGGCGCCTGCTCGCCCCTTATTTCGAATCCGACTCCTACTCCGGCAGCCATGAAAATCTCTGGCGCGACCGCATGCGGGAAACGGCGCGGCAGGCCGGACTGCTGGATTCCTTTACTTCGGTTTCCTGTTTCGAATTGCAGTCGTATATGGTGAATACGCTTCTTCGCGACACCGACTCCGCCAGTATGGCCAACTCCCTCGAGGTCCGGGTGCCGTTTCTCGACGACCGCCTCGTGGAATTTGTCGGGCGGCTGCCGAGGAGCGCGAAATTCACGCCGGATGTTCCAAAATCCTTATTAGTCGAGGCGCTGTCTGATTTGCTGCCCGATGAAGTCGTTGGCCAATCCAAGCGAACCTTCACATTGCCGTGGGAGGTATGGCTCAGAGGTTCGATGGGTGTGCGACTATCGCAGGATTTGGCGAACCTTACGCCGCCGTTGCGGCAGTACTTGAATCCGCGCGCCGTGCGGGGCGCGTGGCAGAACTTCGTTATCGGCCAGACCAACTGGTCGCGGCCCTGGAGCTTGTATGTGCTCAATGAATGGGTTCGCCATCACGTGGCGAATGCGGCGAACCATCCAGCCTCTACTACAGATGCCGTTCACACTGCCGCGGCTTCCGCGACTGCCTCGAACCCGCGGTCATGAGGGAAAGGAAAAGCACTCCGGATGTACATCCTGGGAATCAATGCCTACCACGGCAATTCCTCGGCGGCGATTATTGCAGACGGCCGTCTGATCGCCGCCGTTGAAGAAGAGCGCTTTAACCGGGTGAAGTACGCGGCGGGATTTCCATCGGCGGCGATCCGCTACTGCCTGGACGCGGCCGGCATTACGCTGCGCGAAGTCGACCACATCGCGATCCCGCGCAATCCCTGGGCTCGGCTTGGGACAAAACTATTTTACGCTTTGAAGATGCCTAGTTTTGCCCTCGAACGGGCGAAAGTCATGGGCCAGTTTGTGGGAATCCCAGAAGCGCTGGCGAAGGCGTTTGACGTCTCGCCGGACGAAATTCGAGCCAAATATCATCGCGTCGAACACCACCAGGCGCACCTGGCGAGCGCGTTCTTCGTCTCTCCGTTCGAACAGGCGGCGCTGCTGTCCGCGGACGGGCTCGGCGATTTCGCCAGTACCATGTGGGGAACCGGCCAGGGAAATCGCATGCACATCGACGGGGCGATTGCGTTTCCCCATTCGTTGGGCATGTATTACACGGCCGTGTCTCAATACCTGGGATTTCGCAAGTTCGGCGACGAATACAAGGTCATGGGACTGGCCGCCTACGGCGAGCCTGCGTACCTGGACGAGTTCCGTCATATTGTGCGCACCAACGGCGGCGTTGGCTTCCGCCTGGGACTCGACTATTTCAAACACCATCGCACGGGCCCTGAAATGTCTTGGCGCGACGCCGATAAGACTCCCGAGCTGGGCGCGATGTTCTCCGACCATATGGCCGAACGCCTCGGACCCGCGCGCGATCCGGCGGCTCCGGTCGAAAAGACGCATCGCGATGGGGCGGCTACGCTGCAGGCGCGCCTCGAAGAGGTCTTGTTCGAAATGCTTCGCGCGCTTCACGGCCGAACCGGACAGAAGGCCGTTTGCCTGGCCGGCGGCGTCGCGTTCAATTGCGTCGCCAACGGCAAGATTTTTGACAAGACTCCGTTCGAACAGATCTTTGTTCAGCCTGCAGCGGGGGATGCGGGGCTTGCGATCGGGGCCGCTTATTTCGTGCATCATCAGATTCTGGGTCTGCCTCGTTCTTTTGTCATGGAGGACGCTTACTGGGGGCCGGGCTACTCGCAGGAGCAGATGCGCGCGGCGGTTCTTGCCAGCCGCTTACAAAGCGAAGGCCTGGAAATTTTAGAGCTTCCCGAAAAAGAGATCGCCAAGGAAGCGGCTAAGGAAATCGCCGATGGAAGGATTCTCGGTTGGTTTCAAGGGCGGGCCGAGTGGGGGCCGCGCGCGCTCGGAAATCGCAGCATCGTCGCCGATCCGCGAAGGCCGGACATGAAAGACATTCTGAACGCCAGGATCAAACACCGGGAAATGTTTCGGCCCTTTGCCCCGTCGGTGCTCGCGGAATCCACGGGAGAGTTCTTTGAAAAGTCCTATCCCAGTCCATTTATGACGCAGGCGTATTCCGTGCGGCCCGAGAAACGCGAGGTCATTCCCGCGCCCACTCATGTGGACGGCACGGGGCGCCTCCAGACCGTTACCTATCAAGTGAATCCCCGGTATTGGGGGCTGATCCGGGAGTTTGCAAATCTAACCGGCGTGCCCGTGGTCCTGAATACTTCGTTCAACGATAACGAACCGATCGTTTGCCGCCCGGAGGAAGCCATCGAATGTTTTCGGCGCACGAAAATGGACGTGCTGATTTTGGGCGACATGCTCGTCCGCAAACCCAAGTCCACCGAGGCGCCGCGCTGAACCGGCGAGCTGCGATCTCGCATGATTTCCGTTTTGCTCTTACGAGCGTTTCCTTTTCCTCCCGGATGAGCCTGTGCATATTCTTCTTCTAAACGAATATTTTCCGCCGGACACAAGCGCCACGGCCAGGTTCGCCGCGCAGGTCGCGGAAGCCCTCTCGATGAATCACCGTGTGACCGTGCTGGCTGGACGGCCGAGCTACGATCCGACGGATCGTCATCCGCGCTACTTTTTGAGGCGCGAAATCCGCGGCAATCTCGCCGTCGAGCGCGTGGGCTCGACCGCCTATCCGCGCTTTCAAATGCACCGCCGCGTCTCGAATTATCTTACCTATCTCTCGCTGGCGATTCCGCGGGCCCTCTCCATCCCCTCGGACATTGTGCTGGCCATGACCGACCCGCCCATCGAAGGCATCGCCGGCGCAGTTGTTGCGCGCCTGTCAGGCCGACCTTTCGTGTACAACATTCGCGACATGTATCCGGACATGGCCATGGGCGGCTCGATCGTTCGCCCAGGCAGTTTCACGGCGCGCTGGGAAGCGATGCATCGTTGGGCGCTGCGCCACGCGGCGCGCGTCATTGTTCTTGGCGAAGACATGCGCGATCGGATTGTCGCGAAAGGAGTCGATCCGGCTCGCGTGGTTGTCTCCCGCGATGGAATTATCGTTCCGGAATCCGTTCCCTCGCCGGACAATTCCGTGGCGCGCGAGATTCGCGGCGATTTGCGATTCGCGCTGGTTCATGCCGGCAATTTAGGATTCTATGGAGCGTGGCAGACGCTGATTTCGGCGGTCCGGATGCTGGAGAAGGACGGTGTGGGGCTCGTATTTATTGGCGAGGGAGCGATGAAGCCCCAGGTCGAGGCCATGGCGCAGGGCTGCCACTCGATTCGCTTCCTCCCATTTCGCCCGGCCAGTGAAGTGCCGCTCGTGCTTTCGTCCGGCGACATGCATGTTGTGACGATCAAGAGAGGGCTGGAAGGCGTTGTCGTGCCCAGCAAGTTGTATCCCACGCTTGCCGCGGGTCGCCCCGTGCTGGGCGTCGCTCCGGAAGAGAGCGACGTGGCGCGGATAATCCGCCGGACCGGTTGCGGCATGGCCGCCGATCCGGACGATCCGACGAGCGTTGCGGAAGCCATCCGAAGGGTGTTGCGCGACTCCGAACAATTGCAAACGATGGCGCGCCGCGCGCGGGAGATCTCTTTTTCCTATGATAGAGTGAAGCAGTTGAAAATTTTTTCGGAAACACTGGAGGAGTTAGTTCGCGAATGACGCAGGCAATTGTAAACTTCCGGGAGGAAGCCGGAGGATTTCAGCGCAGATGAATCCACTTGCCCGCACAGCGCGATACGTCAAAGCATACACGGGAATCGCGGAGCTGAATCGGCTGACCGCCCCGCTCATTGACCGGCCCGAGGAAATGCTGGCGGAGACGGCGAAATACTGTGATGGCTTCCTTTATCCGTTCCAGGTTGCTGAGGAATTTGTTCGGCTTCTGGAAGACGTGAGAAAACTGAATCCGCAAACCGTACTCGAAATCGGCACTCACAGGGGCGGGACTTTGTACTTCTGGGCTCGTCTGGCACGACCCGATGCAATTCTCGTCAGCATAGATCTCCCTGGCGGCAAATTCGGAGGCGGCTATTCGCCCTTTCGCGCTCCCATCTACCGGCGATTCGCGCAGGAGCGCCAGAAATTACACCTGGTGAGAGCCAATTCTCACGCTGAATCGACGCTCGTGGAAGCGAAAAGGCTGCTTGCCGGACAACCGATCGATCTTTTGTTCATCGATGGCGATCATACGTATGAGGGAGTCAAGAAAGATTGGGAGATGTATTCGCCGCTGGTCCGCTCCGGCGGCCTCATTGCTTTTCATGATGTGGCTGGAAACTACGGAGAGACTCAGGTGAAAGCGTTTTGGGACACGATCAAAAAAAGCTATGCCCACAGGGAATATATGACTCACCCGGAAAGACTTTACGGCATTGGCGTGCTGCAGAAATAAGCCGGCCGGCCGCTATCCTTCGGTGCGCCAGCGAGGAACAGGGAATTGACACGGTGCCTAAATGAGGCACGCCCGTTCCGGGAAGGCTTGCAACGCACGATCGATTGGGATTACAAAGATAGAGGCCTTGCTCGCGCTGAGGCTATTTTCAAGGGGACGCTGACCGGGCGCTGAGTCCGGTGCTTTCATGAATACGGGCCTGATCGCATTCGCCGTTGGCTTGATTGCCTCCATGGGACTCACCGTTCCGGTGCGGCAACTCGCGCTCCGCGTTGGCATGGTGGATCATCCGGGCCCGCGCAAGGTGCACATCCAGCCGATGCCGCTGCTTGGCGGCCTGGCGATTTATTTGGGCGTGTTGATCGCGCTGCTCGTGTCGTTGGATGGCCCCGCGCTGACGCAGGTGATCGGAATTTATATGGGCGCGACGCTCGTCGCCCTTGTCGGCATACTGGACGACCGCGGCCTGCTCCATCATCAAATCAAGTTGTTCGGAGCCATGCCCGCGGCGGCGGTCATCCTGCTCGTTTCGGGCATCCGCGCTCAAGTGTTCTCAAATATTTGGCCGGGACGGCCCGGCGTGTGGGCGGACACGGCGCTGACTCTAGTCTGGGTCGTCGGAATCACCGCCTCCTTCAGCATTCTGGATCACATGGACGGGCTTTGCGCGGGAGTCGCGGCGATGGCTTCGCTTTTCTTCGCCATCTTTGCGCTCGAAAGCGGCCAGCTCCTCGTTAGCACCATGGCCGCCGCGGTTCTGGGCGCCGCCGCCGGATTCCTGCGCTGGAACTTCAAGCCCGCGAAAATTTTCATGGGAGACGGCGGCGCGATGTTCCTCGGTTTCCTGATGGCCACGCTGTCGCTGAAGTTGCGGCCGGTGGTTACTGCCGGTCATAACGCGACGTGGCTGATCCCCGTTTTCATTCTCGGCTCGACGATCTTTGACACGACGCTGATTTCGATTTCCCGTTCCCGCCGCGGTTTCATACCCTTTACAACCCCCGGCAAGGACCACACCGCGCACCGCCTCTCGAATCTTTTCAAGAGCCAGCGCGCCGCCGTTTTGCTGATGTACGCCCTCGGCGCTTTTTTCGGTCTGCTGGCCCTGGCGATCAGCCATCTCGCCGCGGGGCCTGCTTACACTGTGGCGGCTCTCGCCGGCGTGGCAGTGCTCGGCGCAGTTGGCTTGCTCGAACGCGCGCCTTACGAACGACAAACGCGCAAGAACAAAAGCTAATGTGTAGTTCGATCTCGCACGCTGGGCGAGGCGAAATCGTTGGTCCAATTCCGACCGAGGCGGCCAAATTTGTCATTATTGAAATTGGACGGGAGGTTCGGTCGCCCGCCCTCGCATGAGCCAAACTTGGATTTTCCCGGCGCTTCCCGTACTGGAAGTGCGCCACCGCTGTTTGGGAACACTCATGCGCCCAGGCCAAAATGTATCAACTAAGACGGTAATTGCCTCTGCCGAGGAAATTAAGGAAACCGAGGTCACGAAGGACTTGGAGTTGTTGGCGGATTTTGTCGTTCACGTGACTGTTTCGCGGGTAGAGCTTAGAGAGCGAGTCAGAGTGTGAGTAGACCTCCCCAATTGAGAACTCCCGCTTATTTAGGGAGCGGACGACTTGCAACACATCGAGAGTCCACCCACGTTTCTCGATTCTCATTTGTTCAAGCGGGCGCAGCCGGTGATATGCACGGCGAACATCCGGCGGAGGGAGTGGCGTACCCTCTTCGACTAAGGAGATTCGTGCGTCTAGAGGGATTTTGTCGAGAAGGATGTTGCAGCCGACCCATCCGGCTCGTCGCGCTGTGACTGCAAGTGGCTTTCGGCACTCAAGAGCGGATAATGTGAAGGCAAATCGTGGAATCAGAATGACGGTGCGGACGGTCCATTTGGCAAGGTCATACTGTAAGACGAAAAGATTTGGTGTGCGGTCTTCGAGGATGGCTTTCTTCATTTTTGAATAAGCGGAGTCAAGAATTTTTGTGCCGAAGGGTTTCGATTGGCTTTTCAATTGGTACGTTGAGTCGCATTTTGGACATAAAAAGTCGATCGCGGCGGTGTTGCAGGGAGCTTGTTCTAGTTGCGGTGATTCGCATGATATGCAAAAGAAATTCGACGCCCCCCAAGATTCGGTTCCGACTCGCGCGCGTTGGGACAAGCTCTTATATTTTTCCAAATCGACGATGGGCAGGCTGACGTCCATGGATAGGGATTAGATCACGGAAAACCTCGCGCACTAGAAGCCATTTTCAAGGAGCGATCATGTCGGAACCAGTGCAGGGGAGAATAGCCAGTTCGGAAAAACAATTCATCAACTATTATCGCTGCCCTAACGACGGAAGCGAATGGATCGATGTGTGGAGCTGTTGTTGCAATGATAGGTGCCCGAAGTGCCGTGCGGAGATTCAACCTTATAAGAGCATAGATGCCGTACATACTAAAAGACGGGGTTAGCACAGTTGCGATTATAAGTTAGCATCTTGCAATAAGACGGTCTTACCGGTAGCTTGCGCGCGGGTAGCCGCCAGTGCAATTCGGAGCGAACCCATCGCGTCGTCAATCGTAATGGGTGGCTCGCGATCGTTGCGCAAGTTGTCTGCGAAGTTCTGGAGCTGGGCCGGGTAGGCGTCGCGGAATCGTTCCATGAAGAATGGAACGGTGTCGTGCGCGACCTGATTCTTTGTCATCACGAACAGCGGCGTTTCGCGGAGGTATCCGATTCGAAGAGTGCCCGTGGTGCCGAGGATTTCCCCGAAGATGTCGTAGCCGTAGATACCGCTGCGGCTGAGGTCGACGACGCCAATGCGGCCGCTCGCGAATGTAAGCGTGACAATGGCGTTGTCGATATCGCCGACTTCATTGAGCTCCGGGAACGCGAGCGTACCGCCGACGGCGGTTACCGTCGCGACTTCGCCCATGTACCAGCGTGCCAGGTCGAAATCGTGAATGCCCATATCGACGATCATGCCGCCGCTGCTCTTGGGGTTCGCGTACTCCAGAGAAGGCCTGTAAGGATCGCGCGAGGAAGACTTGAACACGATGGGCGTTCCAATCACACCCTCATCGACCTTTTTCTTGGCGGCGGCGTAGCCCGAGTCGAAACGCCGCATGAATCCCATTTGCAGGAAGCCGTGCGCGCGCGTGACGGCGTCTTTCATCTTTTGCGTTTGGCTGAGAGACAATGCCGGAGGCTTCTCGCAAAACACGGGCTTGCCGCGCTCAAGCGTGCTGACGACAAGATCGCAATGTGTGTCGGTGGGGCTCACGATAATGACCGCGTCGACCTCTGGATCGTCGAGCATCGCGATGGGATCCATGTACCATCGCGGCACGCCCAGCTCGCGCGCGGTTTCCTCGGCGAGCGTGGCATTCGTGTCCGCCAAAGCCGCGAGGCGCACTCCGGCGACGCGCGATGCCAGGTCGCGCGCGTAAACGGCTCCGAGCCGGCCAAGCCCAATCAGGCCTACATTCAGCTTCATCTTTTCCTCCTTGAAATTTTTGCCGCCAAAGTGGCGCGGGCTTCAGCCTGCGGAGTTTCGTGCTTGCTAGGACTAAACCCCGCAGGCTGAAGCCCGCGCTACTTCATGCTTGCTGCGAAATCTAAACCTGCTCGCTGAATTCTTTGCGCCAGGATGGGGAGAGGTATTCCACCTGGAGGGCGCGGTTGCGCAATTCACTCGAATCCGATTCATGGAGATGCAGACGCAAGGCGTCCAGCACGGAAACTCGATTCTCGTCCTGATGGACCGGAATAATTTCATCGCCTGCGCCGACTTCTCCTTCGCGAAGCACGCGAAGATAAAACCCGGTACGGCCGCTCGCGAGGAAGCGCTTGATCATGTCGTCGCGATTAAATTTCAGATTCAGTTTGAAGCACGGAAGGCGCGGCTGCGTCACAACCACTTCCGCCGTGCCGATCGTGAAGCGGTCTCCGATACACACTGCGCTTTCAACGAGGCCTGACGTGGTGAGGTTTTCTCCGAACGCGCCCCACGGAAGTTCCACACCCGGTAGTTCCTTTTTCCAGAAGGGATAGTGCTCGGAGGGATAGACGTACACGGCCTTATTCGGTCCGCCATGGACAGACAAATCGGCCTGCTGGTCGCCATCGAGATTCAGTGAGCGCATCCGCACGCGCTTTTCGA
>Ga0210409_10000539_pt1 | contig 59310 bp, 37 predicted proteins | sample IncBWH17MmetaG_FD_161649 | JGI IMG/M metagenome (GOLD analysis project Ga0210409, IMG submission 161649) | Forest soil microbial communities from Barre Woods Harvard Forest LTER site, Petersham, Massachusetts, United States - Inc-BW-H-17-M | ecosystem: Environmental > Terrestrial > Soil >... | reverse complement strand
CCGCATCATCGTGGTGGTAAGCTTTTTCATCGCCGGTCTCCTCTATCTCACGCGCTTCGAGCGCGTCGATAACTTGGGAGCTTAACGCATCCCGTTGGAGACCGGCCTTCTCATCCCATCTGTTAACACCAATTCGAGAATCACTTCCCATAGGCCAACTCCTGAGGATTAATCTTTCCAATCCTGATCTCAATCCTATGAGAATGACATTTCTTGATGTAATTATGGTTATTTTCGCGCAACACCTGAAGATCACTCTGAACGGAGCGCCTTCATAGGGTCAATAAGGACTGCCCTTCGTCCTGGGATCAGGCAGCCGATGAGCGCCACGATGATGAGCAGAATTGCGATCGCCACAGGTGTTACTCGATCATGGGGCTTCACTCCAAAGAGCATGCTTGACAGCATACTGGTGGAGAGCGCGGCAGCGATGGCTCCCCCGCCGATTCCCGTAACAACGGGGGCCATGCCATGCCTGAGCACGTTGAACAGTATCTCCCGACGCGTCGCACCCAGCGCCATACGGATGCCGATCTCCTTAGTGCGGCGGGTGACGCTGAGGCCTAGGGTTCCGGTGACACCAACGATGGTGATGAACAGTGCCACTCCTCTCTATCTATGCAAATCAACTGGTTCCCGCACCAACAAAAATGACTATCACCTTGATTACAGGCTGCAAAAGCAGGCCCGCCCTGGAGCTTGTCCCTAGCGATTGGAAGGGTTCCTTTTCTTGTAGCGGCGCAGCTTGCGTCGGTCTTATCTTGCACCGGTTGCGACGGCTCGGGGCTGTCAGCTCAATGCCATATCGATCGGCAAGAGTCTGGTCCAGCCTGTCCGAATCGTACGCATTGTCGGGGATCAGCCTAGCCGGGAGTTGGACGAGAAAGCTTCCGGCAGGACCTGCTCCACAAGCGTGCACTCCGCCGGCGAAACGCTCTGCACATCGCAGTATGCGGAGACACTCTGAGCATCTCCAGTATGCGCCGGATCCCAGCCTCGGAGGTTTATGAGACTGGTTCCAGTGTCACTTTGTCTTCTCGTTGGCGTCATGGAAGATGACGCCAACGAGCGCAGGCGACTTACACCATGTCGAAGATTGACGCGATAGATTCCTCGCGTTCCCTGTACCGGATGGTGATGCACCGCGAAAGCTACAGCGTCGCCCTGACGAAGGGGAACCACCTCTGGTCGTGATTGCATGCGGGGAACGTTGCTCGGTGAGTACGAATTCGCCGCCCGTGAAATCTCTTGCTGGTTCCGACAGCAGGATCGCCACCTGTATCGGGAAAACATGTTCGCCATAGAGGTCCTGATGCAGGCAGTTGTAGTTGCCTTCGCCATACTGTAGAAGCAAGGGTGTTGGCCGCAGTTGCCCTGCGTCGTGGCATCGCTTTACGAACTTGTCGTGGCATTCGGGGCAACGGCATCCTTGCCCGCCTAAATCATTCTCAATGCGCTGCCAGTCGAGAGCATGGATAGCCTCGTCGCAAAGCAGTTCTTTCCCACCGGCGATCCCATCGGGAAACATCTTCGTTTTGGCGTTCAACCGGATTTTCAGGATCTTGAGATTGCAGGGGTTGCTCAAAAGCGCGCGGATTCTGGACATTCGCTACAGCAATGCCCCTGTCATCTATACGTCAGCCCTTTAACTCCGCGACTTTGCCCGTGGAGGAACCCTTCTCCTGCGCTCCTCCGCATCCGCCGGAATGAACAAGGCCATTGTGGATGAGGTGCAGTCCTTAACCACGAGTACGCCACCGGCATCGATACATTCGAAGAGAAAAAATGAGCGATCCTTCGTCTACGAACAAATGAAGGCAACCGTCTCTACAATTTTTCCCTCATCGCGCTGCTCGTTGCCGGTTTTGGCCTCTTTGGTCTTATGTCATATGCCATCAAGCTGTGAGCCCGCGAGATTGGATCGCATGGCGATGGGATCGCAACGTTGAGGCATTCTGCAACTGGCTTTGCGCGAAGCGGTCGTGCTTACGCTGACAGGCATCGCCGTAGGAATTCCCTTTACGCTTGCCGCGACTCGCTTGATCGCGCATATGATCTTTGGCCTCTTCCCTGCCGATCCCGTGACTCTTGCAGGCACTTCGCTAACCATGCTGCTGGTGGGCGCGCTGGCAGGCTACGTGCCTGCATTTTAGGGCCATGAAGATGAATCCTGTGATCGCCCTAAGGCACCGCTGGCAGGGCTCGCATCACGAATTAATCTGGCTAACTGTCGTACAACTGGGCGTTGACCTTGAGTTCCTTGGCCACCGAGACAGAAATCACCGATGCACTCCAGCAGATCATCGGGGACGCGTGATTGACGCGTTCGTTGAAGCGGTTGTGATGTCGGAGCATGGCTTCGAGCGTGTCCGACAGTAGGCCAGATTGAAGAGTAGGTTCATCCTGCCTCCTCACTGCTACCATTGATCGATGGGGTATCGCGTTCAGATCAGGCCATTCTTGCTCACCGAAGGCGAATTCAAGGGCCGCATGGAATACATTCATTTCCATGTGTTTCTCAACGGCGTCGAAGTCGGGCGCTGGTCTGAAACAAACATTGGCCAGCTTCCGGATTCTCTGGGTAAACTCGTCGGCAGCGCCAAGGCCATCGAATACGATCGCATCCTCCGCACAAACATTGAGGTGACATGCCCAGCAAATACACCGAGGAGCAGCTTCGCTTGCTTCACACTCTGCATCGCGTCGAATAGAACATGGCGACTAAAAAGGCCCGTGACCGTCCTTTCCCGAATCAGATTGCGCTCGAACTCCGCCAATGCGGCGAACACATGAAATACCAGGCGCCCCCCCGGCGAACGAATCTCATCTTTTCGGTGAGCGATTCAAAGTTGATCTTGCGCTCAAGCCAGCTATAAGCCTGACCAGATCATCCTTGTTTCGGCCAACCGATCCAAACTCCAAACAACGAGCGAGTCGCCTTCACGAATGCCTTGAGGCATCCTTCGAGCTGCGACCTTTCGGTATTTTTACCGGTGGCCCGATCTTCATAAAATCTTTACGATTTTTCAGCCGAACTTTCGCATCAAAAATCCCAACCCAGTGTTCCAACAAAATACGCCGCGTGTAAGTCCAGAAGCGTTTTATTGTGGTCATCCATCAGAATTCGGAAACGTGTTCATTTTTGCGCCCGGATGGCATTTTGGGCGGCCCGCAGCGTTAGAACAATCTCATATTCCGGTTTCAGAGTGAGGCTATTCACCTGTGCGGTCTCTCCATGGATTGGAAGTTTCGAGCGGACGCTTGCATCCAGGTAGATTGGTGCATCCTGACGCAGCGGCAGAACCTTAATCCGGATTCCTGAATTGGCAGCATCCGGCAGGAAGCGCTTGAGCCCGATCTCCCATGGCGTGCCGTTGAAAAAGTTGTCGTCTACAAGAGATTTCCCGACGTACATGCGCCCGATATCACCGGCATAGTCCACGTTCAGCCAGAGATCGCTGACCCCCGCAGGTAAGGGTTGCGCCAAATTGAGTTGCCATTCTGCGGCCGCATCAAAGACCTCTTCGTCGGGTGCTTGTGCAACGGAACCGCTCCTCCATTTGACGAACGGACCCATCTTTACAGGGCCGATCGCCCTGGCATCCTTCGTCTTGTTCCAGGTCCAGGAGATGGACGCCTTAGGGCGGCCGAAGCGAAAATCAGTCCAACTGCCTCTCGTCTCGACTGCCATACTTGCGCTGGTTGGCGCGTCGGCGCTCAGCGCTGGAAGTACCTTGAAGCGAAGATCCTGGCGATCGGTCGAACGGAGATGAAGTTGGTTGCCGTCAAGAAAGACCGCAGACGAGGAGAGCAGCATATGGTCTCCGTCCTTCATTCGGAACACCGTTGCTAGCTCCGCTTCTGCTTCCGTGAGAACGATGATCTTTATGTGTTTCCCGGCTTCGCTCACCACTTCGATTTCGGTGTCTGCGCCGGGCTGTATGTGTTCAACCCGAATAGAGGAGTCGGTGCGGGAGACCTTTTGACCGGAGGCATGAACGGAGGTGATACCGCTAGCGTCGAAAGAAAACTCGGCTGGAATACCGGGAATAGCAAAGAAGACGAACGCTGCTTCCTTTTGCGTATCCAGTTTGGTGAGCAACTGTGTTGTGCTGTATTGCAGGCGAACGTCGCCCATCTGCAGATTTACTGGCCAGCAGAAATAGCTGTTTGCAGGGAGAGTCAGAGGTGCCGCGGGGACGGATATCTGCTTGCCCGGAAGCTTGAGCTGGACCTGAAATCCGGCCCGCTCTGGCATTGAAAACTGCCGGATGTAGTTATTGACGAAGATGAATCCGATTTCGCCGCGGGAGCGGACCGCCACACGAGGCACGGACGTATCGCCGGGATCCTTGGGAACATGCTTCGGTCCGACAGCAACCATCGGTGCGAGGTCGGAGCCGAACGCATTGAGAAAGAGGTGGAGGAGCTTTGTCTTACGGTAGGACTCGTGCACCTGACCGTACTCGCCGAGCGGCGCCTGAAAATCGTAGTTGAACTCCGGCAGGTCGTTCGGATACCCGGTAGCTTGCGACTCCTGCATTGTCGTACGCCTTCCCAAAGGATTCGCTCCACCGTGATACATGTAATAGCCGTATAGATTCAACCCCGAACCGATGCCGGTCAGCGTGAGCGCGGCGATGTCGTCCGGCTTCAGTAGCGGACGGCGATGGTACGCGCTCTCCATGCCTCCTGCCTCTTCCGCACCGAAGTACGGATCGTGCTTCAGGTCCACCTTCCCTGTCGGATCCTCAGAGGGTACGGTAGCGCCCATGTCGCCAAGCTGGCGATTGAGATTAAAAAGATAGTTCATGCTAGGCGGAAGATTGGTAAGCGAGCCGAACCAGAAGCCGTCGGGATAACCGCCAGAGATGGGGATCACGTCGTGAGGAGGAAAATCCAGACTCGGCCACCCTGTCACGGAATAGAGAGGCACGTCGATTCCAGCCTCGACGGCGATCTCTTTGAGCTTGAGGATGTGCTCAGCGCCCATGCCCGGTCCATGCAAGCTGTACTCGTTTTCAAGCTGTGCACCGATGACTGGCCCACCGTCCTTCCAGAGCAGGCCTCTGAGTTGCAGCGCGATCTCCCGGTATAAGCGAGTGACGTGAGCGAGATAGTCAGGGTCGTTTGTGCGCACATTTGCGTTCTTTAGAAGCCAGTCCGGCTGGCCACCGTTGCGAGCTTCACCGTGGTCCCAGGGACCAGGGCGCAGATAGACGTACATGCCGTGCTTGGCGCAGAGTTCCACGAATCGGCGCAGGTCGCGCTGACCGCTCCAATCGAACTCGCCTTCGATCTCTTCATGGTGAATCCAGAAGACGTAGGTGGCGATAACGTTCACGCCTGCCGCCTTCATCTTGAGGATCTCCTCCTCCCAGTACTGAGCCGGATACCGCGAGAAGTGAAACTCCCCCATGACAGGGAGCATCGGCTTGCCATCCAAAGTAAGAAAACGGCTGTTCACCTCGAGGTCGTGCCCGGTTGAGGATCTGCCGCCAAGGTGAAGGAAGCCCGTCTCAGGAAGAGTACTGGGTTGGCTGGCGTCGATCTCAACGATATTCTGCGGCGGGGTCTGCGTGTCTCTCGACCGTTCGGTCTGCGCGAAGAGTCCTGCGTGACCTAAGAGGATAAGAACCGCCAAAGCCGCTCGTATACAGCTCATGCCTTGCACTCCTTAATGTGTGGAGAGTTGAGTTCAGGGAATTGCCGCAGGGCAGGCGGGGCAATGAAGAAAGCGGTGTCGAGCGGCCCCTGCACGCGGACGGGAGATTCCCAGCCGCATGCCGGACTGCTGTTTGAGTAGCGCATCAGAAGCTCAGTTTGAGCGCACCCTGCATCACGCGGGGTGGAATACTGCCCAGACTGGTGATTTTGCCAAAACCGCCCCAGCCAACCGTGTTGCCGGGCGTACCCATGTTCGGGTGGTTGAAGGCATTGAACATCTCACAACGGAACTGCAGATGAATGCCCTCCATCAACACCCAATTCTTCATCAGACCCAGGTCCGTCGAGTTGACAGCGGGCCCCTTGAAGATGTTCTTGCCGGAGTCGCCAAAGGTTCCAACTGCGTTATAGGAAAAAGCGTCCGTGTTGAAGTACTCCGCCATCCACTGGGACTTGCCGCCCTGGTGGACATTGAATGACTTCCCGGGAACAACATCGGCGCGGTCACCCCACTGCTGCGAACCGGAGTTATTGTTTTGCCCGCTGCTGATGCCGAATGGCGAACCGGACTGCGAGGTCACGATCGCGCTTACCTCCCAACTACCCAGGGTGTTCTTCACCAACTGGTTCCGCCCTGCAAGACCCGGCGTGGTGTAGATCAGATTGCTCACCCAGATCAGCGGAACGTTGAGCGCGGAGATGCCCCTGTTCCAGCGCAGACTGGACGGAAGAGGATTGGGAAGCTGGTTGGAGCCGAAGGAAACATTTCCTGAAGACGCGACATCAATCACCTTCGACCATGTGAAGTTGGACTGGAACTGGAAGCCGTGCGAAAAATGCTTATCGACGGTAGCTTGCAGGGCATGATAGCTGGAGGTTGTGTTGCTGAAATCAGTGAGAATCTCACCAAAGTTCGAGTAGGTTGTGCGGTTGCCGCCATTGGCATAGATACCCGGATTCTGATCGATGATGGTCGACTGGTGATAGGATTCGCTTCCAACATACGCCAGGTGCGCAGCCATGTTATGGCCGAGTTCCTGCTCGACGGAAATATTCCAGCTCTGCGTAATGCCCAGGTGAAAATCATTCGAGAAGATGGCCGGAATGCTGACCGGAGTGGCAAAGGCAGCGTTGGAAGCGGGTTTAGCACTGATCGAGGTAAACGGCGGGAAGGGGCTCTTGCCGCCGGTACCCGAGAAGTTCGCCCATGGGTTGTCAAAACTGATCGGACTCGACGGGTTACCAGAGAAGCTATAGGTGGGACTGAAGGGGCTGATGTCAGCGGTATGGTTATACATCGAGTACATCAGAGGAGCGGTAAAGAAGCCTATCCCTGCGCGAAACGAAGTATGAGGCAACGATCTGGGCTGCCAAGCCACGCCTAGTCGCGGCTCCCAATAAGCGTAGGTGGTAGGCATCAGCCCGGAGGTTACGTCCTTGTCGCCCGGAAAAACGAGGCCCGTGGGCGCGTTTGGATAGAGCGCACTTGTTTCTCCGGGGATGAAAGCCGCGCCGCGCCCACCTGCCGCAGTCGGGGGAATATTGGGGTCCCAGCGAAGACCGGCAGAGAGTGTTAGGTTAGGACGCAGGCGATACTGATCCTGGCCAAAGAAACCGGGCTGCCAACCTGCAACATCGGCGATTTCACCGGCACCCTGGGTAAAGCTGGAGACGTCGCCCAGCAGAAAGTCGGCAAGACCGCTGCCTGTATAGCCGCCATTGAAGCTGACTTCGGGCTGTGTCGGATACTGAGTGTACTCTTCCGCAAACTGGTGCTGGAGGTTCACGCCAAACGACAGTGTGTGATTGCCGACAGTCCTGGTGACGGTATCGTAGAGACCATACGTGGTTCGGAGCTCCTGAGATGGCTCAGTCCAGCCACTGCCAAATCCTCCACTCACTGAGAAGCCCTCGATATAGCATTGGCCCGGCAATTCATTGACGTTGATGAAGTTCGACAAACACAGATTCTTGCCGCTGCTATCGGTCACCGCCGCAGAGCTGTGTGCCGACATCTGCGTCCAGAAAGCGGAAAGGACATTGACTGTCTTCGGGTTGACCATCCAGGTGTGAGTAGCCGCCTCATTGTAGTAAGACATGCGCTCACCCATCACCATTGACCAGGGGTTCAGGTTGAGCACGGAAAGCATGTTGCCGGGAATGTCACCGGAGGGCTGCGTCAGGTGATCAATGAAGCTCCGCAACGAGACGCGCTGGTTGTCCGAGATAGTGTAATCGAGTTTTCCAGTAACCTCATCGAGCTTGTTGATGGTGGGAGCCCCGGCGTAGTTAACGCCGCCGTTGGTCGCCTGGCCCAGGGGCAGCGCGGCCTTGTCAAATGCCACCGCAGCCTTATCGAGAAGATTAGGATCTATCTGGTTTGCCTTGCCCCCCACGGTGGCGAAGCCGTAGGCCGGGTTGAGATTCGTCACGCCGGGTGTTGCCGCCAGACCGCTGAAGTCGCCGTTCAGCATCGCAGTAGTGGGCGTGTATACGTAATTCGCCGTGGACGAGCTGGACGAGCGCGTGCCCTGATAGCTGGCGAAAAAGAAGAGCTTGTTTCTCATGATAGGGCCGCCGACGTATGCGCCGAACTGGTTGCGCTTCAGTGGATCGACGGTGTGTGAAAACCAGTTGGTTGCGTTCAGACTCTGGTTGCGCAGGAACTCAAATGCGCCGCCGTGAAAACTGTTGGTGCCGCCTTTGGTCTCAATGCTTACGACCGCGCCAGGAGCAAAACCGTAGTGGGCATCAAAGTTGTTGGTGATCACACGGAACTCCTGTGTGGCGTCGGCGTTCGGAAAAGGCGCGGTGAGCAACAAGTAGTTGTCCATGTTGGGCACGCCATCCAGCAGATAATAGGTGCTGCCCTGGCGTCCACCGTTGGCGGAGCCGCCCGTCTCGCTCGGGAAGGAGAAGCCGGCCTGCAATGCGCCGTTGGAGTTCAGAACGTTGGTGACGCCGGGAGCGAGGAAGACCAGGCTGGAGGCATCGCGACCATTGAGTGGCAGTTGCGTAACGGCATACTCATTCACAACTGTGCTGAGTTCGGCTGAAGTGGTGTTGATCAACTCGGTGTTTGCCGTAACCTTTACGGTCTCCTGAACGCTTCCCGGATGTAAAACGATGTTCAGTGTCGCTGCCTGGTTCACGGTCAGGACTACGCCCTCCTGAACATATTTCCCAAATCCTTGCTGTCCCACGGAAACAGTGTATTGACCCGGAGGCAACTGACTTAGCGTATATATGCCTTCCGCATTCGTGAGCGCGTTTTGAATAAGATTCGTGTTGATGTTTCGTACTGAGACCTGAGCTCCAGCCACCGTCGCTCCCTGGATGTCGGTCACCTGTCCAGTCAAACCTGCACTGGTGCTTTGACCAAAGGCCCTAGCCCCCACAATAAAAACCATTGCCAAGACACAATAGAGTATTGCTTTACTCATCATCTGTTTCATGCACTGTCCTCTCAAATTCACGCGAGACCTCGAAGCATATCTCCCCCCGGAAGCGCACGGCCATGTCTGTTCCTGCACACAACTCCTGGCTTGTCCGTTGCAACCTGAAGGGTTTTTGCTATCGTTGTGAACCCTACGCCCCGGCATCTATGATTGAGAACATACGAAAGTATGTCGACATCGCTTTTCTTTGCACGTTTTCTCTCCTTGCTCATTCACGCTGACAGGCAGCAGAATCAATTAATGCGTTCTCTCCCCTGCCGGCTCGCCGCACTGGCGTTGCTGGTCTTCTGCTGGCAGGCCGAGGCATCCGTTCCGAGCGATCTTTTATCGGGCTATACGACCCAGCAGTGGCAAAGCTCTGACGGCCTGCCCGAGCAAACAGTGCAGGCCTTCGCACAGAACGCTGACGGATATTTATGGATCGGCACCAGCGGTGGCCTACTGCGCTTCGACGGCGCGCACTTCACGGAGTACAGTCGCGAGAACACCCCCGCTTTCCTTGAAAATAGTGTCTTCTGCCTCACCGCAGGCAAGGACGGCGCGCTCTGGATAGGTACCGAAGGCGGAGGCCTCATCCGATTCTCCGATGGTGTCTTCCGGCTATATTCCACCACCGATGGCCTCTCGGACGGCTTCGTCCGCAGTGTGATGGAGGATCGAAGTGGAGCCATATGGATCGGTACGGATAATGGGCTCTTCCAACTCGCAAACTCCCGTGCAAATCGCGTAACCCGCATCGACGGCACGAAAGATCTTCCGTCGATGGCAGTCCATGCCTTACTTCAGGATCGCTCGGGAAGAATCTGGGTGGGAGGCTCCCGGCTCATCAGTCTGGATCTTAAGCCAGGCGCTGGACCGCGAGAGTACAAGCTGCCGGGCCATTACAGCGAGAATCGCGTGAAGTCGATTCTTCAGGCGACTAACGGAACCGTATGGGTCGGTACAGTCTCCGGCTTGCAGCAGCTTCGGCCCGGATCGCCGGCCTTCGCCAACCTGCCAGGAATTCACGGGACAGTCCGTGTCCTCCGCCAGACTTTGGATGGAACCCTCTGGATTGGCACCATCGGTCAGGGAGCCTTTACCTATCGGAGCGGCGTCCTCACCAGAGTCGCGCCGTACCAGCCGCTCCCCAGCAGCACGGTGCTCTCCGTTCTCGAGGACACAACGAAAAACGTCTGGCTGGGCACCGAAGCAGGCATGGTGCGCCTGAGCAGGACACCTGTGTCTCTGATCCCACTGCCTAACGCTTCCGATTTCGAAACCATCTCTGCCGACAGCGATGGCAGCCTATGGGTCGCCTCGACGAAGCTTTTCCATCTGGTACATGGCGTTACACGCCCATTCACCTTCCCCCAACTGCGAGGAGCGCGGGTACGCAACGTCTTCCGCGATCGCAACGGATCGCTGTGGATCGGCACCGATGGGAGCGGTCTGTTCCACCTCAACGGCGACGCAACAGAACAGTACACAACTGCGAATGGCTTGACCAACAACTTCGTCAGAGCCATTACGCAGGCAAGGAATGGCGATATCTGGATCGCGACCGATGAGGGTTGCAACCGGCTCTCGCATGGAACGCTGCGAAACTTCAGGGTTAGCGATGGACTCTCTTACTTCAGCGTCCGCACTATCGTCGAAGGGATCGATGGCGATATGTGGATCGGAACCGATCGCGGACTAAGCCATCTCCATCAGGATGCGTTTCAGCATGACACCGCCACAGAAGCTCTGCGGAAGGAGAAGGTCTGGTCGATCCACGTTAGCCGGGACGGAGATGTGTGGTTCGGGACTCGCAACAACGGTCTCTACCGTTTCGCCAAGGGAAAGATGTATCACTTCACACAGGATGAGGGATTGGCCGCGAACAGTATCTATTCCATCCTTGAGGACTCGCACCGGCGCCTCTGGATCGGCAGTCCGGATGGCGTTTCGCTGCTCGACCGGAGTGAGTTCGATGACGACCGGGACTATGCGAAACAGCATCTCTCGCAACGTTTCTACAATCGCTCGGATGCTGGAGATATCGCTCCACTTTACGGGGGAACCCAACCCGCGGCAGCAATGACAGAAAATGGGGACGTCTGGTTCCCAACGAACAATGGCCCTATTCGCATCGTCGACACTGGCCGCAGCGCGCCAATTCCGACCAGGCTGGTAATAGATCAGGTCGTCGTAGACGGCAGAAAACTGCTGCCGCAGTCGCAGCTGCATCTCCCGTCCGCAAACACCAACCTGGAGATCTCTTATGCTCCCATCCTGCTCAGCTCACAGGCAGACCTGCGCTTCATGTACAAGCTGGAGGGATTCGATCGCGACTGGCTGTATGCATCCTCACGTCGTGTCGCGTACTACACGAACCTCCCCGCCGGCACGTACGCCTTTCACGTACGGGCACTCTCTCCTTCCAATCCTGCGGTCATATCGGAGGCGACCCTCGCTGTTGTCAAGCAGCCTTTTTTCTATCGCACACCCTGGTTTTTCGGTCTCTGTTTGTTAGCTTCCGCACTCGCCGTCTGGGGCGCTCACCTAGCCAGAGTACGGCGTATGCACACCGCATTCCGCGCTGTTCTGGAAGAGCGCGCACGCCTTGCACGTGAGATGCACGACACTCTTATCCAGGGCTGCGCCAGTGTCTCGGTTTTGCTGGAAGCATGCTCCAGCGGCGAGGCATCAGACAAAACCGAGCAGCATGAGCTGATCGACTATGCGCGTACCCAACTCGCCGCCTCCATTGACGAGGCGCGGCAGGCCGTATGGAATCTTCGCGCTGAACGCAGCGATGATCTTGGAACAGAGATCAGAAAGCTTGCCGATCGCATCTCCCGCGAGTCGAACGTTGCGATCACCTGCCATATCGAAGGCACAACTTTTCCGCTGAGGGCCTCTGCACTGCATGAGCTCCTGATGATCAGCCGGGAGGCGCTCTATAACGCAGCCCTACATGCAACACCTACGGAGTTGAGTTTGAAAGTGATATATAGTCCACGCGAAATTGTGCTCGAGGTACACGATAACGGTTGCGGCTTCGATCAGAATCAGGTCAATGGCGGCCACTATGGTCTGGTCGGAATCGAGGAACGTGTTCGTCAGCTTGGCGGCACCTTGCAGGTCAGGAGCATGGTGTCAAAAGGAACAGATATCTGTGTGGTGATACCGAAGAGCGCAACGGACGTTCACGAGATGGCGACCCTATGACAAAAGCAACAGGAAAGATCAAGCTCCTCATCGTCGAGGACCACCCCATCATGCGGATCGGCATTGCGGCGCTCGTCAGCACCCATCCTGACCTCGAGGTAGTTGCGCAGGCAGGTTCCGGTGAGGAAGCGATCCAGTTACATCAGCAGCATGAACCCGACGTTTCCCTCGTCGATCTCCGCCTGCCTGGAATCAGCGGGGTCGAAGCCATCGGCAGCGTCCGCAAACGCAACCCGGCAGCGCGCTTCATCGTGCTGACCACCTACGAGGGCGATGAAGACATTCATCAGGCGCTGCAGGCCGGAGCCAGCGGCTACGTCATCAAGGGAATGCCACATCAGACGTTGGTCGATGCAATCCTCAAGGTTCACGCCGGTGGCCGCTTCCTGCCGCCGACAGTAAAGCGCCTTCTTGCGTCGCGCACTCCAAGCGCCGAGCTAACCAGCCGCGAGCGCGATGTGCTTCTGCGCATCGCGCAAGGAAAGAGCAATAAGGAGATCGCCGTCGAACTGGACCTCGCCGAGATCACGGTGAAGTGCCGCGTGAGTGTCATCCTGATGCGGCTCAACGTGAACGATCGTACGCAAGCCGTGGTGACTGCGCTGCAGCGCGGCCTGCTCCATCTGCCATAAGATACGGATCGATAGAGACCGATGAGATTACGCACACCAGGTATATCCATGACACTCCCGCAAATACTTTCCTGCATCGTGTTGATCTCGATCGGAGCGGCCACAGCCGCGCAAACTCCGATCGCGCGACCCGAGATCATCGGCGCCGATGTCTCGTTCCTTCGTCAAATGGAGCAAAGCGGAGTCGTCTTCAAGGATGGCGAGACTCCCAAATTTGGCCTTCAGATACTGAGGGACCACGGCTACAACTGGGTCCGGCTCCGTCTATTCTGCGATCCCGACACACTGCCCAATAATCTCGCCTATACCCTCGCCACAGCAAAAGATGCGAAGGCCCTCGGCTTCAAATTGCTGCTCGATCTGCACTATGCCGACGACTGGGCCGCTCCCGCCCACCAACCAACGCCAAAGGCCTGGAAGACTTTGACACACTCCGAGCTACAGGCCGCCGTCTTCGCATACACCAGAGATACGATTCACGCCTTCCGAGCTGCCGGAGTGATGCCGGAGATGGTGCAGGTCGGAAACGAGGTTACAAGCGGCTTCCTGTGGCCGGATGGCCGTCTGCCAGACCACTGGGACCGCTTCGCCGGTCTTATATCGGCTGGCATTCAAGGTATCGACGCCGGGCGCGGAGACGCACCACGACCGAAGATCATGATCCACATCGATCAAGGTGGGAATCAGGAGACGACGCAATGGTTCTTCGACAAATCTGAAGAGCCGCGGCGTCTCGTTCGACATCATTGGGCAGTCCTATTACCCATGGTGGCAGGGCAGTCTCGACGACCTGCGGCGCAACCTTCGGTTTATGGCAAAGACCTATCGGAAGGACATCATTGTCGTCGAAACGGCGTACGACTGGAGTTCGGGAGAGGAGTTCGGTAACAAAAAACAACCCTTCCCCGAAACTCCTGCCGGTCAGCATGACTTTCTCGAAGCGCTGGGAAAAGTCATTGTTGAGACTCCCGATGCGAGGTGCCTGGGCTCTTTTGGTGGGAACCTATGGCCGAAGGCGCAATCGCGAAACGGTCATTCTTCGATCAGGACCACAACGCGCTTGAGGTTCTCAAAGTATTTGATTCGCCCACGACGCACTAGCAAGTAAATGTGCCAAATGCTGTGGCTGGAGCAGCGGAGAGTCTTTTCAACGCGTTCCATAGCCGATCTATCCACCACCGCAAGCGCATGGCAAGCAGATGGATAGCGCCCCTCGGGCAGATCGAACCTGAACCGGAGTGAGATCGGCCATACTCAACGCATTTGCAGAAGCACACCTCACACGGCAGTCGGCAGACGACCGGAACTCCAAGGAGCACCGAAAGCTGGTTCGCATCTCCTAAAGGCACTCGGCGCTAGCGAGGCCAGATGTAGTTGATAACAGAAATCGGCCTTGCGTTGACCAGAGGACGCCGATCCCAAAGATCCACTTAGGCTCAAAACGAGTGAAACGGCAAGAATGTCTGATTTGTATACTGATTCTAGTGGCGACTAGAGATCGTTTACGCTACTTTAGTTTCTTAAATCAGTCATTTAACCCTTCTGAGTACACCGATCGTTCGAGCCGCTGACTGAAAGGTTAGGCCGGTGATAAAGCTGGCAGCGATGTGTAATGGTGTTGGCCAGAGACGGGATCGAACCGCCGACGCCGGCCTTTTCAGGGCTGGCGGCGTGCGGACCGCAGCGCTAATTCTATTGGGCGACGCGAACATGGTGCCCGAGGATCACCGTTGCTCCATCGACTGCTCCTTCTTTAGTGAAAGCCTGCTTGATTGCGTCATTCATCGGAATGATGTTCTGAAAGCCCGCAGCCAGAATCGATCTCAGATCTGTCGGCAGGGCGGAAGGATGCGTTCCCAGGTGCCTCCATCGAAGCTGGCTTCGATTCGTTTCAGCCGCAGCGGAATCAAACAGCAGGGCGTCGCCATGTACAAGCCAACGGTAATTATGCTCGAGAAAGAGCAGCTCCATGCGTTGGTTGTTGAGCGTTCCGATCTCTGAGCCGTAAGGCGGGTTGAGATAGAACAGAGAGAACGACTCTATCTTGGCATGAGCGTCGAAAGGCAGCCGCGAGCGCTCCGCATCGAGCTCGACGCCATAGCGTCGGCATGAAAATTAGCGGTGATCAGATGAAGACCGGCCCAGTCCCTACACAAGGATCGATTACGCTAAAGGGTTCCGTGTTCTGGAGAAGGCGCCGCAGCCGGTTGCCTTTTTCGGTAGGAAGCGGAAAATAGCCGAGCTTAAGCCTGCCCGCGTTGCGCATGGTAAGGGTTCCTTTCTAGGATTTGTTTTGGGTGATTTGAAGCATATTTTGCCGGAAATAAAGCAAATCTTTCGGCGACGTGAAAAAAATCAACCATATTAGAGGTGTTGTAAGCTTTTTATACTCAGACCTCCAAGCAGAACTCCATGCCGTTGCTGGCGGCAGCGACTCCCCAAAAGTTGTACCTGGTGAGTACATCACTTCGGGTTGCCCTTCGCAGAAATTCTGTAACATATGGATCTTGCAACCCAAACAATTGCAGAGGTTGCTTCCCGATACGTAGTGGAGCGGCCTCTGACCCGTCTGGCGCGTATCGCCTGCCTCACTTGTAGCTTTTTCTCTGCGGATTAGGAGACCTCTGGTTCATGAAGTTCTGTACTGCCCGTCATCAGCCTCCCTCGTCTCGTCACTTGGCTCGATTGTTCTTTTTCGTCGTCACTCTGGCAGCGGTTCTTGCAGCCGCGATCAAGATAGAGGCTCAGAGTACACCTGCATCGACTCAATCGATGGGTCCGCAGAGCTTACTGCTTCCGCAGACACCAGCAATCCGGCGTTACGGTGTGATGGTCAAACGATCGGCGGCAAGCAGTTCTTCCGGCACGATTACACCTGCGTGCAATTCACCCAAACTCAGCTACTTCAGTGGCCCTGTCATTTCCAATGTGCAGGTTGTGCCTGTGTTTTGGGGCAACTACGTAAATTCGCAGATCACAGGGAACATCTCGCAGTTCTATTCTGATGCGACGGTCAGTAACTGGTACGACATGCTGAGCGAATATGCGAGCGAAGGCGGAACAAATCAGTCGATTGGCCGCGGCACGGCTGTATCGGCGATCACGATCAACCCCTCAAAGTGTCCTTCGTCTTCGCACTGTACGCTCAATGATAGTGACGTCCAGAATGAACTCAGCGCCCAGATCCAGAATGGTAATTTGCCCCAGCCGCAGCAGGACAGCGCGGGCAATACCAATACCGTTTACATGGTGTACTTCCCCCCAACTATCAGTCTGCAGGGGCCCTCGGGAACAGGAACCAGCTGCGTGCAATTCTGCGGATATCACAATACTGCAAAGTTTGGCAGCGCTCAAATCGCCTTGCCGTATGGCGTCATCATGGATACGGTGTCCGCCACCAGCGCGTGCTCCACGGGGTGCGGCAGCAGCACCGCGACTGGGCTTGAAAACGAGACGAGCCTTTCAGCACATGAACTGGCCGAAGCAGTGACAGACACAAATATCGGATTTGACACGCAATCTAACTACGCTGCTCCGGCAGCCTGGGCTGACAACAGCAACAGTTGCGGCGAGGTAGCCGATATTTGCGACACCAATGCACCGGGATCGACGATCACGGGGGCCAACGGAACATGGGTTGTTCAGCAATTGTGGTCGAATAAGCTGAATGCCTGTGTGGGAACCGGATTACATCCGAACTATACGGTCAGCGCACCATCAACGGCCGGGTCAGGTACGGCCCTGACGTTTACTGTGACGGCAAAGAACCCCTCGGGGAGTCAAGGCGCAGATATTGCGTACGTTGGCACGGTCCATTTCACGAGTAGCGATTCAAGCGCGGCCCTCCCTGCCGATTACGCCTTTGCGCCAACGGATCAGGGAACGGCCAGTTTCAGCGCGACGCTGAAGAGTCAAGGTTCGCAGACGATTACCGCGACCGACACCTTGAACGGCAGCATCGCTGGAATCAGCGGTGCAATCAGCGTGAATTTGACCGTACCAGGCGCACCGAGCATCGGCGTGGCGACGGCCGGCGACACACAGGCTACGGTGGCCTTTAGCGCTCCGACTTTCGATGGTGGTGCGGCGCTCACTGGCTATACCGCAACGGCTAATCCGGGCGGCGCCACTGGAAGCTGTGCGGCGTCGCCCTGCACGGTAACGGGACTGACGAACGGGACAGCATTTACCTTCACGGTAACGGCCACCAACTCGGCAGGCACGGGCGCCGCCTCGGCGTCCTCGAACGCGGTGACACCACGAGGCAGCCAGATGGTCACCTTCAACAATCCAGGCGCGCAAACCTTCGGGACCTCACCCACGCTGGCCGCAACGGCGACTTCGGGCCTGGCAGTCACTTTCACTTCTTCGGCCTCCGGGATATGCACCATCACCTCCGGTGGAGCCTTGAAATTTGTGAGTACAGGCACATGCATCATTAATGTCGACCAGGCCGGGAACAATGCATATCTTGCTGCGGCGACGGTTTCTCAGTCGTTCATGGTGAATGCGGGAACGGCGACGGTAACACTGAGCAGCCTCAACCAGACTTATACCGGATCTCCTGTGACTGCGACGGCAACCACGAACCCGGCCGGGCTAGCGGTCAATCTGACCTACAACGGTTCGACGACACCGCGAACCACAGTAAACAGCTATACCGTGGTGGCCACGATCAGCGACCCGGACTACCAAGGGTCGGCCGCGGGCACGCTGCTCATCAGCAAAGCAACACCAGCAATAAGCTGGGCTACTCCGGCCAGCATGGTTTACGGCACGGCGCTAGACGCAGCACAACTCAATGCCACCGCTTCGGTTCCGGGCACGTTCAGCTACAGCGCGGCTGCGGGGACAGTGCTGGGTGAAGGAACGCATACGCTGACAGCAACGTTTACTCCGACCGATGCGGCGGACTACACGACGGCGACACAGACGGTCGCGCTCACGGTGACATCTGCCACGTTGCAGGTGACGGCGAATAACGCTACGAAGGTTTACGGCACGGTGAACCCCACCATCTCCGGAACAGTGACCGGAGCGCAGAACGGTGACAGCTTCACCGAGAGCTTCAGCACATCGGCGGTAACAAGTTCGCCTGTTGGGAGCTATGCCATCGTGCCGGTGGTGACCGGAGCGAATCTCGTGGCGTACACACAGAGCGTCACCAACGGTACTCTCACGGTGACGAAGGCGGGAACGACGACCGTGCTGAACGCGAGCAACAGCGGTTCGATCGGAGCGGGAACGAGCTTGACGCTTACGGCACAGGTGGCGTCCGCTACGACGGGTACGCCGACAGGAACGGTGAGCTTCTATGACGGCTCGACGCTGTTGGGAACGGCCACGTTGAGCAACGGTGCGGCGAACTACTCCACGGCGGCGCTGACGACAACGGCGACCCATACGTTGAGCGCAACCTATGGCGGCGATGCGAACTTCACCGGGAGCACAACGGCGTCGAGCGTTAGTGTGGTCGTGTCTCCGCTGGATTTCAGCTTCCAGGCCGTGGGACCGCTGAGCGTAGCGACGGCAAAGGGAGGCACGGCGACGTTCGCGTTTACTATTGCGCCGATGAACGGAGGGTATCCGGGGCCCGTGAACTTTACGGTCTCGGCGCCTTCTACAGACGTGAGCTACTCGCTGTCGCAGACGACGATTGCCGCGAATGCAGGGCCGCAGACGATCACGCTGACGGTTACAACGAATGCATCGACGGCGGCAGTTCGCGAGCGGCAGCTGTGGGGGATCGGCGGGACAGCCGTGGCACTCGGCTTGTTGTTTCCGCTGGGAACGCTGCGACCCAGCCGGCAACTCATGCAGAGTGCGGGCAGGAGGCTCCTGCTGGCCTTGCTAGTGGTTGCCGCGAGCCTGACAGTACTGGGGCTCAGCGGTTGCGGCAGCAGAGGAAATAGGAATCTTCCGCAGAGCTACAGTGTGACCGTAACGGCGGCCAGCGGCTCGGTCACGCATAACTCCACCGTGAGCGTGCTTGTGCGGTAGCAGGAGAGGAGATGAAATCAAGCTGTTCAGTGTTGCCGAATTCGAAGATAGTCAATTTGGATATTCTGAAACTTGGGTTCCCCGACTGGCTCGGTAAACCATATCGGCGTTCCCTCTTCTCACTGATTGTCGGCATCGAGCTTCCATTGGGCGTCCGCTATCCCACTACGATTGGTACCGCCGACCTCCGGCTCTGACCAGAAGAATTGGCGTGGGCACAGAAAGGGCACAAAATTCCCGGATTACACCGTCGCTAATTTCGAGCACAGAGCCAGGAGCAGCCGAGGTAAGCACGAAGGAGAATCCTCGTTTCCCTATGCGACAGGCTCGGCCGGACTCGCGATAATAGTCAGAGGCAGCTCCCGACGGATGATTATGCGGTTCCGACCCGCGAATATCAGACCGATCAATCGTCGCTCAATCTGCCCCGGCTGCTGCTCGCTCTGTCCTCGATAAAAGAGCAAGGCAACTACAGAAACACCCACAGACTTCGCAGAGTTGACACGGTTACTCCATATCAGGCCAATGCACTCATCGAGCCGGCGAGATCAAAAAGGTCGCCGACGCAAATCGTGAATTTGGGAACCAGTCTTCAAGAACGTACCGCACGGGAATCAGCCTCGTCGCAAACGACACGCTTTCGCACGCGACGGATGATTTGAACACAACCTTCTCGGAGACGAACAATGCGTTCAGCCTTGGGAATACCAACCCGTTCAAGGGGCGGGTAACGATTTTGCCGCGAGCAGCGGCGCTATCATCGCTTCCAAGGGCGGTATCGAAGCGGGAACTCCGGCTGGCGCCAATGATGAGCGCCGCTTCGGAGAGTTTGCTCTGAAGGTCAACTTCTAAATGGACTCAAAACTTACAAGGCGGCAGTGGAGACTTCGGTCTCCACTGCTCGGTGAAGCGTAGATAGCCAGGCCGAATTACGTTTTTGATCATCAGGGTTGGAGTGCGGCGCCTTTTGTGCCAGTTGAGAGCTGTGTGAGAAATTGAACCCTTTCCAAGTTCGTTGAAGCCGCTTTTTGAGCGCGCTATCGGTACGATCCAGCTACAAGGCGCCTTTCAGATCATAGCCTGTTTCATTTGCAAGGGTCGTCAATGGGCCAGCACGTCACGCTGAAAGGCCGCTTTATCACAAAAACTGAGTATTACATGCGATATGCCAGCCCGTAATTTGACAATGAATCTCTGGTACATCAATCATTTTGCTAAATCGTTAATCCTTTCAAAACGATTCTTAAATCGCGACGATGCTTGGTGGGGCTCTGAACCCCGATCCAGATGGATCGCAGTGATATTGAACATGATTCCCGCCGGGCGCGCCTGACTTTATTCAGGAGACTTTATGCAGGCTCAGGTTAGAGTTTCCCAAAATCAGCTGGTATGGAGATGCAGAACGAGTTTTGCGCTGCTGTATACGCTTCTCATGTTGTGTGCGGTCGCAGTGCAGGGATGGGCGCAGACAACGGCAAGTCTCTCTGGAACGGTCGCGGATACGACGGAAGCGAACATTCCGGGAGCCACGGTCACGCTGGTGAACGAGGCGTCGAGGGACACGCGTGTGGTGACCAGCAATAGCGTCGGTTACTTTACGTTTGCTGGAGTGTTGCCTGGGACATATACGGTCACGATTACGGCACAGGGATTCAAGAGCTGGGAACAGAGGGGAATAGCGATCAATCCGGGTGATATACGCAATCTGAGCGGAATCGCCATAGTGGTTGGCGCTACCACGGAGACAGTCACGGTGGAGAGTACCGCGAGCGAGATTGCGCCTGTGGATTCCGGGGAGCGCGCCGCGCTATTGAGTTCGAGAGACATCGAGCGGTTGGCGATCCAGAGCCGCAACATCACCGAACTGCTGAAGATCCTTCCCGGCGTGACGTCGACTGCGAACGGCACTGGTAACGGCCTGGGTTTCAACTTCAACGATGCGGGATCGTCGGGATCCGCAGTGGGAGTTGGCCTCAATACGAATGGCGCGCCATATCGCGGGGGCACGGCTTATCTGCTGGATGGCGCAAACATTATCGATCCGGGGTGCGCATGCTGGTCGATCGCGGTTGTGAACCCGGACATGACGCAGGAGGTGAAGGTGCAGACCTCGAACTTCGGGGCGGACAGCGCGCAGGGCCCCGTCGTAATCAATGCCATCAGCAGATCGGGGTCGGATCACTTCCACGGGCAGGCCTACATGTACATTCGCAATGGCGTGCTCAACAGCAATACCTGGCAGAACAATAACTCCGGGACCAAGCGCCCGGAGGATGCGTACTACTACCCGGGTGGCAGTATCGGTGGCCCGGTCCTTATACCCGGCACTAACTTCAACAAGAGTCGCAAGCTTCTCTTCTGGGCCGGCTATGAATACTTCTGGCAGAACCTTGGATCGTCCGCTCCGTTGCAGTCCTACGTGCCGACGCCGGCAATGCGGTCGGGCAACTTCTCGGCCAGCGACGCTGCGAATGCCGCGCTTTGCGCGAGCGCCGGCGGCATCAACTCTTCGCAGACCAACTTCTGCAACGACCTCACCGGAACCGTAGCTCCCGATGGCAAGGCGATCTCTGGAACGCAGATTCCCAGCCAGTATCTTGATCCTGGTGCGTTGGCGCTGCTGAAGCTCTTTCCCGCGGCAAATATTGATCCCAGCACCAATGGCTCCGGCTACAACTATTTCTCTCCTACCAGCGCGCAGCACAACGGCTATGTCTTTCGCGTCCGTGGAGACTACAACATGACGGACCGCACGAAGGTCTATGTCAGCTATCAGTACGGCCATGATGTCGGCACATCCTTCGCTCACATCTATTTCACTCCCGCCTTCGCGATCGCATATCCGGGCGGCAACCTGCTGAGCCCGGTGAACGCACATGTGCTTACGGGCAGCCTGATTCACATCTTCTCGCCCTCGATGACTAACGAGCTTCGCATCGCCACAGGCTGGTTGGACAATCCGTATTCGGCGACCAATCTTAAAGCGCTGTATGCCTCGACGCTTGGTTATCCTTATGGATCGGTCTTCCCGGGGGCTTCGCAGTTGGTTCCCTCGATCAATTCGCCGGGCGCACGAACGTTCCCTGACATCTCACAACCGGATATTTTCCAGCAGGGTGGGACCTACGACTCGAAAAAGACATCGCCGTCCGTCTCCGACGACCTGACGTATGTTTACCGTAGCCATACCTTCAAGTTCGGCGGCTACTGGAACCGCGCTGGGAACAAGCAGGGGACCTATGGCTTTGCGAATGGCTCGCTAAGCTTCGGCAGTGGTCTTCTAGCGGATGCAATTACCGGCCGCACCATCGGCTCCAACAACCCACTGGCTAATTTTCTTATGGGGATTGCCGGCGCCTCGGGTCAGAACGGTTTTACGCAGAACAGCACTAATCCGGTTACAGACATGTACTACAACGTCATCTCAGGTTATGGTCTCGATAACTGGAAGGTGAACCGGAAGCTGACACTCAATCTCGGTCTGCGTCTCGATCACTACGGACGTTGGCAGGACCACAGCGGTGTCGGAATGGCAACCTGGATTCCGAGCCGTTATGCGGCAGACGTCACCTCTGGCAAGACGTATCCCGGAGTGTACTGGCACGCCATCGACAAGAGGGTTCCGAACAGCGGCTCGCCAGTGCAGTCGGTCTTTCTCTCGCCGCGTCTCGGATTGGCGTATGACGTCTTCGGCACGGGCAAGACGGTGGTTCGCGGAGGCTGGGCTTCCTACCGATGGAACGACCAGTACAACGACTACTCGGGCCCGTTACAAACTGCACTTGGCGCCCGCACGTTCAATTCTCAGAGCGGAAAGGCCATTACGCTGGCTGAGATTGACGCCCTCGGCAGGAGCAGCGCCAACCTTGGGTCACTTCCTTCGAGCGTGTTCGTTACCAGTCAGGAGGACGATTCGGTTGCAAACACCTATGCCTATAACTTCACCATCTCGCAGCAGGTCTTCGGCAACTCTCTCTTTGAGATTGCCTACGTCGGCAACCGCACCGCGAACCTGCTGATGGGAGGTCAGAGCGCCGGCACCGGTATTGGCGGATCGGAGTTCGTCAACCAGAACAAGATTCCTGTGGGCGGTCTTTTCCTGCCGAATCCAGTGACAGGAGCGCCTGCCCCAAGCAACCCGGAGAATATTTCTGTCGAGTATTACCCCTACTATCAGGGCTATGGCAGCAACAAGATCTCAATGAATACGCACGTCGGCTATTCCAACTACAACGGCCTTCAGCTTAGCTGGGTCAGGCAGACGGGGCATCTCTCCTTCAACGTCAACTACACGTACTCGAAGTCGCTTGGCATCATCAACAGCACAATCGACGCCTTTAATGTTGCGCCGAACTACGGCGTGCTCAATATCGATCGCCCGCACGTCATCAATACCTCGTATGCCTATACGATGGGTTCGCCATTTCAGGGCAACATCATTGGACGCGGTTTAATCAATGGATGGACGTTCTCGGGGATTACCACCTGGCAGGCCGGGGGCAATCTGCAGGCGCTCTACCAGCAGAACCTTGGACTCAGCATCCAGAACACTACGCTGAATCGAAGCATCGGCTCAGCGACCTACTACGGTACTCCATCAAACTCAATCCTGCCCTTACTTACTTGTAATCCAACTTTGGGATTGATCAGCAACCAGAAGGCGAACATGAGTTGCTTCACCGCGCCGCAGATTGGTCAGCTTGGAATTCGTCAGACTCCATATCTGAGTGGTCCGTCGTACTTCAACAGCGACTTGGCGATCTACAAGACGTTCCACATCAGAGAGTCGCAGGCCTTGCAGTTCCGTGCTTCTGCCTTCAACTTCCTCAACTATCCACTGCCTGGCTTCAGCAATAACGATCCCATTACAATCAAGTTGCAGACCGCGGACAACATAACCTTTGCCCAGCAGCCAGGTAATCGAAACGGCATCATGACTACGAAGATCGGGCAGCGGGTTATGCAGTTTGCGCTGAAGTATTCGTTCTGAAGCCCTAAGCGGTGGCGGTCGTGGCTTGCGGGCTTGGACCGCCGCTTTAGTTCAGGGCAGCCTGTAGGTAACTTCGGTGATGAGTTCGAAGCTGTTCTTCTTGTGGCCGGGGGCTGGGTTGTTGAGGTAACCGTTTGCGGATATTGAGTGGGGGCAATTTCTCAGAAATGCTGGCACCGACGGCTTAGAGTCGATGCGAGAGCCATTTTTCAATCAGTCTCGTCTCAATGTGGTTCTGTATCTAGAGCGGTGGGGGCAATACTCCTTGGACCGGTGTCGAGGCTGCTGCTATTCAAAGATAAGCACAAGGGAGGTCAACGTTAGCGAACCATAGCTTCTAAGTTTGCTTCTATCGTCTGACGGAGCTTTGGTAATTGGGGTATAGCTGGTGTGCAGAAGATGGTTGGCCTACTGCGGCTGGTTCGGGGAACAGTCTCGACGAACTTCAGATCCCTAACTGAGATCGAAACCTTTCGATGTTGGTGCCATCGAGGGTGCAAGTCAACCTGCGTACCAGATGCATTGACTCTGTTAAATCGAGAGGTCATTAGGAGCCAGTAAGGATCCAATAAGAGTTCCTAGGTCCCAAATAAGGATGTAGGTCGAGTTTGCTGTCACATTCAAAATCCCAACCGCACCCAACAAAACACCAGGGCCGCCCAAAAGGGTAGTAGGCTGCGCAACGTCCACTCTCAAGCGGAGGAAGACTGCATAGCGGAAACGATATGCGACAAGCGCATCGTCCTGATGATGACCTTTTCCAGTTCAACAACGAGGAAGAATATAAAGCCGCCGAATATAAGCCTTGGCCAACTCCGAAGCGGTATGGGTTCGGTGCCGAACAGCACCTGGAGTGGTGGTGCGTAAGTGAAAAGCAATTGCAGCACTACGACGGCGCCGATGCCCAGAGGTAAATACTTATTTCCGAGGTGCGCCTTGAGCGATAGTGACGAGCCCACCTTGTAGCGGCTGTTGAGAAGGTAAAAGACCTGACCGATAACGAGCGCGTTCACCGCGACAGCCCTGGCCACCCCGTCGGACGCATCCTTCGACTTCATCCAAAAAAATGCTCCCAGTGTAAGCGCGAGCAGCGTCAAGCCGACGAAGATGACGCGCCAGATGGCAAACCCATCCAGTATCGGACGCTCAATAGCGCGCGGCGGTCGCTGCATAACATCGAGTTCGTGCGGCTCAAAAGAGATAACCAGCCCGAGCGCAACGGAGGTAACCATATTCACCCAGAGAATCTGCGGGGCGGTGATAGGCGCGGTAAAGCCCGCAACGACTGCTACAAGGATGACGAGCGCCTGGGCGACGTTTGTTGGCATCATGAAGAGTATGGCCTTCTCGATGTTGTTGAAGACCGTACGTCCTTCTTTGACGGCTGCCGTGATCGAGGCGAAGTTGTCGTCGGCAAGCACCATCGCGGCCGCCTCCTTGGTGACCTCGGTGCCCTTGATCCCCATAGCAACCCCGATGTCGGCTTTCTTGAGGGACGGCGCGTCATTCACTCCGTCGCCCGTCATCGCCACGATCTGCTTGTTCGCCTGGATCGCCTTGACGAGACGCAGCTTGTGCTCGGGGCTCGCTCGGGCGAAGACGTCGACGTCGCGGACCCGCTCCTGCAGTGTGGCAGTGTCCATCTCTTCGATCTCGGCCCCGGCGATCGCTGTTTTGCCGTCGCCGACACCCAGCATCTTGGCTATTGCCGCCGCGGTGATCTTGTGATCGCCGGTGATCATCGTTACCCGGATGCCGCCGGCGTGGCATTCCTTGACAGCTTCGATCGCCTCTTTGCGTGGCGGATCAAGCAGGCCGATCAGACCAATGAGGACCAGATTCTTTGGGAGGTCGCCGGGCCCGAGGCTTCCTCCGTTGATAGTCGGATCTTCGAGCCACGCCAGACCCAGCACGCGCTCGCCCTGACCTGCGAGCTTGTCCGAAGCTCTAAGGAAGTAATCGCGATCGAGCGGCGCTGGCGCTCCGCCTATGGTCGCCTGATGATCGCAGTGTTCAAGAATGACCTCCGGTGCGCCTTTGACGAGGATCACCCGCTTGCCGTCGGCATCCTTGTGCAGCGTGGCCATAAACTTATGTTCCGATTCGAACGGGATCGCGTCGATCCGGGGATACTTGTCCCGTGCGGTCTTCCGGTCGAACCCGAGTTTGTTCCCGAATGGATATAGTGCCCCTTCGGTCGGGTCGCCCTCTACCTTCCACAGCCCTTCCTCCTGGTGAATCTCCGCATCGTTGCACAACATGGAAACCCGTCCCATGAGTTTGAGCACCGGATCTTCGCCTGCGGGCTGTCCGTCTTTCATCACCTGGCCTTCTGGTGCGTAGCCATCGCCCGTCACAACGTAAGCCGATTCGGCTGTAACCGCCGACACCACCATCATTTCCATCAACGTTAGCGTGCCGGTCTTGTCGGAACAGATGCGCGAGACCGAGCCCAGGGTTTCCACTGCCGGGAGGCGGCGAATGATCGCGTTGCGCTGGGCCATGCGTTGCACGCCTATTGCGAGCGTGACCGTGATGAGTGCGGGCAATCCCTCTGGGATCACGGACACTGCGATGCTGACGACTGCCTGGAATATGTACACAAAGGGCATGCCTCGGAACCACCTGCCGTAAGCGAACACGATGACGACGACGATCCCAAGGACAGCGGTGATCGTGTAGCCGAATTTCTTGATCTGGCGTAGCAGTGGTGTCTCGAGCGCGCTGACCGAGGTCATCATCTGGTTGATGCGGCCCAGTTCGGTCTCCGAGCCGGTCGCGACCACCACCCCGGTCCCGCGCCCGGAGGCTACCAACGTTCCGGAGAATGCCATTCCTTGCCGATCCCCGATCGTAGCTTTGTTGGCGACCGCGTCAGTGGTCTTGTCGATGGGCACCGACTCGCCCGTGAGCGCCGCTTCCTCTGTCCGCAGGTTCTTGACCTCGACGAGACGAAGGTCTGCCGGGACCTTGTCACCCGATTCGAGGAGCACGACATCGCCCGGCACCAATTCCTCGGACGGGATCAAACGGACTTCCCCGCCCCGCAAGATCCTGGCCTCCACAGACAGCATGTTGCGGATCGAGTCGAGCGCCTTCTCGGCCTTGCCTTCCTGAACGAAGCCGAGCAGCGCGTTGATGACGACAACACCCAGAATGATCGCGGCATCGAGTCGCAGGCCGATCATCAGTTTGACGAATCCCGCACCCAGCAAAACATAGACGAGGATGTTGTTGAACTGGTGCAGGAACCGCTTCAAAGGCCCCTCCTTCTTGCCCTCGGGCAAGCGGTTGGGCCCGTACTTCGTCAGCCGCTGGGTGGCTTCGCTCGTGTCGAGACCTTTCGCTGGGTTGGTGTGAAGCCGCTTGACCACCTCGTCGACGGCCATGGCATGCCAAGCGACGGCTTCGGTCCCCGGTCTGGCGCTCACTACTGCTTCCATATGTATGCTCCGGTCAAACGATCTTGATCCCGATCTGGCTTATGGCATCCTCGTTTCTCTAGCGCTCACGCTCACTACAGGCCCGCAATTCTCAAGGTCGCCTTTAATACTTTTCCGCGATGAAATGATAAGGATAGTCCGGCTCCTTGTACCCATTCGCTTTCTGTCTGGGAGGGAGCTTCACCTTTGCGTAATCGGCCTCTTCGTAAGGAATTAAGCCAAGGAAATGCGAAATGCAGTTCAATCGAGCTCGCTGTTTGTCGTCTGCCCTGACGACATGCCATGGCGACACTCTGGTGTCTGTAGCCGCAAACATCGCGTCTCGTGCTCGTGAATAATCGTACCAACGGCTGTGGGATTCCAGATCCATGGGGCTAAGCTTCCAGATTTTCAGCGGATCATTGATGCGCCCCGAAAACCTGCGGGTCTGTTCGTCCTTGCTCACTTCGAACCAATATTTGATTAGGGTGATGCCGGAGTCGATGACATCCCTTTCCCAGGCGGGACATAGCCTGAGGAATCGATCGTATTGTTCGTCCGTGCAAAACCCCATCACTCGCTCAACACCGGCCCGGTTATACCAGCTCCGGTCAAAGATAACGATTTCGCCCCCCGCCGGGAAATGTTCGAAATATCGCTGAAAATACATTTGCGAGCGCTCCCGCTCGGACGGAGCGGGAAGAGCAACCACTCGAAATACACGAGGGCTCACTCGCTCGGTGATCCGCTTGATGACCCCGCCTTTGCCGGCCGCGTCTCTGCCTTCAAAGAGAACAATAATCTTCGCTCCTGTACGTTTCACCCAAAACTGCAGTTTAACTAGCTCTGCATGTAGCTTGGCGAGTTGCGCTTCGTATTCCTTGCGACTGAGCTTCGGCTTAGCAGCCGAATGTTCTGCCTGGAGGTTTTTGGTCTTGTTGGGTTGAGCCTTTTGCTTTTTTCCCATAATTCACCTATCGATTTGTTGCGCTACCACTCTTTCGTAATCTCCACAATTCGTCTGGCAAAATAAGCACTTTGCTTGAGTTGCTCGATCATGTTAGAGGCTAGACGGAAGGTCTGCACATCTTTCTTATCTGCCAGTTGAAGCTTCTCGAGGAAACTTTTGCGGGCTGCGGCCGCCAGCTCTTCAATGACACGTTTCGCTGCGATTACCTGTGCCGCCTCAATCGCACTTGGCTCGCTTATTGTTCCGATGGCTTGTTCGAGATTTCGCGCAACGGTGTCAGCAAACTGAGTCGTACTCTCGTCCCGCAGCCGCGTCAAATCGATACCCTCCGCTACCCTCTGTTGCCCCAGTGAAACCAGGTTAGTTGCCAGAATGTCGCTAATGTTCTCCAAATTATTGGCTATTTGCCCAAGATCAACCATTTGCCGGCCTTCCTCTTTGGTATGCTCTACCTGCGACAATCGCCCAATATAGACAAGAATGGCAGATGCCAATCGATCGATTTCATCGTCCTGGCCGAGCAGAGTCTGGAGATCCTCTAGCCGTCCCGCCACTGCAACGGTTTGAGCATGTCGAACCATAGCCAGAACCAGTTCGCCGAGTCGTTCGGATTCCAGGCGAACTCGCTGAAGTCCCACAGAAGATACTGCTAGCGCTGCTTCATCAAGATAAAGCGGCTCACCGGCCCTCTTGGTTTCTTGGCGGCGAGCCGGGACAATGAGCTGCGCAAGTCTGCCGAGCGGTCCAGCAAACCAGATCAAAAGGAACGTTGTCGAGACGCTAAAAACGGTATGGGCATTTGCTACTTGGCGCGGTGTTTCGGCCGCCAGCCGCGCGGTGCCTTGCAAGTCCGAGGCGGATGGTGAGATATGTCTGACCAAGTCAGCTAACTGAGGAATGAAGAACACCCAGAACAGCACACCCAGAACATTGAACAAGAGATGAACTACTCCGACTTGAGCCGCCTCGGCGGATTTACCTATGGAGGCCAGCATCGCCGTCCCGCACGTACCGATGTTCGCTCCGAGTACCACGGCTATCCCCGCATCCAAGGGCATAAGGCCTTGACTCGCTAACGCAATCACGACAGCCAGCGTGGCTGCAGAGCTTTGAACAACAGCCGTAAAAATGGCCCCCACAACAATTCCTAACAGCGGATTCCGCATGTCCTGCATGGCATCTATAAACGGCTGGTACGTCCGCAGGGGATGGGTTGCATCGCCCATGAACTCAATTCCGAGAAAGAGCAGCCCAAGGCCAAGGACAATTCCACCGAACTGCCGATAAAGCTGGCGGCGCCCAAATGCGTGAAACAGGAATCCGACCCCCAGCATGATTGGTACGAACGCTTTCACATTGAAGGCCATGAGTTGAGCCGTGAACGTGGAACCGATATTGGCGCCCATGATCATAGGGACGGCCTGACTCAAGGCCATCAGCCCTGCGGAAACAAAACCAACGATGAGAACGGTAGTAATCGTGGAGGAATTTAGCACGGCGGTGATGAAAGCACCGGATAGCAGTCCCAGAAACCGATTGGCGGTAAGTTTGGCCAGCGCCCCTTCCAGGCTCGCTCCGGCGACGGCCTTCAGGCCACCCGTCATCAATTCCAGACCGAAGAGAAAGAGGCCAAGACCCCCGGCGAGCAGCCCCAGCATTTGGAATAGGTTTAAATCGTTTGACATCCCGCACCCTTACGACCGCAGTTTTTGTTTCTTATGAATGCGAGGCGACCCATTGCAAAACCGTCTTTTAGCCGAACTGCCACATCGTCGCACTCAGCACCCGAAAAAGGTCGAGCGCGTAAGATTGAACAATAATATTCCCAGTGGCGTATTTAACCATAGCTGGCAGTCGGCGATTTTTGAGTCCAGTCCTAACTTGCGATAAGTGGAGAAGAATTCTCGAATCGAATACCGCTACACCCACCGCGTCGTTATCGCCAACGGAAAACTCGTCAAGATCCGCTACTTCGGACTGTCGCCAACCGCAAGCGCGTCAGACGCTCGCCCTCTACAAGATCACCCTGCCGATGAAGGCTATCTTCTGCTGCCTGCGGACTTCTACTTTGAACTCACCACACAGATGCGAGAGTTTCAGCGCCCATTCTCTCAAAGTGTCGATGAGTTTCTGAAAGTGTACCCGTCCTACATCGAACAGGTTCGTCCAGAGTTGAACGCTTCGGCTATAAGCGGATTATCTGATGCATTCGACAGCCGGGCGAGGGCTACATGAAAAACGGGCAGAAACGGTTGGCTGTTGAAAGTCGCTGGAAAAAGAACCGACTAACGACAAAGCCAGCAAAAACTGAAGGATCTGGAAAGGAAACGCTACAGCGGCAAGTGAGGCGAAAGGCTGCCCGCGAAGTAGTGGCGATAGCGAGCAGATAGTAATCTCAATCTTTGGACAGCTATGTCGTTAACTGAGGAGTACCTGATGAAGTCTTTGGTGCTGAAAGCCCCTAGCCAAGCAGAAATAGTCCGTATGGCACAACAGCAAGAAGATCAGGACGGTGTGCTATTGCGCGTCGAATTGGTTGGATTGTGCGGTTCCGACCTGAACTCTTTTCGTGGCACGAACCCGATGGTCAGTTATCCAAGAATACCTGGTCATGAGATAGCGGCGACGGTTGTTGAGGGTGCGAAAAACATTGCTGCCGGTACCCGGGTTACGGTTACGCCTTACAGCAGCTGCGGCGTTTGTACAGCCTGCCGAATAGGCCGGTTCAATACTTGCAGAAGTAACCAGACTCTTGGTGTACAGCGAGATGGAGCCTTGCGCGAACTCTTATTTGTGCCGGAGGAGAAACTTTTCGTGGCGAATCTTCCAATCAAGACGCTCTGTTTAGTGGAACCTCTGACCGTCGGCTTTCATGCGGTAGCGCGTGGCCGGGTTACCTCTGCTGATGTTGTGGCAGTCATTGGGTGCGGAGGCGTTGGTTTGGGAGCTGTAGCAGCAAGCAGCTATCGTGGCGCACGAACCATAGCGGTGGATGTGAGCGAGCAAAAAATGGAGATTGCCAAAGAGGCTGGTGCGACATATACGATCAACACGAGCCGCGATGACCTCCACACCGCACTGATGAAACTTACGGATGGGCATGGGCCAGACGTTGTGATCGAAGCCATTGGGTTACCGCAGACCTTTCGAACCGCGGTGGAGGAAGTGGCATTCGCAGGCAGGGTTGTTTACATCGGATACGCGAAGGAATTGGTCAGTTATGAGAGCCGGCTCTTTGTCCAGAAGGAACTAGATATTCTGGGTTCACGAAATGCCTTGCCTGCTGACTTTCACGAAGTGATCGCTATGCTCGAAGCAGGAAGATTTCCTGTTGAGAAGTCCATCAGCAAAATTGTTCCCCTGGAAGAAGCGCCAGATGCACTGACTGAGTGGTCAGCTGATCCATCGCGTTTTCAAAAGATCATGGTTCAGGTAAATACGAATTCTTAAGAACTGCCTGTCAGTCTTTCAGCGGAGCAGTTCGGACTCACACTCGGCCGAGCCTCACAATAAGGTACTCTCCGCACCCAGAGTCGTTTTCTTATTACTGGAAATTCCGCGCTGATTAAGCAAACAGCGGAGCGCGATTTTGCGTGCGCTCCGCCATTCGTGTGATTATGCAGCCTCGTCGGTCCTCCCGTTCAAACACTATTCGGGCAAGGCGTATTGGCCGTCAATGTGGAAGTGGCCCGTCACGCCTGGCGCATCGGTGTTCGGCTGGCCACCACCGATGCTGATGGTGTAATCCCCTTCCCCGATGATCGGATTGCCGTCTTCGGTCACCATACCCAGATCGCGTGCCTTCAGGTTGAAATTGATCTTCTGGCTTGCGCCCGGTTCGAGGTGAATACGCTCGAATCCGCGTAGAGCGATAAGCGGCGCACCCTTGACTTGGGGAAACTTGAGATAGAGCTGCACGACCTCATCCCCTGCGACCTTTCCCGTATTGGTCACCGTCACATCGGCACCAACGGGCTGTCCGGCAGCAACTGCCTGCGCGGGCACGCTGAGATCGCTGTAGCTGAATTTGGTGTAGCTGAGGCCGTATCCAAATGGATAAAGCGGCTTACCGTTGAAATAGCGGTAGGTCCGGTTCGCCATCCCGTAGTCTTCAAAGTTGGGCAGCTGGTCGACGCTCGTGTAGAAGGTAACCGGCAGCCGGCCGGCTGGATTGTTTTTCCCGCTCAGGGTCTCAGCAACTGCCGCCCCGCCCTCTTCGCCGGGGTACCACGCCTCAAGAATGGCATTGGCATGTTCGTTGATCCAGTTGACAGCCAGAGCGCTGCCATTCAGGAGAACGACCGCAAGCGGTTTGCCGGTAGCGGCTACAGCTTCCACCAGATCTTCTTCCGGTTGGGGGAGATCGATGCTAGTGCGATCTCCGCCGAGAAAGCCCGGTTCGCTGACCGGCATTTCTTCGCCCTCGAGCTGACTTGTAATGCCAACCACCGCAATCACGACATCGGCATTCTTCGCGGCGGCGATCGCTTCTGGCGAAGGCGCATTATTCGCCTTGGTCCGGATGAGTTCCGCATGGGCCTTGCCGTTCCTGCTGCCGTAGGAGATTTCGAGGGGGACCTTGTGGCCCTTCTCGAAGTGGACACGAGCAACTCCCGATGAGAGTTCGCCACCGCCACCAAACACGGTTGCTATCTGCTTATTGTCAACCGTCAGCCTTCCAAAACCTTCGCAACGAATGCCGAGAATGAAATCGCCCGATTCCGTGGGCGTCAGGAATCCCGACCATCGAACGCCGAAAGTTTTTCTCCCGGCAACTTCTTTCGGGAGATTGCTTTCGGTGAGCTTGATGTTGGTCTCCGTACGGCTGACGATCGGTGTCGGGTTGTCTCCCGGGGCCAGTTCGCCTCTCCGCATACCTTCGTTGTAGTCGGCTTTCAGGCCAGGCTTGCCGTCCGGAGTCGTCAGAAGAGCTTCCGGCACGGCGCTTCCGTCCGTGCGAAGGAACTGCGTTCCGGGGACGGAGGTGATGATTGCATTGGGGAACTCAGCATGAAGGCCCTCGATGATGGAGACAATATGCGTGGGCTGACCAGCATAGTTTCCGATCAACGGCTTCGTCTGGTCGGCAAGCGGTCCAATGACGGCGATCTTCCGAATTCCTGGTTTCAGCGGAAGCAGGCCGTCATTCTTCAGCAGAACCATGGACTCATTTGCCAGCTTACGCGCCCCGGCACGATGCTCCGCGCTATCAAGCTCCTTCTCATCGATCTTCGTGTAGGGGACCATGTCAGGAGGATCAAACATGCCCAGCTTGATTCGCGCGCTGAACAGGCGAATGAGTGCAGTGTCGAGAACGCTTTCCGGCAGATATCCCTGCTGAACGGCATCGATGTAGGCTTTCTCGACCGGCTCGCCGAATCGTGAAGTGAAGGTGACGCATTCGTTATCCATACCGCGGAGCACCGAGATCGCGGCGCCCTGCGCCTGACTGGCACGATAGCGATGATTGGCCGCGACGTCTCTGACCGCGTCGCAGTCCGACACCACGTATCCCTGGAAACCCCACTTGCCCCGCAACTGGTCCTCGAGCAGGTACTGATTGGCGCATGCCGGCTCGCCGTTGATTGCGTTATAAGCGCACATCACCGATCCGGCCCTGCCTTCCACGATGGCAGCGCGGAAAGCGGGCTCGTACGTGTCCACTTGGTCGTGCTTGCTGACGTCTACGTCCGCAAAGTGGCGTGTTGGTTCCGGCCCGCTGTGCACGGCGAAATGTTTAGGTGTGGCGATGGCCAGATAGTACTTCGGGTTATCGCCCTGCAATCCAGTCACGTAGGCAACACCCATGCGGCCAGTGAGGAACGGATCTTCGCCGTAGGTCTCCTGTCCACGGCCCCAGCGCGGGTCGCGGAAGATGTTGAGATTAGGCGACCAGAAATCCAGGCCACCCATGATGCCGGTGTGTCCTTCGCGCGCATTTTGCACATGCTTGATGCGGCCTTCGATCCCAATCTGCGCAGCCATGTTGTGAATTCCCGGCGCGTCGAATGTGGCGGCAAGACCGACCGGCTCCGGATACTCAGTTACGCCTTCGTTGATGACGCCGTGAAGGGCTTCGCTCCACCATTGATAAACCGGAATATTGAGCCGCGGCACTGCGGCGGAATTATTCTGCATCTGCGAAGCTTTCTCCGCGAGCGTCATACGGCGCACGAGGTCAGTCGCGCGCTGCTCGGGTGAAAGCTGGGGATTCAGGTAGGGGACATTCGCGGAGTCTTGTGCAAATGCATTCGGCAGGGCTGAGCCAAACAAGAGCACTGCCGTACAAGCAACAATGCACTCGACAATTCGCGTCACGCGGCTTTTCATACTTTTCTCCAGGTTGAATTTAAACGTGGGACATCATCGGGACTTTAGGACTACTTCAATACGGTCCGGCTCCTCGATCTTGCAGAGCCAGGTGTCGGTACGAAACGGAGCGGCCGGAAGGGCGGTGCCATTGAAGAGCGTGGAAGCGGGATTCGAGTGCCAGGCGAAGCGAACCTGAAGGTACCGATGAATCATGGGTGCAAGGCTCTTGCAATAAGCGTGGGGTTATTGGCATTTGAAATTTTGGGCGTTCTGAGCATCACCGGTTCCGCTGTACTGCGCGTGTTTCGGGTAAGCGCAGAGGGGGCGGCTGCGGCCAGGGAACGCAGCACCGGTGGCGATAACGGAGTCCGGCACAGTACCCTTCTCAACCCAATTGACGACTGCGGTGAGCATGTCGAAGTGGTCGAGAGCGGGTCCACCCCCGCAATGAGCCATGCCCGGCACGAGAAACAGGCGGCTCCATTCCGCCACTTTGTCGGCACCGCCGTTGGTTGGGGCAAGTGATTTGTAATACCCGAGCGTATCGAGCGATGAGAACCAGGGATCGCTGTCGCCGTGGAAGAAGATGAGCTTGCCCCCGTTGAGCGAAAAGCTAGAGAGATTCGTGGATGCGGGCTCCACGAGCGGATCGGACGCGAGGAGCGCGGCCTTGTCGACACCAAGTTCAGTTGCGGTGGTGTAGGGGCCAAAGAGGCCGCTCGTTCTCAAAGCCAGCAGACCCGGCACGCCGCCCCTCATGGCGATACCGGCATCGTAGAGAAAGCCTGGATAGACCTGGGTGCCGTACACGTTCTTCGGGCCAGCGAAGGCTTTCTTTATGGCGGAGATTTTCTCAGGGGCGATGCAGGCATCAGTCTGGTCGGATTTGCAGGCCAAGACCCCGGGATCGAAGTCGCAGCCGAGAGGGTCGGAGATCATGCCGTCGACGACGCCATCCTTGGCGTCGCACCGGTTCATCAGGGTATTCATGAAGAGCTTGCGGTCGCTATCGGTTAGGAACTTGTCGATCTGCGGTTTTCCGGATGAGTCTTTCGGAGCAGCCTGATTGTAGGCGACGGGAATCCATTGCGAGATGGCAAGATTGGAAAGGCCGGTGCGCATGGCCGGATCGCCGGAGACGATGCCGTTGAAGACACTGGGATAACGCTGCGAGAGAATCATGCCTTCGCGGCCGCCTGTCGAACAGCCGACAAAATAGGAGTATGCCGCAGGTTTGGCGTAATAGCGCGCGATGATTTGCTTGGCAACTCCGGCGACCTCGGCGTTTGCGAGAAAGGCGAAGTCGAGATAGGCCTGCTGGTCTCGCATGAATGAGAAATCGAATCCTCCCGTCTTCGCCTTGTGTCCTGTGTCAGTGCTGGCTACGGCGAATCCGCGGGAGAGTGCCGGCTTATCGCCGGTATAACTCGCACCGGTGGGATAGGCAACGATGCCATTACCGCCTCCACCGCCCTGCATTATGAAGTCGCCGTTCCACGTGACTTTGTCGGGGAGAGCGATCGCAAACGTGATGCCAAACTCCTGGCCGTCGATTCCCTTCCGGCGATTGATCACGCCGTCCACACGGCAATGCGCAGGAAGCGGGCCAATAGCGGGCGCGCCGGGATATGCCGGCGGGATGGTGGTACCCGCGGAAACGAGTTCGGACTTGGTGATCTCGACGCCTTGAATATCGAGAAGCGTGAGATCGCCACAGGACGCTGCCGATTGAGCTTGGGCACCCATATGAGCGCTTAGCACAGCCGCGAGCAAAAGCGAGATTTTCCATTGTGTCATAGCGGGTCTTCTTTACCTTCACATTGAAACGAGTACGCCTGCTGCGCACGCCGGCTCAAATGGCGAGCGTTACAGCGGAGGTTTTATTTGACGGTTGTTTGAACTTCCTTGCCATAGTAGTCAATCTCCGCATTCGGAGCGATGGTCACATCCACACCTGAGCCATGCCCGGTGCCGACCAGCACGACGCGGAATTTGCGGTGTTCGATCATTCCGGGATACGAGCCTTTGCGCAGGCCGATAGTGAGAACTGAGCTTCGCTCATCCCATCCGAGAGGGATGATCGAATGCTGGCCCTGCTGGTATTCGTAGCCGTCCCCGGCATCTTCATAAAGATCGAATCTGCCATCGGCTCCGCGATAGATGCGGAGCTCGATCGGGCCTGCGGCGTCCTGCGTGGCGTACTCGATCTGCGGGCCCATGGGAAGAATGGAACCCGCGCGCACGAAGAGCGGCATGCGATCGAGGGGCGCATCGGCTTCGATCTCATGGCCGCCAGTGATCGATTTGCCAGTCCAGAAGTCGTACCACGCTGCAGCTGCCGGCAAGTAGACATTGCGCTTGGTCGCGTCGGACTTGAGCACCGGATTGACCAGGATGGCCGGGCCGAACATGAATTGATCGCCGAGGTCCCAGGTCTTCGGGTCCGTGCGCCAGTCCATGACGAGCGGACGCTGGATGGTGTAGTCATCAGTCGATACCTTCCAAGCTAACGAATAGATGTAGGGCATGAGCCGGTAGCGGAGCCTGTCGTAGCTCACCAGGATGGGCTCGACTTTATCGAAGCTCCACAGCTCGTTATGCGGTCGATGCCCATGCGTGCGAAAGATGGGACAGAACGTGCCGTACTCAAACCAGCGTGCGTAGAGCTCCTGAAATGCAGGATCCGCGAGCGGGTTATCGTGGGGCGGCCAGTAGCCACCAATATCGGTCGTCCAGTATGGATATCCAGAGAGGGCGAAATTGAGACCACCGGGAACCTGGTGGCTTAGCCCCCAGTAGGTGCCATAAACATCTCCCGACCAGACGACAGCTCCTACGCGTTGCTGCCCGAGGAAGGCAGAGCGCGTGAGCAGAAAGACACGCTTGCTCTGGTCTTGCGCCTTCCAGTGATCTTGTACGCCGAGGGTGTGCTCGAGCGGGAAGACGTTGGTGAATTCGGCACCGTTGCCGATCGTGAGCTTGCGGCTGCTCAGGATGGCGTCGCCCATGTGCGGCCAGTATTCTTCGGGCTCAGCGCTATCGAGCCAAAACGCGTCCCATCCTTGCGCCAGCAGCTTGCCTGGCAGGTGTTCCCAGTAGATATTGCGCGCCTCGGGGTTGGTAGCGTCGTAGACGTGCGCGCTCGACACAAGCTCGTGCTTAGCGTCAAGAATTTTGTAGGTTTCGGATTCGGGATCGAGCAGGCCCCATACAGAGATCATGGCGTGCACGTTCTCTTTGTGCAGGCTCTGGAGATCCTGCACTACGTCGTGGTAATTGGAATTGAAGATCGGATCGCCCTCGGTCTTCCACCAGAACCAGTCCTGCACGATAGCATCGAGCGGGATATGCTCCTGACGGTAGCGTTGCGCGATCTCGTGAATTTCGTCGAGGGATACGTAGCGGTCTTTGGATTGAAAGAAGCCGTAGGCCCACTTCGGAAGCAGGGGCGCGTGGCCGGTCATAGTGCGGTACTCGTGGAGAATGGCGTCGATCTCGGGGCCGTAGAGGAAGTAGTAGTCGATCGACTTCCCAGCGATTGAAGTCAGCTTCATCTCGAGCGGGAACCGGTTGTCGAAATATGTGAGCGCCGCCGTGTTCCAGATGAGCCCATATCCCTTGTTGGATATCAGCAGCGGAATCGCAACATCAGTATTGTTTTGCCCTAGCTCCACCGTGGCGCCGCGATAGTTGAACATGCCGCTCTGGTGCTGGCCGAGGCCGTAGAGCGCTTCTGTGATAGAAGGAGAAAAGCGTTCCGTGACACGGTAAGTGTGGTCGCCGTTGAGTTCGACCGGTTCGTAGGTTCGCGGCATGCTGGTGCCTTCGTTCAGCAGCGATTCTCCGCTCGTCGTCCGGAAGGAGAGGCTGCCGCGTCCGCGGTCGAAGATTACCTCGACCTGTGCGGTCTTTATGCTGACAGCTTTTGCATCCTCTTTGAAGGTGAACTGAGCTCCGGGGCAGGACTCGGTCGCATCGAGCATCCACGGACGCGGCGACGTGGCGGCGGACGGATCGGGCGTGGCGACGACGTGAATCACCGAATCAGTACACGCGGTTACCGTGAGCACTTCCCTCCCCGCAGTCGCGCTGAAGCCGTGATTTGTCTGCTCGATCTGCGCTGGCGGAGGGCCAGACGCCTTCTGGCCCGGCATTTGTCCGGAGACGGACGAGGCCGCGAGGAGAAGTGCGAAAGCGGGACACGCTGCCCTCAGGCGGCAACGCAATAGGCTATCTTCTGTAATCCAGTTCATCTTCGATCTCAACTTTCGTTCCCCTGCATGTTATGGCACTTCCAGCGGGCGCGTGGGCAGTGTGATAGCCAGCCCCAGGTTGCAAGCTGACTCGTACCCACTAAGGGCACTCTGTGGTAAGCAGAGATTCTTGCTGAAGAACGGAAGCACATGGTTCTGGAAACGATCAGCGACAGCGCTGGTGTGGGTGCCGGAATAGATCTCGAAGCTGTTTGCGATTCCGTAGTTATCGAGGATGTTGTGCAGTTTGGTGGCATCGAAGCGCAGGCCATCATGGTCCCCCACGTCCATAGCGATGTTCACACTAAAGGGGCGCACCGTGACTGTTTCGGGGAGCGCCCCGAGCGACTCTTCTTCGACCTGAACCTCGGGTTTCTTGTCGACCTGGATTGTGGCGTCAATACAGTCTGGCGCCATCCGCCATCGTTTTCCTACACTCGCAAGCTTTGCTCCATTTATCGCGAGCTTGATGCTCTGCTCGGAGTCAGAAGGATTGAGCACCGCGATGGTGAGAGTCTTGCGGTCTTCACTCAGAGCGGCGCTAACATCGAGTGGGTATGTATCGCTGCCTGGGTTCACCGTGGGCTGGTCACCACCTGCCGGGAATGTCGGTTTGGGCTGCGGCGAGTCACCGGTCACCTCGACGGGGATAGTGCCGAAGTGATCGCGGTACATCTTGAAGAGCATCCCTGTGGGATTTAGGATGGCTTCGCTGGGGTTGGAACTCATCATCGCCGTCGCAAAGGTAAATGCACCCATCTGGAAGACGTCGGAGTGACGGAACATCTCGTGGAAGGCCCCTGCGTAGGCAGGAACGACTTTATAGGAATCGCGGTCGCCGCCGAAGTAAGCCCATTCGTCGATCGCAATCGGGACGGGCTTGGCGCGGAGCGCTGGAATGCGTTTCAGGTATTCCTGATAGTGCTCGTACTTGGCGCGGACCTGGACAGCAGGCGCGCGTTCCCATTCGATGAGCGACAAGGGAGGATCGATGGGCACTTTTTTCTGTAGCTTCATGTCCGTGTGCTGCGTGCCCGAAGCATAGTAGTGCTCGCTGACCATGTCGATGTTGTCGAGGCAGTCGAGAAGCAGCTGACCCGTCCAGTCCGCTGCGGAGAGATAGTCGGGAACATATTGGCCATTGATGCGTCTTGCCTGGTCGGCCCCTTCCATCACGTCGGGCATCGCGCCCCCGGCGATGAGCTTGATGGACGGGTCCACCTTGTGCATCTCCTTCGCGAAGAGGTTGTGCTTCAGTTCGAATTGCGGAAGCGACATGGCGCCCATCTGGTAGTCGCCCCAGGGCTCGTTGCCGATGCCCCAGAATTTCACATGGTACGATTCCGGATGGCCGTTCTCGGCGCGCCATTTGCCCATGCGTGTGGTGGTTGCGCCGTTGGTGTATTCGACCAGCTCTCGCGCAGACCATGCATCGCTGAAACCTGCATTGACGGTAATGTAGGGATCGACGCCGAGGAGTCGGCACAGCGTGAGAAATTCGTCCGTGCCGACATCATTAGGTTGGACGGCGTGCCAGACAGGATCGAAGATGGGCGGTCGCTTGTCGATGTCGCCGATGCCGTAGCGCCACTCATACGCGGAGACAAAGTTACCGCCGGGGAAGCGGAGTACGCCAAAGCGCAACTGCTTGAGGGCGGCGATCACATCCGGGCGGAAGCCTTCGATATTATCGGCGGGCATAAGCGAGACCGCGCCGACACGAAATGAACCTGCGCCTGTACCGGTGATTTCGAGTGTTGCGTCATCGTTATTGACCGGGACGGTGTAGCGCAGGGAGAATTTGCGATAGGCCGTGACGAGTGGGCGGATGGTGACCGTCTGGCGCTGGGACGCTTCCCTGCCCCAGATGAGAGTGACTTTAACCAATGTGCCGGGAGAGCCTGCGAGGACAATGCGTCCGGTGTAGGCGTTGCCTTTCCGAACGGCGATGCCGGATTGGCTCAAGCCATGCAGCACTTTGCTGTCAAGCTTGACGAGAGGCGATTGGTCGCCGGCGTAGGGCGAGTTAGTGTCCATCGTGACCACATCGGCGCCGCCAATCGGCGCCCACCAGTGCGTGGGCGTGCGCCGAAAACGTGGGTTGCCGCCGCTGTTGGCAATCACCGGTGGCGGCGTGGGCGCGGTAGCAGCAACAGGGTAGAAGAATTTGCGGTCGACGAGCATCTCAGACCAGACGCCGGTGTTCACGATATCTCCGCCGTGCTCAAGGAACTGGCCGTAGATGTACTTCGAGATGGGAGCGCCGGTCTTCGAGACATCCACGGTTGCGTCGACGATATGGGTTCGGGAAGCAGCGGACGCCGTGAAGGCGAGCAGCGGAACGAGAAGCAGTACCGGAACGAGTGAATATCTCTTCAGGACTGCGATGCTGTTGCTGGACGAGTGCATGGTTCGTTTTTCTCCGGCTACAGCACTGAGCACAATGCCAGTCTGCGAACTGTTGGACTTCTACTTGATTGCGATAATGACAAATTGATCCCCGGGCGAGAGGGCTTGTTCTCACTGCTCGATCGAGACGAAGTCACCGAACTCGGCCGCCAGAGCGGGAAGAGAAAGAATCGCGGCGAGGGCGAAATAACAGCTCTATGACGCACCAAATGATCTCCTATAAAAACGATAAGCAGGGAGGGCTACAAAGGTGCAGAGGCCGAGCAATTCCTCAGCGCAAAATTCAGGCGCTTCGGCCGGCAATCCACGATCGCGCTCCGGAATCATCGAATATATAGATCGGAAGCAACAACAAACAAGCCTAATAAATCGTTTTATTCCGATCGATTTGATCGATCAGTCAGATGTAAACCGACGGCAGCAGGCACTACGTGAAATTCGATCAGATCTCTTCGAGGCCGCGGCTGAAGCCGAGTAGGTCTGCCAGGACATTTACCTCAAGACTGAGGGAGCTGTGGTCCTTGCACACCAGGTTGAGCCGGACTTCGCGCGATCCGCCTGCGGGTAGGCGAAGTGGAAGCAATTCGCTGCTGGCCAACTCCGATTCAATTCGATAGGCAGGAAGCCAGCCGAAGCAAAGGCCACTGCGGACCGCGTCGATTGCAGCCTCGATCGCGCCGCGCGACACCGATCATGGGGATGGCCAGGACGGGTTTGGTAAAGAATTCCCGCGAAATCAGCCCGGTAATGCAAAGGTGCGCGTTATGGACGGAAAACTCAGAGTCCGCGGACAGAAACGTGCTCTGCCAGAGCTTGGGCTGAACATATGGGAAAAGCCGCGCGAACTCGGCGAGCGCTGCGAAGAGATGTCTGTGCGGAAAGATGCTATCAACGGAGAGCCGGACTTCGGTTTCGCCACCTGAAGCAAGCGAGCGGGCTCGGTGTTCGATTTGTTGAAACCCAGCCAAATGCGGTTCGACATCGGCGAGCAGAGCGCGACCAAACTCGGTGAGATGCGCGCGGCGCCCTTTGATCTCGAACAGCTTGATACCCAACTGCTCCTGGAGGCGGGCGATGGCATAGCTAATGGTGGATTGAGAGCGATTGAGCTGTTTGGCCGCCGGAGCGAAGCCGCCCAGTTGGACGACCGCTTGCAAGATCTCCCATTCGTCGAGGGTGGTTAGCATCTACCGATTAATATATCTAAGAAATCGATGCAGAACACCTTTGAATCCGCTATTCTTTTTGGTGCCTTTCAAATCCGATGATTCGAATTACGAAGTTGTTTGCGACTGCAGCTCTTTCAATTTTGGTGGGACTCACTGGCCTCGCCGCGCGGGCACAGAACGCCAACCTACGCGAGGTGCTTTGGTATCGAACTCCGGCGCCAGTGTGGGACCACGCACTGCCGATCGGCAATGGGCGGCTGGGCGCGATGGTGTTCGGCGGCGCGAATGCAGGCGCGAACAACGGGGACCTGCAGGCATCACCAAAGAACGTGGCCTTGATGGACGGTTCCCAAACTTCAGGCGCGGATGAACACCTGCAGTTGAACGAGTCGACACTGTGGAACGGCAGCCGAACCGATCGGCTGAATCCGCATGCGAAGGACGCGTTCCCGCAGATTCGCAAACTACTGCTCGAATCCAAGGGGCTGGACGGGGCAAAGATCTCGGCCGCCGAGAAGCTGGCGCAACAGGAGATGATCGGCGTCCCGCCGGCAATGCCGGGATATAGCACATTGGGTGATCTGTATCTGCGCTCCTTGAAACAAGGAACGATCAGTAAGTATCGCCGGCAGTTGGATCTTGGCAGTGGCGTTGTGCGCGTAACTTATGTGATGGACGGCGTTCGCTACACACGGGAGGTATTTGCTTCGGTTCCGGATGAGGTGATCGTCTTGCGGCTGACGGCGGACCGAAAAGGGTCGATCGCTTTCCGCGCGAGTATGGATCGTCCAGCAGACTTCGGGGTGACTGCGCACGGCGAGGACGCGCTGGTTCTGCGCGAGGGAGCAGATCACGAGGGCCAGATTCGCTTTGCCGGTGACGCGCTGTTTCTTCCGACGGGCGGTTCGGTGCGTCCCGAAGGCGCGGAGATTGTGGTAGCAGATGCGGATGCAGTAACGATTCTCATCGCAGCGGCTACAGATTTCAAAGGTGGCCCGTTCCCGGGCGGTGATCCTGAGGCGCAGTGCGAGCGCGTGTTGAGCCGGGCCCGCACGCGGAACTCCGGAGAGCTGCTGACGCGCCAATTGGCTGTATTCCAGCCGGTGTTCCAGCGGATAACGCTGCACCTGGGGCGCGCGGGGAGCCCCAGAGATAACCTGCCGACTGACGTGCGCGTGAAGCGCGTGAGTGAAGGAGCCGACGATCTTGGTCTGCAGGAGCTGTACTTTCAGTTTGCACGATATCTATTGATCAGCTCTTCGCGACCGGATGGGCTGCCGGCAAATCTGCAAGGCATCTGGGCGGCGGGCATCGATAATCCCTGGGGCTCGAAGTGGACGATCAATATCAACACCGAGATGAATTACTGGCTGGCGGAGCCGGCTGGGTTGAGTAACACGACATTGCCGCTGATCAACTTAATCGATATGGTGCGCACGCCCGCGACTGGAACCGGGACACAGGTTGCCCGCACCTACTACGGCGCACACGGCTTTGTAATTCATCACAACACCGATTTGTGGGGAGATGCCGACCCAATTGACGGTTATCAATGGGGCATCTGGCCGATGGGCGGCGCATGGCTTTCGCTGCATGCGTGGGATCACTACGCATTTACGCTCGACAAGGAGTTTCTGCGCACGAGGGCATGGCCGATTCTGCACGACGCCTCATTGTTCTTCCTCGACTATCTGGTCGATGACGGCGCAGGGCATCTCGTGACAGGGCCGTCGATTTCGCCGGAGAACCGCTATCGTCTTCCCGACGGAAGCGCCCACTCGCTAACGATGGCGCCGACGATGGATATCGAGATTGTCCGAGAGCTTTTTACGCGAACGCTCGATGCGGGCCGGATTCTTGGCGAAGACCCTGCATTTCTGAAGCAGGTAAAGGATGCGATGGACAAGCTGCCGCCATTTGCAGTGGGCAAAAACGGGCAATTGCAGGAGTGGCAGCGGGACTATGATGAGCCCGAACCGGGTCATCGACACATCTCCCACCTGTGGGCGCTGTTTCCAGGAACGCAGATATCGCCAGAGCAGACGCCGGGACTCGCGAAGGCTGCGCGTGTATCGCTCGAGCAAAGGCTTTCAAATGGCGGCGGACAGACCGGGTGGTCGCGAGCGTGGGTAGTGAATTTCTGGGATCACCTGCACGACGGGAAACAGGCATACGACAGTCTGCAGGTCATGATCCGCCAATCGACGTTTCCAAACCTAATGGATACGCATCCGCCGGGCGTGTTCCAAATCGACGGCAACCTGGGTGCGGCAAACGGGATGCTAGAGGCTCTGATGCAATCGCGGTGGATGCCGAAAGCTGTTGAGGTCGAGTTGCTGCCGGCACTGCCCGCGCAGTGGGCGGAAGGCTGGTTGAAAGGACGGCGTTTGAGGGGCGGCGCCGCTGCGGACATGTGCTGGAAGGACAGGAAGGTAGTGTCTCTGGAACTTCACGCAACGGCCAGTGGAGCGATGCGGCTGATTCCGCCCGCAGGACAGGCCATTGCGCGGGTTACGAGTGTCGCCGGACGAACCATCCCTGTCGATGCGGACGGGGTAATGCAACTCACGAGCGGAACATCCTACCGCGTGACTTTTCGGTGAGTTTCCATCGACGTTTTACCTTGGCTTGCGCCAAAGGCGCGATGCCGCGATTGCATCAGCTGCGTGGCGTGTTTCTTGTTTCGGATAAATATCTTCGATCTCGCTGAGGGACGTCGCGAATGTTGCGAGATTCTTTTGGGTCCGATTTTGCCATCCACACACAGTATTGAATTCAGGCGCATCGTCAAGCACCAGTATCTTCTTAATCTCAGAGATCCAATTCGATCTCTGACGTGGAGTCGAACAACGATCAAAACGTTCCCCTCGGAAGGCCGGTCGAGCGGCTCGGGTGCGTAGCCTGTAGTGCCATCGATCAATCCAGACTCGAAATATGCTGATCCGATCCGCGAACACCTAGTTCACACTCATGATTTCAACCGAACCAGGCGAAACAACGACATGCAGCATGTCCCCCTTGATCTCCACCCCACCCTCCGCTCCCCACAAAGCACGCGTCTTTCGGCACTCCGCAAGCGCCGTATGACTCATCGGAAGATCCAGTGTTTCCGGATTGTCCCCCTTATTCACCACCACCAGAACTCGCCCCTTCCCGGCACCCGCCGTACAACCCCACCGCAGATTCCTACCCCGCACATACGCCATCGTATCCGTGCCTGCCTGCAACACCTGCTGCTCTCCAGTCTGCAACGTCCCATTCGCCCGCCTCATATCCAGCAGACCCTTCACCCAGTCATGCATTTCCGCTTGCACAGGCGTTCTCGTCCCAGCCACAAACGCATTCTCCGCGCCACCCCCAAAGCCCCCAGGAAAATCCCGTCGATTATCCGGATCCTCTCCGCCCATCATGCCAATCTCATCTCCCGAATAAATCTGCGGCATCCCCCGCATCGTCGCCAGAATCGCGAACGCCAGTTTCAGCTTCGCCGGCGTAGCTCCCGCCTCACCCAGAAACCGCGGCGTATCGTGATTCCCTTCAAACGGCACCAGTCTTTCCGGATGCGTATACAGCGCATCCAGCCGCCACACATCCGTCAGCTTCGACATCGGCGCACCATGCAGCAACACATCGCGCAACCCAAAGTAAGTCGGAAAATCAAACGGAGTATCCAGCCCCGTATCCACACCATTCCGCGTCACGCCACCAGCAAACGCCGAAGTAATCGTCGCATCCGGATTGAACACTTCACCCACCGTAGTCACCCGCGGATACAGCCCATGAATCTCCCCATGAAATTCCTTCCAGAACTCCCTCCCGACATAAGGAAACGTATCTAGCCGCAACCCATCCAGCCCCGCCTGCTCTATCCACCACACCGCATTCTGCGTCAGATACTGCGCCACGGCAGCGTTCCCCTGGTTCAAATCCGGCAGTATATTCGCAAACCACCCTTCCGTCACATCCCGCTGCGTAAGCCACGGAGCATGAGGATCCGTCAGCGGCTTAAAGTCTCCCTGCGCCTCACGATGATTCCCCTTCGTCCCATGAAACCAGTCCGGCTCAGGTGAATCCTCCACCCACACATGCGCAGGCCCAACATGGTTCGGAACCGTATCCAGCACCAGCTTCATCCCGCGCTTGTGCAGAGCAGCAGCCAGCGCCTTGAAATCCTCCAGCGTGCCGAAGTGTTCATCGACCGCATACATATCGGTCGCGCCATACCCGTGATAGCTCTGGTCCTCATGGTTCTGATAGACCGGCGTAATCCATACCGTCGTCACGCCCAGATCCTGCAGATAATCAAGATGCTGCGCAATCCCTCGCAGATCGCCACCATGCCACCCGCGTGGTTTCGCGCGATCATAGCCCACGCCATTATTCCTTGGATCGCCATCCGCAAAGCGATCCGTCATGATCAGATACATCACATCCTTCGACGAGAACCCCGCAAACCCATCATCACTCTTCCGCCGGGCAGCAAAGGTAAACGGCAGCGTAGTCTTCCCTCCACTCGCCTCCGCCGTAATCGTCACGGTCTCCGCCTTCACCGGCGAAGCACTCAGCCACAACTGCGCCCAATGCCCGTTCTCAGAGACCTTCGCCTTCTCCACCCGCAGCCGCGCGTCGCTCACACGGAACCGTGCACCCGACAAATTCTCACCCTGCACCAGCAGCATCGCCTTCGGCATCTCCGCCCACCAATTCGGCGGATCGACCTTCGTCATCCGTGGAGCGGCTCCCTGCGCATTCATCAGTACCGGTAGCACCAGCCACGCCATCATCACGCAGATGCCTCTACGCAAACGCCAAACCCATACGAAATTCATCAGCACAAAAATCTCCGTTCATAGAAACGAAGCGCCGTATGGATGATTAACCATACGGCGCTCGTGTCTTTAATTTCAGTTAGAAAAGCAACCGAATCGCCATCTGCAACTGACGTGAGCTGTATTGGCGTGTTGCCGTAATGTGGCCAAAATTACCGTCCGTGGTGTAGCTGTCCGGGTTCTGGAACTGGGCTGTATTGGTAATATTGAAGGCCTCGGCCCGCAGCTCTGTCGCAAACCGTTCCGTGAAGTGCAAGGTCTTGAATATCGAGACATCACCATGCACAGTTCCCGGACCGAAAACGGAGTTACGAGCAATGTTGCCTTGCGAGCCCAGCGGCGTAGCCGTAATGGTCGACGTATCGAACCACTTTCCCGAGATGCTATGTGGCAGCAGTATAAGACCGGTGGTTGTAGCACGCGGACTGTAATTCGTACCATACTGCGGCGTCAGAATCGATACCGGAGTTCCCGACTGCGCCTGCACAATGGTATTCAACTGCCATCCTCCGGCAGCAAGCTCCAGCCCCCGGCCCCAGTGACTGCCGAACCTCTGTCCATGCCCAAAGGGAAGATTGTAGAGAGCGCTCGCCACAAACACATGCCGCTGATCCAGCGTTGAGTTCCCCTTGTTGATGCTCGGATCGAAGACGTACAGCGGGCTCACCGAAAAGTAACCGATATATCCATCGGAGTTATCGATGTTATGCCCCCACGTATACGCCGTCGTCAACGTCAGATTATTGCCCATACGATGGTTCAACTGCGTCTGCAGCGAGTTATAGTGCGAGGTCCCGTTGTTGAACTGCGCGATCACCTGTCCAAGGTTCGGGAACAACGCAGGCGCTCCGCCCAGATGGATCGTGTTGTAGTTATAACCGGTAGCAAGGTGATCGCTCTTGTTGCCCACAAACGCAATTGTGAACGTAGTTCCCGTCCCCAACTGCTGCTGGAGCTGCAGATTGTACTGTTGCACCGTGGGGATCTTGTTGTTGCGGTTCGTTGTAAAGATGTTCACCCCCGCTGGTGGAATGTTTGGGTTGAAGTTCGGAAATCCCGGCAAGGGAAGCGCATTCGTTGCAAGAAGATTGTTATTGTTGTTCAGCGGGCCCTGCCCGGTGAAAGTGATGCGGTACCCCTGCGCAGCCGTGTACGCTACGCTGCCGCCAAACGGAACCTGCTGACCAAACTGGTTGTCGATTCCGCCACGATCAAGGAAGTAAAACATACCGTATCCGCCGCGCAGCACCGTCTTGCCCGATCCATACACATCGTACGCAAAACCAATTCGCGGAGCGACATTGTTGTAATCCGTATTTACCAGCGAACGCGGCACGCCATTCACGCCCGCCAGATCTACGACGCCCGTGTTCATGTTCAGCGCCGACTGGCGGTTATGCATCTCTGTCGGATACGTAATAATGTCGTAGCGCAAGCCCAGGTTAAGCGTCAGCCGCTGATTGACCTTCCAGTCATCCTGCGCAAACATGCCGATCTCGTAGTTGCGCGTTCCGAAAAATCCGCTCTGCGCCCCAATGCTGTAATTGTCGATAAAGCCAACCATCAGTTCTGCGGGGACAGACCCCGTAAAGTCTCCCTGCCCGATATTGAAGTATCCTTTGCCGGCAATCGGACGGAAGAAGGAAACATCACGACGGATGGCATTCGCGCCAAACTTGAAGGCGTGACGGCCGTGGTTATAGCTCAACGAATCCAGCAACTGATAGGTATTCTCAGGAACCGCGTACAGGCCATAATCTCCGGTGTACTCCAGATTGTTGCCATTACCACCGATCAGCGCCCCGCCACCCAGGTTGGCATTACGGTTCGCGTTCACAATTCCAAGGTCTGCCGAGATTGGAATGCCCGAAAATACAGGAGCATTGGTAAAGGTATAGCGGTTATAACCTGCGCGAAACTCATTCAACACATTCGGCGTAAAGACATGGGTATAACCAAGTGCAGGCCCACGCCCGCGTGCCGTATTGTCACCGGAAGCAAAGCCCGCAGGCAGCTTGTCAAACTCTGAGGTCCGGGTAAATCTGCTCTGATCGTATGCAAACCGCGCAAAAACCGTATCGCGAGGGCTCACAATCCAGTCCAGCCGCACATCGAATGTGTCGTAGTGGGTAATCTGCCGCCGGATCGTCCGATAGTTATTCTGCGTTCCATTAAACGTACCCGGAACGTTGGGCAGTGGATACGCATTGAAGTAGTTGACCGCGGCAGGGTTCTGACGGCCTGCCGGAATGATGTTGCCCGCAAAAGGCGCGCAGGTAATTGGATCGTAGATTGCTCCATTCACCACCGTCGTCGGCGTGCACATCGTAGGCGTATTCGTGGTGCCCTGCCCCAGCAGTTCGGAGAAGTTGCCTGACCGCATCAGCGCTGTCGGAACCGTCAGTAGCTGCGCGTTCAGAGGAGTGTCTTCACGAAAACCCTGGTAATCGCCAAACAAAAACAAATGATTGTGGATCACAGGTCCGCCAATCGCCCCGCCAAACTCATTGCGCTTGAACGGTTGCGCCGGCGTTCGCGACGCTCCAAAAAATTGATAGTTGGGATTCGCATCAAACAGGCTCGAGCGTGCAAACCAGAATGCCGATCCATGGACGCTATTTGTGCCCGACTTGATCGACGTCTGCACAATCGCCCCGCCCGCCCTGCCGAACTCCGCCGGGGCCACTGATGTGTTGACGCGAAACTCCTGGGTCGCCTCAATGTTGGGGAAGAAAACCAGCGTGTTTACCAACGCTTCATTATTGTCGATGCCATCAAGGATGAAGTTATTCGCCTGCTGGCGAAGTCCGTTCGACGAAACCGCACCGCCCCCGTTCTCCTGATTCCGGAACGTCTCGGCATCGCCATTGACGCCCGAGGCCGAGCTGCCATACTGCCCGCGCGTCACGCCCGGCGTCAGCAGCGCCAGTTGAGTAAAGTTCCGTCCATTCAACGGCAGCTCCGTTACCTGCCTCCCCTGCACCACCGCACCCACCGACGAGGTCGACAGGTCGACCAGCGGCGCCGCCCCCGTTACCTCGATCGTTGTGCTCGCAGAACCCACCGTCAACCGGAAGTCGATGGTCTGCACCTGTGAGACCTCCAGCACAAAGCTCTGCGAAGCCGTCACAAACCCTTCATTGGATCCTTCGATCCTATAAGCCCCGCGTACGACTCCTGCAAAAACAAAGCTTCCATCCGAACCCGCGGTCCGTGTCTGTTTCGCTTCCGTCTCCGTATTGGTCAGGGTCACAGTTGCTCCCGGAATCAGTGCCCCGGTCGTGTCCGCTACCGTGCCGACAACGCGGCCGGTATCCGTCTGCGCCGTCATCACCCCAGTCAGCCCAAATGCTAGGCCGATCAAAAGGAGCGTCCCCAAGAAGAAATGGCGTGTGTGGTCGAATCTAAAGTAACGTTTCATGCTGCCTCCAATAAATGGTTCGCCAGCCGTCCTCTTCGGGCGGTCTGGCTACAACACGTGAAAAAGAACCATTTCGTTTTCAGACGGATAACCGCAATCCCCGGTTCCCCCTTTTTCCTTCAATTCTTCATCACCTGGCAAGTCGTTGTATTTCATAAACATAATCGCTGCCCATCAACACGTAATTTGCGAATGGTGTATCTTTTAGGGGTAGAGGAAGTCTCGGCGAGGTAAACGTTGATGTCTCCAATTACGGAGAGACCATCCCGAGTTACCTTCGGTCTCTTCGAAGCCGACCTCCAGAGTGCCGAACTCTGGAAAGTAGGCAAACGCATCAAGATCCAGAGCCAGCCCTTCAAGGTCCTGGCCATCCTCCTCGAACACCCCGGCGAAGTCGTCACCCGCGAAGACCTCCAGCTCCGCCTCTGGGGCAAAGACACCACCGTCGACTTCGACCACTCCCTCGGCACAGCCATCAACAAGATCCGCGAAGCGCTCGGCGACTCCGCCGACAACCCCCGCTTTATCGAGACCCTCGCCCGCCGAGGCTACCGTTTCATCGCTCCAATCGGCTATCCAGTGGTTCCCGCTACCACGCAATCACCACCATCTACCACAACAATTCCACCCACCCAACCACCAAAAACGCCAGAAAACCGGCCAATTCTGCAAATCCGCTCCCCCCAAAAAATCCACGCCCTCTACCTCGCCGCAGCAGCTTCAGCCCTGGCCCTCGGCATCTATCTCGGAAGCTCCCGCCCCACCACCCCCCTCCGCATCTCCCAGATCACCAACAGCGGCCGCATCTCCCCTGGCGTCCCCGCCATGGAAAGCCTCCCCGCCACCGCCACCGACGGCGTCCGCATCTTCTCCTCTGTCATAGAAAACGGCCGCTCTTCCCTATCGCAGGTCTCCATCGCCAGTGGAGACGCCACTCCTCTCGACATCCCCAGCGAAATCGCCGCGCCGTCATTAGGCGATCTCTCGCCCGACGGCTCAAAGCTCCTCCTGCGCAACCACCTCTCCCCCGAGTCCGAGCAGCCCCTCTGGGTAGTCCCTGTCGGTGGTGGCAGCGCCCTCCGTGTCGCCAACATCCTCGCCCACGACGCCACTTGGATGCCAGACGGCGACGGCATCCTCTACGCCGCAGGCAACGAGCTCTTCATAACTCACTTAAAAGACGGAACTTCCAGCAGCATTGCCGCTGTCCCTGGCCGCGCCTTCTGGCTGCGCTGGTCACCCGATGGCCGCCTCCTCCGTTTCACCATCATCGATCCCCTAGCCCACACCATGTCCCTCTGGGAACTCCCCGCCGGCACCCACACCCCGCACTCAATCCTCAGTGGGTGGAGTAACCCACCCTCCGAGTGCTGCGGCACCTGGACCCCCGACGGCAAGTACTTCCTCTTCCAGTCCGCTCGCGACGGCAACGACGACCTTTGGCAACTCCGCGGCAAAGACACCTCCAGCGCCACGCGCATCACCAACGGCCCCCTCCGTTACGAGGCTCCCATTGCTGCCCGCACCGGCCACCGGATCTTCTTCCTCGGCCTCGATACCAAATCCGAACTCCTCCGCTACGCCGCCGATAAACGCGAGTTCTTCCCCGTAAACACCTTCCTCTCACAAGCCAATCGCGTCTCCTTCTCCCGCGACAAGCAATGGGTCGCCTGGACCGACGCCCAGGGCCGTCTCTGGCGCGCCCGCGTCAATGGCGACGAAGAGCTCCAGCTCACCCCTGACTCCATGCAGGTCTTCCTCGCCCACTGGTCGCCCGACGGCCACCAACTCGCCATCATGGCCCGCGAGCCCGGCCAAGCCTGGCAGCTTTACTCCGTCCCCGCCGACGGCGGCAGCCCGCAGCCCCTTCACCCTGAAAACCGCAACGCCGGCGACCCCGACTGGTCCGCCGACGGCCAATCCCTCGTCTTCGGCCGCGTCCCCGACCTCATGGGCAAAGAAAGCGGCTCCCGCGCCATCCAGATCCTCGACCTCCACACCCACGCCATCACGCCCGTCCCCGGCTCTGAGGGCCTCTTCTCTCCCCGCTGGTCCCCCGACGGCCGCTACATTGCCGCCATCTCCCTTGATCAGCGCCGTCTGATGCTCTTCGACGTCGCCGCCCGCACGTGGCGTCTCCTCGCCGAAACCAGCGTAGCGGACCCCGTCTGGAGTTCCGACAGCAAAGCCATCTACTTCCATGCCTTCATGTCGCCCACCCAGCCTATCTACCGCGTCGATGTTCCCACCGGACAACTTCAGCCGGTAGCCGACCTCGCCAGCTTCCGCTCCGGCGAGACCGCCGACTATTTCTTCTGTGGCATCACCCCCGACAACGTCCCTCTGGTCCGCTCCCGTTCCTCCACCGGCAACCTCTACTCCATCGACCTCGACGGCAAATAGCCCGTCACGTCAATTCAAGCCAATCTCTTTCTCCGCGCCCTGGTGTCTTTGTCTGTGGCCTACATTGACCGCGCTCAAACTCAAAAACTGGAAAGTGAGGTCAAACTGGCTGCAAACAAGGTTTGACGCCCATGCGCAGGCCGCAGTGCAAGAAATCATTCATCGTAAGCTGCTGCGCAGCGTCTTTCAGCCCATCGTGACACACTGCCCGGCGGAAGGGTCGTTGGAGTGGATGCGTTGTCGCGGGGGCCAAGTGGTCCGTACGACCGCGCCGATCAGCTCTCCGGCGCAGCCGCACGTACTGGCCTCACCCACACTCTTGAGCTAACTTGCGCCGCTCAGGCCATCGCCTATGTGGACCGGCTGCCGGAGCCGCTTTGGATGTCCGTCAACTCTTCTGCCGCCACCGCAACAGGCCTGTATAGTCTCATCTCCGCCAACCACACCACCTGTTCCCGATTGATTTTGGAAATCACCGAGCATCTTCCGCTGTGAAAGATCGACGATTTGCGTCCTGTTCTCGACGGTTACCAAAGCAGAGACGTTTGTATCGCAAGTGGATGACACTGGCTGCGGGTATGCCGATCTCAATGCGACAGCCACTCCAATCACGGGCTGATTTAGTTCATGTAAATGAGAGCCGCTCGGTCAAGAGTTTATTCCGAATCGAGTGGAATAAGTTGTCTGCGCGACAGTTTCCATACTTGGACTGTCTCCGCTGCATCTCGATGAGCGTGAAACGGGGGTGACGGTGAAGGATGGTGAGCGCTATGAGGCTAGACATTCTCTCAGCGATACTTACGGTATTCTCAATGACTGAGGTAGGTCAGAAGAGATGGCAAGGATGGGCACTGGCGTTCGCAAATAGCGTTGTGGTTTGCATCCTCGCTGTACACGTTGCACCTAAGCAGTGGGCGCTGATTCCTCCGAATGTGCTTTGCCTATTGATCTATGCACGGAACCTTTGGAATTGGAAACATGCAGAAGACCCGCAGTATAAGAAAGCTGACCGGGTAGTTATGGCTGGCAGGTCAGAGGCTCACAGGAATCTAGTGGGCTGTCGCGGAGAGTTCGTCACCAACCTAGGGTGGCTCCGCCGTGGTGATGCGGCGATCCGATCGAATGTGGCAGAACGTTAGGGTCATTGGGTAGTAACGCCTTCAGTGAGAGAGGCCACCAGTGAATGATTGGGCTTTCCCCATGGGGGATGCGGAGTGAACTTCAACAGTTTGGTCGGAGTCTGGGACAGTAGTCGTTGTGTCTGTCGCATGCCTCAGGCGACTCGCTTGCTGCTTTCGCACAAACCGACACTAACAGCGCCGGAGGTTCTTTTGTTTGAAGACTATTTGCGGCTACACTCGATGAGGCTGTTTGAGATCCACGATCCCGGGGGTTGCACTGAGCTTCTTCGCCGAGATGCCGAAGGGAACCATGCGCTCCACGAAGGCTTCATTGCCCTTCCGACGATACATCCGCGCCATCGCGCTGGTGACGACGACCTTGATGCCTGCCTAATCTGGCTGAGGCAGCTTGCCGAACTCACCCAGCATCTCCATTACTTCGGCCGTGTAGAGATCGACCACGAGAGTTCGGCCAGTTTTGAGACAAGCCCGGTAGAGCGTGACGGTGCGGTCAATGTTCTGGGCCGACCAGGCCACGAACACGCGGCCCTTGGTCTGTCGAAACAAAGCCTCAAAGTCGCTTTCCAGGTCGCTCTCTGTGACGCACGACTTATCGCTGCCTAGATTGGTGCCCTCCATTAGAAGCACATCAATGTCCGAAGGCGGCGCAGCCATGAACCGGTCCACCAAGGCCGATTTGCGCCCGTGCGTACGGAAGTCTCCCGAGTAGAGGAGGCGCTTTCCCTCCACCTCGATGAGCAACATATGGGCGTCAAATGCACTGTGATCGGTCAGGTAGGGCGTAATCCGAAACGGCCCCACCTCGAACGGCGAGCCGCTCTTCCAGAGTCTGAAGTCTCGATCGATCGGTTTGCCGAAAATTCCCGAGGTCAGCTGTTGAGGGTGGAAAGACCTTCAAAGGTTGCGATCTTCGTGTCTCGGAAAAAGACGCCCTTTAGGGTCAGACGTAGATACGGCGACTTAGAATATCTAGGCGCCCGTTCAACCCCAACGTATTTGTAATGCACCTCAGCGATGAGTTCGCCTGATACGTATGCGACGCGAGCGATGGATTGGCCGAGCCGATAGAAATTGAGGTAGCCGTTGCGGATTGCAACCCTGAGCCCCTCCCCGCTGGGATGGCCGCTTGGCCGCCAAAGGGAGAGAAGGTCTTTAAACCAATGCGGCTCGGCGCTTCGCGCGGCATCTTCGAAGGCATCCCAGCCCTTCAAGCAACGTTCGAACTTCGCGTATGATTTGCCGCCGTCTGTAAATGATGTCGAAGACTCATCCGGCGTCAGACAGCCGGTTCCAGTGAAAGAACTCTCCATATATTCGCCACCTTATTCCGACTAAGGGCATACGGTCTATTACCATTACCGGGGACACACCTCACGCGACCCTTAATATCCCAATGCGGGCAGTCCTGAGACCGGTAGACGGTGAGACTCTCAGCATCCTCAGTTCACGCATTATCGCCGAGTCACTCACCGACAATAGAAAGGGATACACATGGCTGAATAGTCGGCAATAGGTTCGCTACAAAGAAATGAGACCAATCATCCTCCGAATGAGTCACATTTGCGATGGAAAGGGATTACGCGCCGAGCCTCTCTAGGTGACGTGATCCGCATTTGAACAGGCCTGCCTGACCAAGAATAAAATTTCGACAATCCCAAACAAAATGGAAGTTTCTGCGTCCCACCGTGCAATACAAGGAAGGACACATTCTTTTGCGATGGTCGTGGATTTCAAGAAAGGCAAAAGGCTCGAGGAACACTGCCACTTCGGATGACGTCGAACTTGCCGAGCGTCTGAAGCAGAGAGACGAGCGTGCTTTCCTTAGACTCTATGATCTGCATCGATCGTCGGTCTTTAGGTTTCTGATGCACATGACAGGATCGATTGCCGCTGCCGAAGAGCTTACGCAGGAAGTATTCGTCGTGATTCTCGATGCAATGTGCGCGGAGAAATTCGGGCAGTTTGATCCTCGGAAAGGGACGCTGGAGGGCTACCTGTTAGGGATTGCACGGAATCTTGCCAGGGCCGAGCAACGGAGGACCCGCCGTCTCGTCTCTTTCGACAACGTCATTGAAACTCCGGAATGGGAGCGCCTGCTAAGCGCATTTTTTGAAGAGCGCCGGAAGCAGGATGTGTTGGCGCTGATGGCGACTCGTTCTGAATTGAGGGTTCTCTATCGAGCGATACTCGAGTTGCCGGAACAATACCGAGAAGCCATCGTATTGTGCGGTCTTCAAGAGAAGAGCTACCGGGATGCTGCCATTATTCTGCAATGCTCTGAGGGAACCATTGCGTCACGAATGAATCGAGCCAAGACGATTCTGGCGGCCAAGCTCCGCCGATCGGGGCTTTGCGCTGCAGCGGCATCGACAATTCTGCGAGGAAAGGAGGACCCGGATGTCCGAGCAGAGATCAACGCGAACGGAAAATGAAGCCGTCTCGCGCGTGGAACGTCTTCTGGGCCTGCTGGGCGAGTTGACGCAACGGGACCCGTCTCCCGCCCTGCGAGAACGCCTGAGAGCGCTCGCTGCTCAGCGTTTGAGAGAGGATCCAGGATGTGCTGCGCCGGATGTGGGCAAAGCCCGCGGGATGCCAGCCTGGTTCAAGCCAGCATTCGCTGCATTGCTCCTCGGTGCAACGGGACTCGCGGGTGTTTTGGTTGCCCACTTTCGAGCGCACGAGCGTGTATCTGGCGATAGAGCCGTCAAAGGCATCCGTTCCGTCATTTCGCCGGAGAACAAGCCGAACGTTGCGTTCGCGCCGCAATTCGCTGGGAGGCGGCCCGAGGTTCATCGTCGGCAGCCCGCACGTGCGCAGACTACAAGCACTGGACGAATGACGATACAGCTTCCATACTCCAACAGCGCAATTGAAACCGGAACCTATACGACCCTTCGGGTATCCATGTCCCAATCCGACCTCGAGTCGTTGGGATTTCCCATCAACGCAACGATTCACGACAGACGAATCGCAGTCGAGCTCACGCTGGGCGACGACGGTCTGCCGCGCGCGATCAGCCTGCCTCTACCGCTTGAGGTCATGAAGGAGAAGAAATGAACCTATTGATTCGTCAACACGCAGTCTACGTATTGTCCGTGATGCTCGTTGGCATTACGGGGATCGGTGTGGCTCAGGAGGCCAACATAATGATGGCGCCTGGGCCGATGGTGGGCGGTGCAGCGTTCGGGCCTGCGCAGATTGGGGTGGTCACAACTCGCGGGATGGCTATGCCGCTGCAGGAGAACACCGAGATTGTGAAGAACCAGCCTTATCAGGCGCAGGCTGTCACGGAAGTCAAGCAGACTCTTGCAAACGGTACGCACATTACCCAGACGACGACGGCTACTGTGGCTCGCGACAGCGATGGCAGAACAGTCCGCATACAAAAATTGAGTACGATTGGCCCGTGGAAATCGGCCTCTAATTCGTCGCAGGCAGATGCCCCAACTCTGACGACGATCTTCGATCCGGTAACGCAGACACACACTGACTACAATTCCGATAGCAATGTGGCTCACGTGCTGACGATGCCAGCGCTGCCGGCAAAAGCCCAAGCAACAGCTGCGGCCGGCGGTTTCGCGGTGATCTCTGCGGGGCCTGGTGGAGGCGGCCCAGGCAATGTGGCATTTGCTATCAAAGCTCGAGCAGAGGCAGTTGAAGCCCTGAATGGGGATGTCAAAACAGCGTCAATGGGCGATAAAGCGATCGACGGTATTCCAGTTACCGGAACAAGAACGACGAACACGATTCCGGCGGGGACGATCGGCAACGACAAGGACATTGTGATTACGCGGGAGACGTGGTATTCGCCGGACCTGAAGCTGGTTCTCCAAAGCACGCAGACTGATCCCCGCTTTGGCGAGACAATGTACTCGTTAACGAATGTCGAACGAAGCGAGCCTAATTCAACCATGTTTCAAGTGCCGGCAGGATACACGGTGGAGAAGATTCCTGTAACGGTGCAGACCCGGTGACACATCAGATTCAAGGGCGAATTACCGGCAATACGGAAATTTCGGAGACCCGGAATCCGCCCCTGACCGGCGAGGTGGCCAAACTTCCGATTGCCGACCCAAACCATCCACAATCCTGTCACATTTGACATCCGTTACCGATCTGTCTATCTTTCCCCTAATATGTTTAGGGAAGAAAGCACCGCCCCCGGCGAACTCATCCCCGGCACCCTTGAGATGCTTATCCTCAAGTCCGTCGCCCTCGGTCCGCTTCATGGATATGCCGTCGCCGAGTGGATTCACCAGACCTCCCAGCAACTGCTCAAAGTCGAGGAAGGCGCACTCTACCCCGCACTGCACCGCCTCGAACTCCGCGGCCTGCTCAAAGCCGAATGGGGAGCGTCCGAAAACAATCGTCGCGCCAAGTTCTACCAACTCACTCCCGAAGGCAAAAAGCGCCTCGAGGGAGAATCTCAGCGCTGGACAAGGCTCTCAGCCGCAATCGCATTCGTCATGCAAGCATCCTGAGGAGATCCCTATGACTCCCGGCACACACGAAGTTCTGGCGCGAATCAAGTCTCTCTTCCGCAAACGGCGCATGGATCGCGAGATGGCCGAAGAGTTGGAGTTCCACCAGACTCTCCTGCGCGAAAGATTCGAGCGCCAAGGAATGCCTCCCACCGCAGCCGCTTAAGCCACCAGAAAAACCTTTGGCAACACCAGCCGCTGGCACGAACGCCTCCGCGAACAATGGCAGTTCAAGCCATTTGAAAACTTCCACCGTGACCTCACCTTCGCCGCCCGCGTGCTCAAAAAAAATCGCCCGGCTTTCTCGCGGTAGCCCTCCTCACCCTCGCCTTCGGAGTCGGCGCCAACACCGCCGTCTTCTCGATGATCAATGCTTTACTCCTGCGCCCGCTCTCCGTGCCGCACTCCGAGCAACTCGCCGTACTGAGCATCGAAGATAGCGGCCCTCAAGCCAACTACGGCTTGTGCACACCCTTCTTCCGCGGCCTTGAGAAGAGGCGCGATATCTTCGCGAATGTCTTCGCCTACAACCCTGACGTCATGCAGGTTCAGGGCCA